>Ga0197142_1003141_pt1 | contig 14029 bp, 10 predicted proteins | sample GBS60_MetaG_FD_148614 | JGI IMG/M metagenome (GOLD analysis project Ga0197142, IMG submission 148614) | Sediment microbial communities from Great Boiling Springs, Gerlach, Nevada, United States - GBS 60_MetaG | ecosystem: Environmental > Aquatic > Thermal springs > Hot (42-90C) > Sediment... | reverse complement strand
TGTTTCAATCCACGCCTTCCGGGGGGAAGGCGACTAAAACACCGTGTATTGCGCGAAATATAGCACAAATGATCTACTTTTTCAATCCCTTCGCGCTGCCGTTGATCGCTGCTCGTCGGCGGCTTGCCTGCAGCGCCAGCCCGGTTGGTCCGCTATGGCGACTCTAGCACACGAGTGTTGCATGTAATGCAACATTTCATGTGTATTTTTCCTGGTCACAGATCTCGCCTGTGCACGTCTCTGCTCCGATGGCGCCGCTGACAGACGCACCATCCTGAGTTCACCTGCTTGCCTGTTTGTTTGCTTGTTTGTTCGTTCGTTTCAATCCACGCCTTCCGGGGGAAAGGCGATCCTGCAACTGGAAGTTCAGCAACGGGGAACAGTGGGAGAACAACGGGGTTCTTCAGCCATTGTAGCACGGGGATGTGTCAGGGAATGTCACAAGGGGCAAAGGTCATACGATAACGATACAGAATAGGAGATCACGGATCGGTACGGAATCCGTAGCAACCCGTTCGATCTGTGCCAATCCCTGGTTTCTTTTTGAAAAGCGCGTGGATCGGCACGGTTTTTTCTCCCAACATCCGCAGCAATCCGTAGTTCATTATGAATGCGCACGTTGCACCCCAACAGCGCAGGACGCTTGACGTTCTCTTATCGTCAGCCGTATCATGGGGGCACAGGAACATTCACGGGAGAGAACAATGGCTGATACCGCCGCTCTGCCAGCGATAACGCTCCGATCACTGGATGCGGGGTGGAACTATGACCATTGGGAGCGCGAACTTCCCAATGACGGCAATCGCTACGAGGTGATCGAGGGCATTCTGTACCTGACCACTGCATCGGGTTATTTCCACCAGTGGATCGTGCGGCGTCTCGACCGATACATCGGCGTGCTGCTGGAACAGCAAGGGCTGGCATATGCCGCCACTGCGCCGATTGGCGTGCTGATGCCCGGTTGTGACCCGGTACAGCCGGATTTTGTGCTGGTACGCCGTGATCGCGCAGGCATCATCAGCGAACGCCGCATCCGCGGCGCCCCCGATCTGATCGCGGAAGTGCTGTCACCATCAAATCCTGAGCAGGACACGGTGATCAAAAGGCGCGTCTACGCCCGTGCAGGCGTGCCCGAATACTGGATCATTCGCCCGGAGACGCGCGATGTGCTGGTGTGTCGCAACCCCGACGCCACGCTCGGCGATTATACATTCACGCTGCTGGTCGGCGCTGCCGAAACCCTGTTGGCACACCCGTTCCCGATAACCATGCCGGTCGCCGAACTCTTCGCAGGCGCGCCGGACACGACGGCGTGATCATCGACCGGTGAGCATGGTCTGGCTGTTTGCACTTCGTTTCATGTCCTGAATGGCGCTACTTCTATTGCTCAACCGCATTTGAGATAACGGAACAACGCCTGCTAAACCCGACTAACGGGCGACGCTTCCTGTCTGGCTCTTATATTGACGAGCGTGGACCTTATCAGGTATGATCGCAGCGCCGTGCAACGGGGCGCGGACCTGACGGGGGGCGGCTATGGACGAAGAATGGCCGATTACGGCGCGCACATGGCACATCCAGACGCTGGGAGCGCTCCGGGTGGATGCAGGCAACGGCTTGCAGCCGCTGGCGCGCGAGGGTCCGCGGCGCGTACTCGCGTTTCTGGTGCTCAATCGGTCTGCGCCAGTTTCGCGCGAGCGGCTGGTTGACGCGCTCTGGCCCGAGGCGTCGATCACGCAGGGGCGCCGGCGCCTTGCTGATGCGGTCTATCAGCTCCGGCGCGCACTGCCGCCCGGTGCACTGGAGATTAGTGGCGATCTGCTGAGTCTGCGCTCCGACCTGGCGGTGGACTTCTGGGCCTTCGACGACCTGGCCAGCGGATCGCTGTCGTCGCTCCGGGCGGCCGTGACGATCTACACCGGCGATCTGCTCCCCGAGATCTACGATGACTGGGTGCTCGGACCACGCACTGCGGCCCAGGAGCGCTTGCTCAACTGTCTGGAGCGACTGGCCGAGGCCGAAGCTGCTGGCGACGAGGCCGCGGCGCTCTACCGCCAGTTGATCGCCCGTGATCCCCTGCGCGAGACGGCCCACGTCGGACTGATGCGCGCGCTGGTCCGTGCCGGGCGCCTGCCTGAGGCGCTCAAGGTCTTCAGCAATCTCGAACGCCTGCTGGACGACGAACTCGGACTGCCGCCCGGCGACACAGCAAGCGAACTGGCCGCCCATCTGCGTGAACAGATTGCAGCCGCCCGCCAGGTTCATAACACCGTTGCGCAGCGGCTAAGCCGTCCGCCCTTCGTTGGTCGTGTCGCGGAGCGTGCTGAGTTGTTGGGACGCCTCGATCTGGCGCGTGCCGGACATGGCGGGATCGCGCTGGTGGTCGGCGAAAGCGGAATCGGCAAGACACGCCTGGCTGAGGAGATCGCGTCTGCCGCGACCTGGCAGGGCTGGCAGTCATTCTGGGGACGCTGCGAGGAACTGGCGATCCCGCCACCATTGGCGCCGCTCAGCCAGGCGCTTGCTGCAGCATTGCCCGCACCGCGTCTGCAGCAACTGCGTCGGAGCGTAGCCAGCGAAGCCCTCGCCCTGGTGGAGTCGCTGATCATGCCCCGCAGACCTGACCATTGGGCGGCAGGGTCGGACGAGGTCATCACCATCCAACGTCTGGGGGCGGCGCTCGGTGCGGTGCTCGATGGACTGGCGACGATTGGCCCGCTGCTGCTCATCCTCGATGATGTGCAGTGGGCTGCTCCAGATCTGTGGCCGTTGCTGGAGGCGCTCCGCTTGCAGATTGCCGGGCGGCCGATCTTCCTGGTGGTCCTCGCTCGTGTGCCGGATCTCCAGGCGCTGCCAGACGCCGATGCGATCCTGAAGCACTGGGCGGCTCAGGGTGGCATCCTGAGCCGCCTGGACGGGCTGACACACAGCGAACTGGCGGAACTGTCCATCGGCTGCGGTGTGACCAATCTCGACCCCGAACAGATCGCCCGACTCACGGCAGACTGTGGCGGTAATCCACTCCTGGCGCTTACCCAACTTGCCGCGGGCGGGGCGGAGTCGGTCGGCGCCCAGGCACTGCCCGACGTGGTCCGGAAGCGCGTGTCCTTGCTTTCGCCCCCTGCCCGCCAGGCCATCGAAGTTGCAGCCGTCATTGGCACGCGTCTGACGTATCCGGTGTGGGAGGCGGTGCTCACTGCGGATGGCATGTCGCCCGAAACCCTGGTTGCCGCTGCTGGCGAGATCGAGCGCAATGGACTGCTTGGGCTTGAAGCGCAGGGCTACCGCTTCGTCCACGATGCATTGCGCGCTGCGGTCTACAATGCCCTGCCTGCGGCGCAGCGCCAGCGCTGGCACACGCACATTCTGGCGACCCTGAGCAGGCTCGCTGCCAACCATCCTGCAACACTGCTGTACCATGCCGAAGGTGCAAACGATCGCGCAGCGACGGCCCGTTACGCTCTGGCGGTCGGCGAGCAGTCCCTGAGCAGCGCAGGCTACGCCTCAGCCAGGCGCGCCTTCACACGAGCGCTGGAGGTGTTGCAAAACGACGCCCTGGAGGAGCAGTATGCCGCCTGGCGTGGCCTTGTGGCCAGCCTTGAAGCGTTGGGCGAACGTGAGGCGCAACGCGACGCGACCGAACGGCTTGCCGGGCTCGCCGAACAGATGGACGACGACCAGCGCCGGGCCGAAGCTGCGTGGCGGCGCGCCGAATGGGCCTGGGCAACTGGTCAGTTTGCCCTTGCCGAGCAGCGCGCCCGCGCCGGACTGGTGATCGCCAGGCGTCAGCATGATCCGCGGGTGGGTGCGCTGTTACACGAGTTTGCCGGACGCTGCGCCCGCGATCTGGGCAACTATGACCAGGCCGAACAGGATTTCCGCGCGGCCTATGCCGTGTACGCCCGGCTGGCAGACCAGCGAGGCATGGCCTGGATTGACGGCATGCTCGGCCTGGTGGCGCAACGACAGGGCCGCGTGCAGGAGGCGATCCGCCTGCAGACGCGGGCCGTCGAGACCTTTCGCAACGCAGGCGATCCCTACCGCGAACTACGCACACTCAGCGGACTGGCGATCGCGCTCTGGTGGGCGGGTGACTACCTGGGCGCACGGGCGATCTTCGAGCGGACCATGGTCCTGAGCGAGCGGCTCGGTGATGTACGCATGCAAGAGGCCAGCCTGCACAACCTCGGTGCGCTTGCCGATCTGCTGGGTGACTTCGAGACCGCCGTCGAGATCAAGACCCGCGCCATCGACTGCTCACGCGCGGTCAATAACGCGATGGGCGTCGCCGTAGGCCTGTGTAATCTGGGGATCACGTTCTTCAAGCTCGAGCGATACGCCGAGGCGCTGTCCGCCCTCGATGAGGCGCTGGTCATCGACCGCGCCACCGGCCGGCGCAGCGGCGAGGCATTCTGCCTGCATAGCCGTGGGCAGGTGCTGGTCGCGCTTGGACGACGGGCTGAGGCGCGGGACGCTTTCGAGGCGGCGCGGGAGATCCGACGCGCGCTTGGTGAGCGCGACGTGCTGCTCAATACCGAGGCCGAACTGGCACTGCTGGATCTTGCCGATGATTGCGATGCGGCCCTGACTGCCGTGGAGAGGTTGCTGGCCGACCTGCGCGCCGATGACCGCGCCGACGTGCGCGAGCATGTCCAGTATGTCGCCTCATGCGTCTACGCAACCCACGGCGCAGACGCTCAGACCGCAGCGTATCTGCGCCATGCCGCCGCCGCGATGCACGAACTGCTTGACGCGCTGCCTGCGAAGGTGCGCACGAGCCTGTTGCAACGCGACCCACTGCACCGCGCGGTTCAAACCGCGCTCGCCGCCAGTGCGAGCCTGCGTGAGGTGCGATTGGTGCGCACCGGCGTCCCACTCGGTCGGCGGTTGGATAGCGCCGACTATGTCACCATTTACTGGACGCCTGTCTCCCCCGAAGACGAGTGCTTTGCCCGTCCAGAAGCGCGTCGGCGTCACGCTCTGCGCCGACTGCTGCGCGAGGCCGCCGAGCAGGGCGCTACGCCGACCGATTCCGACCTGGCCCAGGCGCTCGGCGTGAGTCGCCGAACGATCCTGCGCGACATGGCCGCCATCAGCGGCGAGGGCGAGCCGACACCAACCCGCCGCCGCGTGTCACAATAGTCGCCCGCCGCGCCCCGCTTTCCCCGGCGTTGCCCCTCACCACCATGTGTCACAAGAGTGTTCTGCCTGCCTGCCGCAGATGATGGTCGGGCGAAGCCTCCCTGCTACACTCGTCCCATACCCATCGACGGAACGGATGATCGTTGCTCCGCATGGAGCGAGGAGGATGCGATACACACGCGACGCGCCTACATCCTGCGTGTCTGGATCGAGCCAGACGTAACAACAAAGGGTCGGCCGGTGCTGCGCGGCACGTTGCAGCCGGTTGAGGGCGGTACGCAGCGCGCATTCAGTTCACTCGCACAACTGGTGGCGTTCATCAGTGCCGACATCTGGGATGAGTCCGATTCAGCGAAGGAGGAACAACAATGAACCAACGAACACTGACCCTGCTCGGCACGCTGGGCCTGCTGGCCTTACTGGTCTTTCAGGCAAACGGCGTCCCAGCCCGTGCCCGCGTCAGCGGACAGGCAACCCTGAGCGCCGGAGCGCCGGGCCTGATCAGCTACCAGGGCTATCTCGAGAATGGGGCCGGCCAGCCATTCAACGGAAACGCGACGATGAGATTTGCAATCTACGCGACGCCGAGCGGCGGCAGCGCGCTGTGGCAGGAGACGCAGAGCAATGTGAGCGTGGGGAACGGCTTCTTCACTACACAACTCGGCAGCCTTACGCCATTGAGCGCCGCCGTCTTCGACGACCCGACACGCTATCTCCAGGTGACGGTGAACATCGGAGCGGGCGACGAAACACTACCGCGTCAGCGGCTTACCGCAGTGCCGTATGCGCTGCAAGCCCAGTCGGCCGCCAGCGTCCCCTGGAGCGGGATCACCGGTGTGCCGGGCGACCTCGGCGGCGTCAACTACGCGAATGTGATTGTCGTTGCCCAGAGCGGCGGCGACTTCGCCTCGGTTGCGGCGGCGCTCAATAGCATCAGCAATCCCTCCGCCGACAATCGCTATCTGGTCTGGGTGGCGCCGGGCGTCTACACCGAGAGCGAACTCGTCCGCGTGCGGTCATATGTTCACCTGCGCGGCGCCGGTCCGAACGTTAGTGTGGTGACCTCGGCTCGCACGGGAGCATCCCCGAACGACAGCGCCGCCACGGTCAGCCTCGATGACAACGGGCGGATCAGCGACCTGACGATCCGCAACACCGGAAGCGGCACGTTCGGCATCGGCATCTGGAGCAGCGCAGCGACCCGCGCGACCCTGATCGAGAACGTTGCAGCCGAGGCGATCGGCGTCGGCGGCACCGGTCATTATGCGGTCTTCCTGAACGACTCTGAGCCGACCATTCGCAGCAGTCGGTTGCAGGCTTATGGCGCAACCGGCTTCAGCACCGGCGTCAATGCGGCACTGGGTGTAGTCAACGTGTCTGGCGGTTTTCCCCAGCCCCTGATCGAGAGCAGCATCCTCATCGGCGGAACAAACACAACCAACGAGCAGAGTTGTGCCGGGAACAGCGGCACCGGCTTCGGCATCCAGTATGTCAACGCCGCAGCGACAGTACGCAACAGCATTGTCTGTGGCGACCGGCGCGCGATCTTCGGCGGTACGAATGGCGTTACGCGCGTGGAAGGCTCACAGCTGTGGGTCAGCAGCACCGCTGGCTCTTTCCTGATCGAGACCACCAATGCGGCTGCGATCACCATCGCCAACTCGGGGGTCTTCTATGTCGGCAACAAGCACACCGGCACCGGGGGGCTGAGCTGCGTGCACAGCTACCTGGCCAACTACACGGCGGCGAGCGATGGCGCCACGCCAGCCACGGCGTGTAATTAAGGAGGCCAGTGATGGAACGGTTTTGCATCTGGTGCATGGCTCGCAGCACACGCCTGCGCTGGTCCCTGCTCATTGTCGTGATGGCGCTGCTCGTGGCTGGAACAGCCCTGGCGGCGGGCGAGCGCATCCCGCGCAGCGCGGTGACGGGCGGCGGCGGCACACAGAGCACCGCGAGCGTGCAGCTGCGTGTCGCGGTCGGTCAGCCGCTCGCGGGCACGAGCAGTGGCGCAGCCCGGCTCTGCAGCGGGTTAGTCTGCGGCGCGGGCGTGCCTGTCACTTCCAGCGGACCGACCAGTACGCTCTACCTGCCGCTGGTGGTGCGGTAACCCTGGTACAGGGTTTCACCGAAATCTATATGGCGTTCCCGGAGTACGGGCTTTCGCCTGCCACGCCCAGGGTTGTGACGTAACGTTGTGCGTACGCTGATGCTCCACACCATACCATTGGCATCAACGCCTGGACCAGGATATGCGAAGACCGCCTACGTCGGCTCACGAGGCCGCGCAGGTGGTCTTCGCATCTGTAGCCGAACGCTTCAGCCCGACGGGAACAAGGCGCCGTGCAAGACAGTGCGCCACACCCCGTACCTCTGCCCGCTTGACAAATTTCGCTCTCTGTCGCTATCCTGATAGTGATACTGTTTCGATTGCTCTCACGTGACTGCCAGACATCTCTCCGTATGTCGAACACCCTCTACGACGACGCCAGACGCATCGTTGCTGCGGCGGAAGGCGCTGGTCTCAGCCTGCGTTTGCTTGGCGGCATTGCAGTGTTCCATCTCTGCCCGACGGCGCGTCATCCCGATCTCAGTCGTTCGTATAAAGACATCGACATGATCGGGCGCGCAGGAGAACGCGCCGCGCTCCAGCGCCTGTTCAGCGAACAGGGGTACGAGCCAGACCGCGAATTCAACCTGCTGCACGGTGCGCAACGCCTGATCTTCCGTCATCCGACCGACGAACGTCACATCGATGTGTTTCTCGACCGGTTTCAGATGTGCCACACGTTCGACCTGCGCGAACGATTGATCCTGCATCCCGTTACCCTGACGCCGTCCGATCTGTTGCTGACCAAGTTGCAGGTGGTCGAGGCGACGGAGAACGATCTGCGCGACCTGTTCGCCGTTCTCTCCGACCTTCCGCTCGGTGATGCGCCCAACGCTATCGATGCTTCTTATATCGCTCAACTGGCATCGCGCGATTGGGGCGTCTACCGGACTCTGATGCTCAGTCTGGAGCGACTCGAACAGTGGTCCGCCGGGCGACCGATGTATGGCGTCTACCGGGTTTCGGCGCAGATCGCTGCGTTGCGTGCAGCAATCGAGGCGCATCCGAAGACCGTGGCGTGGAAGATGCGCGCACGGATCGGCGACCGTGTGCGCTGGTACGACATTCCTGACGAAGGCGGCTAGCAATGTGGATCTTTGGACGCAAGCAACGATCAACCGACAGCACGCAGGTGCGCCTGTTCTACAGCAGTGACATTCACGGCTCGGAACGCTGCTGGCTCAAGTTTTTGAACGCAGCGCAGTTCTACAATGCACAGGCAATCATTATGGGCGGCGATCTGACAGGTAAAATGCTCGTGCCGCTGGTTGAGGAGGCTGATGGTTATCGAGCAATGTTTCTGGGGCAGGAGACGCTCGCCCGCGACGATGCTGAACTGGCGGCGCTGGAAAAGAATATCCGCTTCAATGGGTTTTATCCGTACCGCTGCGCGCCATCCGAGTATCGGCGGCTGGAAGAGGAACCCGCCTACCTGGATCAGGTGTTCCGCCGCGTTATGATCGACGCAGTACGGCGCTGGGTTGCGCTCGCCGAAGAACGCCTGGCAGGAAGCGGCATCGCCTGCTTTGTGATGGCTGGCAACGACGATGAACCGGCGCTGGACGAGGTGCTGCGCAATAGCACTTTTGTGCGCAACCCGGATGGGTGCATGCTGGAATGGGGACAGTACCAGATCATCGGCGAGTCATGGGTGCCGCCAACACCCTGGCACAGCCCGCGTGAGATGAGTGAAGAAGAACTGGAGCGCAAAATCCGCACCGTCGCCGACCGCCTTACGCATGATCGTCCGGCAATCTTCGTGCTGCACAGCCCGCCGTATCGCAGCACGCTCGACGATGCGCCGCAGGTGCGCGATGACCTGACAGTTGTCACCGAGGGCGGTCAGGTCGTGATGACGCCGGTGGGAAGTATCGCCGTGCGACGGGTGATCGAAGCGTTCCAACCGGTGCTTGCGCTGCACGGACATATTCACGAGTCGCGCGGCGCCGTGCGCATCGGGCGCACCCTCTGCATCAACCCCGGCAGCGCGTATGGCGAAGGGGTGCTGCATGGCGCACTGATCACCCTGGAAGGAGATCGCATTCGGGCGCATCAACTGGTGAGCGGATAGCGCACATTGCGCGCTCTGGCAAGGGTTGGAAGCACATTGGATAAGGCGAGGACGTTGTGATCTACGATCTGACACGAACGCTTGCAGAAGGGATGCCGGTCTATCCGGGAGATCCGCAGGTGCGCATCGATATGATTGCCACCCCGCCGTGGCAGGTCAGCGCCCTGCATCTGGGGAGTCACAGCGGCACCCACCTCGATGCTCCGTCACACTACATCGCTGGCGGGCGCAGCATCGATACATTCGCCCCCGACCGCTTCATCGCTCCGGGAATGGTCGTCGATGCCCGCGGATATGCGGCAGATGCCCCGATTGGCGCCGCCATTCTCGATGGCTACGATCTTCAGCCAGGAATGATCGTCGTTATCCGAACCGGTTGGGAGGCATTCTGGCAGGATGCACGCTACTTTCAGCACCCCTACCTGAGCGTCGATCTGGCGCACGCTCTGGTCGAACGGCGTGTGTCGCTGGTGGCAATCGATGCACTGAATGTCGATTCAACCCCTGGCGGCGGCGAATCGGCGCATGCCGTGCTGCTCGGCGCCGAACTGCTCATCGCCGAGAATCTCTGCAATCTCGATGCGCTGATATGCGGGCAGACATATATGTTCGCCATCACGCCGCTGTTGCTCCACGCTGCCGATGGCGCACCCGCACGCGCCCTGGCATGGGATATCGATCATCGCTTTGGAACCTTCCTTCGTTCTTGACAGGAGGCGCAACGTGGCAGGACGTTCACAATCAATCACGGCGCCGCGCACCTTCACCCGCAAAGCGACCGGTCTGGTGCGTCAGGCAGGCATCTTCGACGTGCTGGTGTACAACGTCAACTTTATCAGCGTCGGGTTGATGGTCGCACTGATGGTGCTGATCATCCCATCGTATGCTGGCGGCAACATCTACCTTTCGCTCCTCTTCTGCGCACTGCTGGCGCTGCCAACTGCCTGCGTCTATGCCTTTCTTTCGGCAGCAATGCCGCGCAGCGGCGGCGACTATGTCTATGTGAGCCGTGTGCTCGGTCCGGCGGCAGGCATGATGGGCAGCTGGAACATGACGATCTGGTGGATTCTGTACGGCGGTGTGCCATCGGCGTTTCTGGCAACCTACGGTGTTGCGCCGTTCTGCCGCGTGCTTGCAGCGATGACGGGCAATACCGCTCTGATCGCTGTCGCGGATTGGACGGTCACCCCGACCGGGCAATTCGTCATCGGAACGATCCTCATTCTACTGTTGACCACCCTGTTCACCATCGGGCTGAAATCGTTCTTTCGCGTCCAGAATGTGCTCTTCCTGCTGGCAACGCTGAGTGCCGTCGTTGCGTTGATCGTCGGACTGACATCCGACGCTGCAACCTTTCCCGACAGTTTCAACCGGTACGTCGGTGCGCTCAATGGTCAAACCGACACCTACCAGCAGATTGTCAGCGCCAGCGGCTACGCACCTGCTCCCTTCGACTGGATGAACACGCTGTTGCCGATGACCTGGATCTACCTGACTATGGGGTTCAGTTTTTCATCGGCGTATATCGGTGGTGAAGTCAAACAGGCGGCGCGACTGCAAACCTGGGCAATTCCCGGTACAGTGATCTATGCCGCAGTCTGGGGATTCCTGCTCGTCTGGGCGACGACGCGGACAGCTGGCGCAGATTTTCTTGGCGCGGTCAGCACCCTCAGCGATCTGGGAGCGGAAACCGTCGGGTTGAGCGCCATGCCCCGCTTCCACGAACTGCTGGCGTATGCGAGCCAGAATGCGCTGATCGCCTTTCTGATCTGCTTCGGCTTCATCTTCTGGTCCTACGCCTGGCTGCCGGGACAGATCCTGAACGCATCGCGCAACCTGCTGGCATATGCCGTGGATGGCTTGATGCCAGCGCAACTGGCGACGGTCAGCGAGCGCTTCCACACACCGGTTGTCAGTCTGTGGATTATGGGAATCCTGTCAATCGCATCACTGGCGATCTATGTCTTCACGCCATATTTTGCAACTCTCTCCGGAATCTTTGGGTTTATTCTGACCTTCATGCTGGTCTCACTGGCGGCAATCCTGCTCCCCTACCGGCGTCCTGATGTCTTCGAAGGTTCACCGGTCAAGTGGCGGGTGGGAGGCATTCCGATGATCAGCATCGTCGGTGTGCTGTCGCTTGTCGCGTGCGCGGTCATGGAATGGGCGTATCTGAACGACCCCTTCTCCGGCATCAGCCTCGATCCATCGACCCTGAGCGAAGGAGTGCTGGGCTTCGGCATGTTCCTGATCAATATCGGCATTTTCCTGTCGGGTCTGATCGTCTATTTCATTGCACAGACCATCCGGCGACGCGCAGGGATCGATGTGTCGCTCAACTATAAGGAGATACCGGTCGAGTGAGAGAAGGCGATTTGAGTTGTTCTCCCGGCGATGAACCGTCGGGTTGGTGGATTCCAGGGCAGGTTTTCTGCTGCATTCCTGGAATTCGTTTATCCACCGACACCGGAGACGAGGCTTCTCATGAGCATTGAATCGACTGCTGGCGATGCTGCGCTGACACGTCGCATCGCCGAACTCGAAGCGGAACTGGAAGCAGCGCATCGCCGCATCAGCGAACTTGAGCGGATCGTCGAGCGTGGGTATGGCATGGTCGATGCCATCCCCGCGATGGTCTATTTCAAGGATCGGCAGCATCGCTATCTGTACGGCAACCGCGCATTCGTTGAACGCATCAACATGCGCCCCGAAGAGATGGTGGGCAAAACCGATCACGAACTTTTTCCTCCCGAAGTGGCGGAAGCCTACATTGCCGACGACGAGCGCGTGATGGCGACCGGCGAAGCGAGCATGGGCGTCGAGTTGCCGGTCACCCGTCCAGACGGCACGATTGGCTGGGTGTCGAACTCAGCCGTGCCATACCGCGACAAGACCGGATCAATCACCGGGATGGTCGGCATTGCCATTGATATTACCAGGCGGAAGCGCGCCGAAGAAGAATTGCGGCGCAGCCAGGAAGTGCAACGCGCGCTGTTCGACACAATTCCTGCGATGGTTTACTTCAAAGATCGCCAGCATCGATACATTCTGGGCAATCGCATTTTCGCCGCTGCAGCCGGTATTTCGGTCGATGAAGTCGCAGGAAAGACCGACCACGACCTGTTTCTTCCTGAAGATGCGGAAGCGTATATCACCGACGATGAACAGGTGATGGCGACGGGAGAGCCGCACCTCGGCATCGAAGAGAAGATCACCGAAGCCAACGGTCGCGTGACATGGCTGATGGTCTACAAGGCGCCCTTCCGCGACAACCAGGGCGCGGTGACCGGCATGGTCGGCATTGCATTCGACGTTACAGCACGCAAAGCAATGGAAGAGGAGCTCCATCGCACTCAGGTGGAACAGCGGGCGCTGATCGACCATCAGGCGCACCTGCTGGCGATGATCCGTCAACTTTCGACCCCGGTGCTGCCCGTGACCGATGATACCCTGGTGATGCCGCTGATTGGCGACATCGATACTGCCCGCTGTCAACAGATCACCGAAGCGTTGCTGAAGAGCGTGCAGCGCTACCGGGCAAGATGGGTGATTATCGATATTACCGGCGTGCCGTTGATCGACACCGCAGTCGCCAACCATCTGATCCTGGCGACACAGGGGATCGCACTCCTGGGGGCGCGCACGATCCTGGTTGGCGTATCTCCCGAGCTGGCGCAGACAATCGTTGGGTTGGGGATCGATGTGAAGAAGTTGATGACCCACAGCGATCTGCGCTCGGCGATTGCATTTGTGATGAAGCGGCGGCAAACATCTTCGTCCGCACGTTGAGAGCCTTTCCGCATATCACATGTCAGGCGTCAGTGCAGGCGCAGCAATCGCGCACGCTCAACGGTACGGGTGGATCGATGATTGACGTTCCTTCGTGCGCCGGGTATACTGGCGCGCGCCGAAGAACCGTTCGGCGGAATCGTTGCAATGAAGCAGAAGGACACAGGTGTGAGCGAAATCCGAGTCACTGTCTGGAATGAGTTCCGCCACGAGCAGGACAGTCGCCATCCAGCAAGCAGCATATACGGCGCGCAGGGTATTCACGGCGCGATCGCCGAAGGACTCCGGGAACATGGCGGGTTCGCGGTGCGCACCGCCACGCTCGACGAACCCGAACACGGCTTGACCAACGAGGTGCTGGCGGCAACCGACGTGTTGATCTGGTGGGGGCACATGGCGCACCATCTGGTGCAGGACACGATTGTCGAGAAGGTGCATGCCCGCGTACTTGACGGCATGGGGCTGATTGTGCTGCACTCCGGGCATTTCTCGAAGATTTTCCGCAAACTGATGGGCACAACCTGCGATCTGAAATGGCGCGAGGCGGACGACATTGAGCGCATCTGGGTCGTCGAGCCGGGTCACCCGATCGCTGCCGGTCTCGACGAGTGCTTTGAGTTGCCGGAAGAGATGTACGGCGAGCGGTTCGATATTCCGGCGCCGGAGCAACTGGTGTTCATCAGCTGGTTCACTGGTGGCGAGGTGTTCCGCAGTGGTTGCTGCTACACTCGCGGGCGGGGCAAGATCTTCTACTTCCGCCCCGGTCACGAGTCCTACCCGACCTATCGCGATCCGAATGTGCGCCGCGTGATCGCCAACGCCGCACGCTGGGCAGCGCCGTCGGGCGGACCAAAACCGGTGTTCGGCAACGCACAGCCGCGAAACAAGTAGGGGCGCTGCGCTGCCGCGCCCCTACC
>Ga0197142_1003140_pt1 | contig 14030 bp, 7 predicted proteins | sample GBS60_MetaG_FD_148614 | JGI IMG/M metagenome (GOLD analysis project Ga0197142, IMG submission 148614) | Sediment microbial communities from Great Boiling Springs, Gerlach, Nevada, United States - GBS 60_MetaG | ecosystem: Environmental > Aquatic > Thermal springs > Hot (42-90C) > Sediment... | reverse complement strand
TCCATCGCGTTGTGATAATTTCTGGTATCTTGAATTGAGCATTTTCGTTAGAAAAATTTATTAGAATTAAAAAAGTATCTCCTTCTAAGGATGTATAGAAATCAAACCTTTCTCCAAATTCCGAAGGAAGTAGAATACCTAAGCATAACTGGTTATGCCAATCTTCTTCTTGCATTTCTCTACCATCTTTATGAATCCAATAAATATCTTTAACATCCATTACTTTTTTTTCTTCGCCTTCGAAAAATTCGCTCCTTCGAAATACTTCGTTTTGTTTTCTTAACTGAATAAGAAATTTGGTTATCATATACAATTCTTGAGAATATTCATTTTCTTCCCAGTTTATATAGCTTATTTCGTTATCCTGACAAAAAGCATTATTGTTTCCTTTTTGAGTACGGTTTAATTCATCTCCTGCAAGAAGCATAGGAACACCTTGCGAGATAAACAATGTTGTTAAAAAGAGTTTTTGCTTTTTTAAACGTGTTAAGTTAATTTGCATATCATCTGTATCGCCTTCGATGCCGTAATTTTTGCTATAATTTACATCGGAGCCATCTAAATTATTAAACCCATTATCTTCGTTGTGTTTTTTTTCGTAGCTTACTAAATCTCTTAAAGTAAACCCATCATGGCATGTTATAAAATTAATACTGGAATAAGTTTTTCTGTCGTCTTTTTTGTACAAATCGCTTGAACCAGCAATCCTTGTTGCAAAATCAGAAAGATTGTTTTCGAATTCATTGATTACTCTACGTATTGTATCGCGATACTTTCCATTCCATTCAGACCAACCTGGTGGAAAGTTCCCCACTTGATATCCATCCTTTCCTAAATCCCATGGCTCTGCAATCAACTTAACTCTCGAAATGATGGGATCCTGCTGGATTATAGCAAAAAAGGATGTTAATCGATCTACTTCGTAAAGTTCTCTTGCCAATGCAGAAGCCAAGTCAAAGCGAAAACCATCAACATGCATTTCTGTAATCCAATAACGTAAAGAATCCATCACTAACTGTAATACATAATGATTTTGATGATTTAATGTATTTCCACAACCCGTAAAATCCATATACAGATCTTTTTTTTCTTCGTAAACTCTGTAATAAGACAAATTATCGATTCCTCGAAAAGATAGCGTTGGCCCAGTATGGTCTCCTTCTGCTGTATGGTTATAAACAACGTCTAAGATTACTTCAAACCCAGCTTGATGCAAAACCTTTACCATCGTTTTAAATTCATTTATTGCACCCATTACACTTTTATCATAAGCATAACGGGGATTAGGTGCAAAAAATGCAATCGGATTATAGCCCCAGTAGTTTACCTTATTTTGCTTGTATAAATAATATTCTGTAATCGAATGTTGTATGGGTAAAAATTCGATTGTTGTTACACCTAAATCTTTTAAGTATTTGATTACCTCGTCTGTTGTGAATGCTAAATAGGTCCCTCGTAATTCTTCTGGAACATAAGGATTTAATTGAGTAAAGCCTTTTACATGGACCTCGTAGATAATGGTATCTTTCCAAGGTATTTGCAACTGTTTATCGTTGCCCCAACTAAAAGCTGGATCTATAATTGCACCTAATATCGCTTTATCCGCATTATTTCGATTGTCTTTTTCTTTAAAATTATATGGAAATTTATAGCCAAAATGTTCTTCGGACCAGATCAGATCCCTTCCAATGGCAAGTGTGTAAGGATCTAATAAAACTTTCGAAGGATTAAAACGAAACCCATTATCTGGATCATATGGCCCATCTACTCTATATCCATAAAGTTGACCAGGTCGAATACCTTCTACATAACAGTGCCAAATATAATGTGTTCGATTACGAATGGGAATACATAAACTTTCTTTGTAATCTTTATCAAACAAACACAACATCACAGATTTAGCATGTTTTGAATACAAAGCAAAATTTACACCAGCACCATCCCATGTTGCACCTAATGGATAAGGTTTTCCTTCTTTTATATTGACGTAGTTTTTCATAAACTTTAGTTAAATACTTAATATAAATTTATACACGATTTTTTTTATTTGACAAAAATTATAATCATATTTTTTAGTCAAATAACTTATTTCGTAATACTTAATTATGTTATTCATAATATTTATAAGTAATATAATATTTTTAAGGGTTTGTTATGTCAAAAAGAAAAATATTGATGATTGGTTGGGAATTTCCACCGAATATTTATGGAGGTTTAGGAGTTGCAACACATGGTATAGCAAAAGCTTTGGGAGAATTAGGTAATAAAATTTTATTAATACTTCCTCGAATTACTGGTAAAGAGCCAAAAGATAAAAACCTTATGATCTTAGGTGTAAATTCGCGATATTTACCCTTTACAAAAGAAGAATTACATAAATTTCTGTTAGAAACAATGCATTTATCCAATATAAATATTTACGAAAGTCGCTATTTCTTACCACCGGAAGAAGTTTTAAGATCTTTAGAACGTACTTCGTCTTTGGTTCAAGAAGAATTGTTAGAAGTTCAACAAACTACAATTTTAGAAGGAGGTTATACAAATAACATTTACTTCGAAATCCAAGCATTTGCTGAATTTGTTGCAAAAATTGCAGAAAAACTTAAATCCATCGATTTAATACATGCTCATGATTGGATGACTTTCCCAGCTGCTCTTTATGCGAAACATTTAACAGGAATTCCCATTATATTACATGTTCATGCAACGGAATTTGATCGTTCTGGAGAACATCCCAACCCATATGTTTACAATTTAGAAAAATACAGTTTCGAAAAAGCAGATGCCATAATCACAGTAAGTAATTACACAAAAAATATTTTAGTAGAAAAATATCAAATTCATTCCGATAAAATTTTTCCAGTCTATAATGCTATTGATTTTCAGTATTATGAGGATAAACCAGCAAGAAAGCCAATAAAACAAAAGATCGTATTGTTCTTAGGAAGAATTACCTTCCAAAAGGGTCCAGATTACTTCGTAAGGGCTGCCAAAAAGGTCATCGAGAAAATCGATCATGTAAAGTTTCTTATGGTAGGAACAGGAGATATGTATTCGCGCATTATCGAGATGGCAGCAGATTTAGGAATCGGAAAATACTTTCATTACACGGGTTTTGTTCCAAGAGAAAAAATTGACGAAATCTTTAAAATAAGTGATGTCTATGTTTTACCCTCTGTTTCGGAACCCTTTGGTTTAACAGTGTTAGAAGCATTAAAAGCTGGCGTTCCAGTAATTGTTTCCAAACAATCAGGTGTCTCGGAATTAATTCAGAATGCAATTAAAGTAGATTTTTGGAATGTAGACGATATAGCAGATCATATCATCAATCTCTTAAAAGACGAAGATTACAAAGATCAAATCAAGCAAAAATTAAACGAAGAGCAAATTCATCGAATTACTTGGTATGATAGTGCAAGAAAAATCGAAGAAATTTATGATCATGTATTGAATAAAATAAGGAAATAGCATATGAATTCCGTTTGCTTTTATTTCGAAGTACACCAACCCTATCGACTTAAACATTATTCTTTTTTTGATATAGGAAATCCTCATTATTTCGATGATGAAAAAAACCGAGAAATTGTCTTAAAAGTTTCGAACAAATGTTATATACCCATGAATCAATTGCTCCTAAAACTAATCAAAAAATATAAAGGAGATTTTAAAGTTACCTTTTCTTTAACTGGAACATTGATTGAACAACTCCAAAAATGGTCTCCTTTTGTAATTGATTTATTCAAAGCCTTAGTAGATACTGGGTATGTAGAGCTATTAGCAGAAACCTATTATCACTCTTTGGCAAGCATATATTCCGAAAATGAATTTCGTGAACAAATTAAAATGCACATCAAATTGATGAAAGATGTCTTTGATTATACTCCTCAATCCTTTCGAAATACAGAATTAATCTACAATAATCATATTGCTTGGGTTGCATCCACAATGGGATTTAAATCAATCTTAACAGAAGGAACAGAAAAGATTTTAGGTTGGAGAAGTCCAAATTTTGTTTATAAACCTAAATATTCACCACAAATCAAATGCTTGTTAAAAAACTACCGATTGAGTGATGATATTGCCTTTCGCTTTTCGAACAAATATTGGGAAGAATATCCTCTTACAGCAGATAAATTTGCTCATTGGGTTCATCATATTGCTGGGAATGGCCATGTTGTGAATCTTTTTATGGATTACGAAACTTTTGGAGAACACCAATGGAAAGAAACTGGTATATTCGATTTTATGGAACACTTACCCGAATATATTTTAAAACATCCAGACTTTAGGTTTTCTACTGTTTCCGAAGTAGTATCCCTTTATGAACCTGTAGGAGAAATCGACATCGATTATGCAATATCCTGGGCAGATATGGAAAGAGATCTTTCTGCCTGGACCGGAAACAGCATGCAAAAAGAAGCATTACAGTGCATTTACGAAATCGAAGAAAGAGTAAAATCGAAAAATGATCCTTTTTTGTTGGAAAATTGGAGAAAGCTTTTAACATCAGATCATTTTTATTACATGAGTACCAAATTTTGGCATGATGGAGATGTTCATAAATACTTTAGTCCTTATGATACACCCCATCAAGCATACATCTATTTTATGAATGCATTAGAAGATTTAAAGCATAGGTTAGAGTAAAAAGATTGATATAACTTAAACCATAAATTTGTTGGTTGATAATGAATCATTCCCAAAAAGCATTAAATATCATTTTTCTTGTTTTGATCTTTTTTTATTTTTCTTTGAAACTTTTTATCACTTTTGACTTTGAAATCAATTTTAATGCAGAAGAACCTTCTTTAAGTATAGAATTAAAACATGGACTAATACAAAAATACATTATCGAAAAAAGAATCTACACGGAATTGGATTCGGAATTTTTAGAAAGAGAACACATACCACAAAGGTTGTTTTTAAACCTTTCTCAGGATATTAAAAAAAATTTAATTTCTATATTTATAATATTTTTTTTAGATATTTTGATTATATTATTTTTATATGCATTATATCATAATTTAACATTTACGATTCCTTTCCAAAAATTATTGTTAATTTTGATATTATTGATTTTATTTATCAATCTTTATTTTGTCGAAAGGTACAATATTTCCGAAAAATTTCAGTTTTATCAAAATTATTTTTTATTTCTTCCATTAATTTGGGATAGTATACTCATCTTTATAAGCACATGGTTACTTTTTGATCATTTCGACTTAAGTATTAAAAAACCTTTTATTGATTTTTATTATTCTAAAAACTTTGTATTCAAGACTAAATTGATTCAGCTCATTTTAATTTTGCGAGATTTAACATTTTTAAGCTTAATTTCTGTATTTGTTGTGAACTTATTTTTACTTCCGATTTATTATGCTCAGATTAGTTATAAAATTCCCTTCGAAGGAATCTTTATTGCTTTTTTGGTTACTTTGATTGTTTTCTATGTTTATGCTTATTATTATGTTTCGAAGAATCGAGAAGAAAATCCTAAAATATCTTATGCAATCTCATTTTTAGGGTTTAAAATTTTAAAAAATCTTTTTCAATTTATCGTCTTTTTGGCTTTTTTATTAAGCATAGGAATGATTGCTTCGTTGTTTATTATCGCAAATCTAAATATTTTAGAATCTTTAAAGATAATTCAAGAAAGTAAAGGTTTATAGGGTCATATCGATTTTTACTGTGGTTTTTTGGGTTTTAGGTTCGGGATATATAACACAACGATATTGAATTCCTTCTTTTTTACATGCTTGTTCCAGATAAGAATTATACAAAAGTCCTAGTCCTGCTCCTAATTTGCCTTCTTCTTGATCACTATCATCGTAGAAACTTGCAATGCTAATACCATCGACATCTGCCTTCATTTTTCTTCTAAGTCTTTGTGCCAAATCATCGTTTATAGAACCATAATTCGAAATTTGAATTTGCAAACGAGATAAATGCCCTGATGTCAATTTTTCTGGGTTTAAATTCCATGAGATTTGAAGGTTTTGTTTTTGATCGATTGCTAATTGTTTTAACTTTAATCGATTTTCTCTGTTTCGAATAAATTTATCGACGTCTGACTTTGGTACTTTTAGAAATTTTGTTGCTAATAGTTCAAAATGAGCTTTTTCTGCATTCTGAACAAATTCCATAATCAAGTTACTTAAATGGGTAGCAATGACTGTATGTTCCAAATAGCTATAAATCATGTTCTGAAACGTATAAAGCATTTGTTCTCTTAAATCTTCTTTTTGGTAGATGATGAAAAATAAAAACCATACACGTTTATCAATCCATTCTAAAAATTTCGGAAGAGCGCGAATTCGAGCGTACATATCTTCTTCTTCTAAATATGTATTTGCTAATACCTTTTCTGTAATCTTTTCTCTGATGGATTCTTTTAATTGTTCTAAGATAGCGCCATATTGCTTAAACAATAATTCTACTTTTTGAGTAGAAATATGGTTGAGTTCTGTCATGGAATATTTGGGGTTTTTTCGATTAAACTCTTTTACAACTTTGGATTCAAATAAAGCTTTTGCAAGAGATGGGGTTAACTTTCGATATAGAATTGCATAGATGATTAAATTATTCGTACTGATGATTTCTTGTCTTAAAGGTAAAAGCTCTGGTAGTGCTGCATAGATTTCTTCTATGTAAAACTTCATAATCAATTTTTGCATAACCTGAGCATTAAAACTTTTGGTAAAAAATCCTTCTTTGGTAAATCCATTCATGTTTTGATATCGTTTTAATACGATGGTTTGGTGTGCATTTTTACTAAAAAATTCTAGTCCTAAGGGGGTTAAAAAAATATAAGATGGTAAAGCTATCTCTGGGTTTTTAGGTGGCAAGTTGATTTTTTGTTCTATACCTTTGATTTGTTCTAATTTTTCGCTACTCATTATTTTATTCAATCTTTTTAATTAATCATCGATATATTAAAAAATGAACATTAAACTATCTTTGATAAAAAAAATGAATAATTTATTAAAATTAGACATCATTTTTATGTTCATTGTATTCCCCCAGTTTTTTTTAACATTCAGTAAAGATATATATTGTCAAGATAAAAAGAAAAATTTCGAAAGTCAAACAAATTTAAATTTATTAGAACAAGAAAATTTTTTAAAAGGAGAAGATCATTTTTATAAGAAGCGTTTTTACACAGCAGAAATATTTTTTCAAAAGGTGATAGAAATTAATCCAGAGAATGCTTACGCTCACTCTTATTTAGGAGATATATATCTTAATAAAAATCAGATCGATAAAGCCATTCATCATTTTAAAATTGCCTCAGAACTATTATCAGATTTAAGACTTTACAATAATAAAAATAATAATGATATTTTGTTTTTAAAATCCATCAGCCCAAAGGATGTTGATATTCCTTTAAAAGAATATTTTCGATTAGCTCAGGCTTATTATCTAAAAAAACAACCAGAACAATCAGAGTATTATTGTAAAATTATTATAAATAAATTTAATGATTTTTTTCAATGTTATTATTACTTAGGAATGATAGAATTAGAATTCCGCAAAAATAGACAACAAACAATTGAGTATTTAGAAAAATATAAATCTGGATTAGATAAATTTCTTCAAGAAAACCCACAAAATAAGATTTCCCAAGAAAAAGAAAAAGTAGAAAATGTCTTAAAACTATTAGCACAAAACGAAGATAGTTCTCTTAAAAATGATCTAAAAAAAGAATTAGATCCATTGAACCTTTTTTATAAAAAACTTCCCAAAAAAGAAGAAACATCTATCAACGAAATAAAAAATCAATCTCCTAATTTGGTCCTTCCCACAGAAAAAAAATTTGATCCTATCTGGGTGGATATACAATATTATAAAAAAAAAGATAGAAAAAAAGCCATAGAACTCTTAAAAGAGTACGAAAATTCTAATGAACCCAAATCATCCAAAGACTATTATTATATAAAAAAGACTTTATGTAATATTTATTTCGAAGAAAAAGATTTTTCTAAAAGCGAAAAAGAATGTTTAAAAGCACTTCAGTATGACTTTGAACCAGAAATATTATTATATTTAGGATTAATTACGATCAAACAAAACAAAAAAGAGGAATTTTATCAATATATAAAAAAATACTTAGAATATAAACAAGATATACAAGCTTATTATTTACTAGGTTATGAACTTTATCATGACAGAAAATATGACGAAGCACTAAACTATTTCGAGAAACTAACTCAAACACAACCAAACCATAAAGAGGGACTATACTATCAATTTTTGATCTACAAAGAATTAAATCAGTTAGAATTCATGAAGCAATTAGCACAGAAAATTTTTTTGTATTATCCAAAAGATTTAGAAATTTTACGTTCTATTGTATTTGAACTATTAGAAAAAGATGAAAAAAAATTATCATTAAATTTATTAAATCATATTTATAAGAATAGTCCATCATTAGATGATGGTTTAATTCTTGCTGGTTTTTACGTTCAAGAAGAAAAAAATGACCAAGCATTAGAAATACTTTCGGAATTATATCAAAATTATCCAACAGATTATCGATTAATAAGAATACTGATACTAGTTTTAAAACAAATGAATCGAAATTATGACACTATAGAACGCATAACACAACGGTTTTTAGAAGTTAATCAAAATTCACAAGAAAAAGAAGAAATCATGAATATACTTCCTGAAGAAATACGTTTAAAAATGTTGGAAAAAAATCAAAAATAAGAATCAAAAACATTTAGATATATATCTTCGGGATCTCTAAAAGAAAAAATATATCGAATATGAAAATCTTTATCAAGAAAAAAAGTAGAAGTTGTGTGTTCTACATGTATATGATCCATTTTTTTCTCAACGCGATAAAATATGCCTAATTTTTTTGCAACTTGATCAATTTCTTGCTTTGAACCAGTTAAGGCAATTATATCTGCGTTGAATTTTTTTATATATTCTTTTAAGACTTCGGGAGAATCTCTCTCTGGATCGATTGTAATTAGTACAATATAAGGTTTTTGCTTCTCGGGTAGTTTTTGATAAATCCTACTCAATTTAGAAAGGGTAATGGGACAATAATCAGGACAATGGGTATATCCAAAAAACAATAAAATGGGTTTATCTTTTAAAGAATAAAGTTCAACTGGTTGATTGTTGTGATTTGTTAGAACAAAATTATTAACTTTTCCATAATCTTTTAATTGAATGGGATTTTTGCATTGAAAAAAGATCAACAAAAAAAGAGTTATGATATATTTTAACATAAAAACAAAATAATAAATTGAAGCAAAAAATCAAGTAAATTATGATTAAATTGTTTTGCCTAATAATATAAATTTTTTATAAAATATTACTAAAATTGCAAAATCCTATCATTTTTTAATATAAAAGAAACTACTTCTTTTAATCATTTCCCATGATTTGTAAGCTTTATTTCTGTATAATCTAATTAACATAATTTAGTTCTCTTCATTTCCAATCAATTGTATTTACATAATTATAGCTATTTCTATGTTGCTTCTCTGTATTCTCTGTGGTTAAAAAATTAAACAATACAAAACGATTTATACCAATTTCTCTGTGCTATCTGTGTGGTTAAATATTAGACAATGCTTAAAAGAATAATCTATCATCTATTGCTTTTTTTGGAATTATGAAGATTTTTTATTTCTATTGGGACGTTGAATCAAGTACAAAAAAAGAGAAGATGTAACAACAGAAACAGAACTCATTGCCATTGCAAAACCAGCAAACATAGGACTTAAATAACCTAATGCTGCTAAGGGTATACCAATAACGTTATAAATAAACGCGAAAAATAGGTTTTGTTTGATTTTTCGAATCGTTTTTCGCGATAGATCTATACTAAACACTAAGTCTTTTAAATCGTTATGAATTAAGTTAATATCTGCTGCTTCTTTTGTGATAGCAACCCCTTGTCCCATTGCGAAAGAAATATTTGCTTTGGCAAGTGCTGGTGCATCGTTTATGCCATCTCCCACCATACCAACAATATATTTGCTTTTCTGAAATTCTTCGATGAGTTTTAATTTATCTTCTGGTTTAAGTTCATAATATACTTTTTCGATCCCGAGTTGTTTCGAAACGTTTAGAGCAATTTCTTTTTTATCTCCAGTAGCTAAAACAGGTTCAATCTTATATTCTTTTAATATTTGAATGATTTCTAACGATTCTTCTCTAATAGAATCTTCTAACAAAAAAACTCCCTGAGTTAAATTTGGAATAGAAAAATATACCGGTGTTTTATCTTGTTCAGCGGGAAAGTTTAAAAACTCTATATCTTTTACAAAATCTTTATTTCCAATGTAAACCTCCCATATATGATTTTTTGATTTATCCAAGATCTCTCCTTTTACACCATAACCTGGATGATTTTCTAAATGTTTTAATTCTAAATTCTTATCAGGAATTTGCGAAAAAATCGATTGGCAGAATTCTGCGATAGATTTTGCGATAATGTGTTCCGAAGAACTTTCTACTAAATAAATCATCGAATAAACTTTTTTTTGTTGATCTAAATTTAAGTTTGCATCCAAATAAGTCTTTACAACTTTTAGGTTGCCCAAAGTTAATGTACCTGTTTTATCGAAAATTAAAAGATGAATCTTTCCAGCATTTTCGATTGCTTCTGCGCTACGAAAAAGAATACCATACTTCGCAGCAATACCAGTAGAGATTAAAATTGCAATAGGTGTTGCCAATCCTAATGCACAAGGACATGCAATAACCAAAACCGATACAGCGCGAAGAATTGAATCATTTAAATCGATGCTAAAAATAAAATACGAAAGTAAAAAAGTAATGATACTTATAACAATTACTCCATACGCGAAATACCCAGAAATCAAATCCGCTAGTCTTTGTACTGGTGCCTTGCTATTTTGAGCAGATTCCACCATTTTTAAAATATTTGCAAGGGTAGAAGATTCGGGCGATTCTAAAACTTGAATTTTGAGCATACCAGATAAATTCATCGTCCCAGAATAAACTTTTTCTCCAATAGTTTTTCTAACAGGAAGACTTTCGCCTGTAATTAAAGATTCATTACATTCTGATGTTCCTTCTACCACCAATCCATCTACGGGAATATTTTCTCCTGGACGAATCAACAAAAAATCATTCTTACGAACTTCTGTTATATCGATATCTTTTATGATTCCATTGTGCCAAAGATGACAAACTAACGGTTGCAAAGAAAATAAATCTTCGATTGCTTGATATGCTCTTCGCTTCGTAATTCCTTCGAGAATTTTTCCCAAAAGAACAAAAGTAATTATAATGGCAGAAGATTCAAAATACAAATGTGAATTGTGATGCGAAAAAAACATCATATATAAACTATAAAAATAGGCAACATTGGTTCCTAAAGAAACAAGGACATCCATATTTGCCCCACCAGTTAAGATGGTTTTTATTGCACCTTTATGAAATCTATATCCAGCGATAAATTGTACAGGAGTCGCAAGTAATAGCTGTATCCAATTGGGTATGTTCAAAGAAAAAATCATCGGTAAAACCAAAGGAATACTCAGCAAAATACTAAAAATAAATAATAAAATTTCTTTTTTATTTTTTTGCCTTTCTTTCTGTATTTTTAACAAACGATCTTTTGCAAATAAGTTTTCTTTTTTTGTAACATCATATCCTAATTTTTTAATTTTCGTAGCAATTTCTTCGAAGTCAATAGAATGACTATATTTAAGTATTGCAGTTGAGGTTGCAAAGTTTACTTTTACTTCTTCTATTCCAGAGGTTTTTTTTAACACATTTTCGATTCGTGCTGCACAACCAGCACAATACATTCCTTGTACTGCTAATGTTATTACTTCTTCTTTTTGTTCCATATATTCTAAAATAGTTCAATCTGATTTTCTAGTAAATTGTTTTTTTTTCTTTTAGGAGTTTGCTTTTTAAATTCTATCTCTTCTTGGTAAGTAAAATTTTTTTCTATTGCATTGTGTAAAAGTGACGAACGCGATTCAAATTCTTCTAAAATAGATTGAGCGCGATAGATGACTTTTTTTGGCAAACCAGCCAATTTCGCTACATGAATTCCATAAGATTTATCCGCAGATCCCTCTTTTACTTTATGAAGAAAAATTACCTCTCCATCTTTTTCGATTACATCTATTGTAAGGTTAAAAATACCTTCTTTTTCTTCTAGTACGGTTAATTCATGGTAATGTGTCGCGAACAATGTTTTAGGTTTTTTTTCTAGAAGATATTCAACCACAGCCCAAGCAATGGATAATCCATCGTAAGTAGAAGTTCCTCTTCCTACTTCGTCCATAATAATTAACGAATCTTCAGTAAAATGATTCAAAATCTGTGCTGTTTCTGTCATCTCCACAAAAAACGTGGATTCACCTCTTGCAAGGTTATCTGTTGCTCCTACGCGTGTAAAAATTCTATCTACAATCGATAAACTTGCCTTTTCTGCTGGTACAAAACATCCCATCTGTGCAAGGATTTGAATAATTGCAACTTGACGAATGTAAGTCGACTTTCCTGCCATGTTTGGTCCAGTAATAATGGCTATTGCTTTATCGCTTGTATTAAGATAAACGTCATTGGGAATAAAATCTTGATTTTTAGGCAAAAATTTTTCTACGATGGGATGACGCGAGTTTTTTAAATATAGTTCTTTTTTTTCATTCCAGCTCGGTTTAATCCAGCGATTTTTTTTCGAAACATAAGCGAAATCTAAAATCACATCTAGCATTGCTACATCATACAAAGATTGTTTTAATTCTTTTTTTTGTTCTAATACAGATTTTATCAACTCTTCGAAATATTTTTTTTCGATTTCTGCGATAATTTCATCTGCTAATAATATCTTTCTTTCTATTTCTTTTAATTCGGAATTGGTAAATCTTTCGTAATTGATAAGAGTTTGTTTTCTTTCGTATTCCTTTGGTGCATTTTTTGCTTGAACCTTAGATATTTCTATGTAATATCCCGTTATTTTATTGTATTTCACTTTAAGCGACGATAATCCTGTTTTTTCGCGCTCCTTTTTTTCGAATTCCAATATCCATTCTGTTCCTTTTTCTTTGGCAAAAAATGCTTCGTCATAATCTTTATCCACTCCTTTTTTTAAGAAAGGTTGATTTCCTAAGATTGCCGGTGGATTTTCTACAACACAAAGATCCAATTTTTCTTTTAATTGAATTAACGTCGGATCTAACTGGATAGAATAATTGCATTGGATTTCTTTTAAAAGATGGTGCAACTTTTCTAATGCATCTATGGTAGAAATGATATTTCGGAAATCTTTTGGGCTTGCTTTATTATATTGCATTCGCGTTATGATTCTCTCGATGTCGCTAATTTCAGATAAAATATCTCGAATTGTATTTATTAAAAAATCATTGTTAAAAAAGAATTCTACGAGATTTGATCTTTCTTCGATGGCTTTTAAATCTTTTAAAGGATGTAATAGAATTTCTTTAAGAAGTCTTTTCCCTTTTGGTGTTACAGGAGAAAACAAAGAATAAAGAGATGTTTCTTTTGGTTCAAAAAGGTTTAGGTTTTTTATAGTTTTTTCGTCTAATATTAATAATTCGTTATCGAGCCGCATTAATCGCGGAATTTCGAGATGGATTTTTTGTTCGGGGAAATTTTTTTCTAAATAATAAAGAATCAAGCTAATAGCACCCAATACAATTTCGGTATTTTGTTCATTTAAAAGATATTGTAATTTTATTTTATAAAATTCTTCTAATTTTCGTTTGCCTTCTTCGGTTGTAGCTTTCCAAGATTCTAATGTTGAAATAATAGTTGGTTGATTTTTAAACTTTTCTGATATAAAAGATTCTAGATGCGAAGGAATTACAATTTCTGTTGGAAAATAACTGTAAAATAAATCCATTAAATCCAACGAGTGTTCTTTTAAGACATAACAATAAAAATCCCCCGTAGAAAAGTCTACGAAGGCTATTCCTAATTCATTCTTTCGAAAGTCCTTATCACATATTGCCATTAGGTACTGAGAATCTGCAGTTTTTAACAAATTCTCTTCAATAATCGTT
>Ga0197142_1003138_pt1 | contig 14034 bp, 9 predicted proteins | sample GBS60_MetaG_FD_148614 | JGI IMG/M metagenome (GOLD analysis project Ga0197142, IMG submission 148614) | Sediment microbial communities from Great Boiling Springs, Gerlach, Nevada, United States - GBS 60_MetaG | ecosystem: Environmental > Aquatic > Thermal springs > Hot (42-90C) > Sediment... | reverse complement strand
GTTTGGAACAGAACCCCAGGGATTGATTCTCAATTCACTCGTTGATATTGCCCTATCACTTGTCATCGGATTTATTGTTGCAATTCCCTTATTCTTTGAATCAGGAATATTTGTCAATGCCCCAGGTGTGGCAGCGGGTTCAGCAACCGAGGTGAGTGATATAAAGGTCAATATCCACCTTTTGAATGATGGTGGTATATTATTAAATGAAGAACCTGTGACTTATGAAAGATTAGAAGAACTTCTACCCCAGTTACTGGCAAGGAGTCTGGAAAAAAAGGTGATCGTATCTACGGATTCTGAAGTGACTTATGAAAGGGTAATTCAGATTCTTGACCTGGCAAAACAAAAAGGTGCAGGAGAACTTGCATTATTAAGGAGTAGAAGATGAAGCGGATGGAGAATGTAGATATCCTGCCAATGGCTGCGGTTGCCTTAATGGTCGTTTTAATGATGATGATAATCGCACCAATGACGATGACACATACAAATACACCGGTTGAAGTCCCAAAGGCACATACAGCCGAGGCAAAGACCGAAGAAAATTTTACCATTACTTATACCCTTGATAAAAAATTATACATAAATGATCAACCAATTTCAACCGATGTTTTTGATAGCATTGTTCAACAGGCAGTAGAGAAAGACCCTTATCTATTGATTGTGATTCGTGCGGATAAAGATGTTCTTCACAAAGATGTCCTTGAAATCCTTGCACGGGTAAAACAGGCAGGTGCGAAGCGCATTGCCTGTGCAACGAAAAAACCAAAGGAATAAAAATGTTAAAAGATAAGAGGCTGGACATAGGAATTTTAATCTCCATAGTCGTTCATATATTATTGTTTCTACTCTTTTCCCGTTCCAGTTCTGCCTCCACAGCCAATTATGAGGATATCAAAGAAGTCACCTTTCTTGACCAGTCATATCGCCCTGAGGTCGCCAAGGTTGTATCAAAAGGTTCGATCTGGGGTGAGGTAACAGAGGCACCAACACCATCAACCGGCACATATGGTGGAAGTGATATTGTGACACCAGCAATTGATTTAAATGTAAAACTTGATCGCAGCCAGGCAAAGATTGATTTAAATCGCTATACACCCCAGGAAGGGGTTGGTGAAGTGATAAAGATTGGCAGTGCCAAAAACGGCACAATGAAATCGACTGAAGAAATACTTGCTGAAAAACCGATCTCACTCGCAAAAAATCTACCAAGGGGTTCAGGAACAGAAGGTGGAACAGGTATCGGTGTCTATGGTGGCATTGGCAGACAGGCAGAAGCACCGAGTATAAAGATTGATAAAAAACCACCACCCACAACCCCGACTTCCCAGATCGGCAAGCAGGTCGAAGAAAAAGTTGAAGAAAAACTGAAGGTCGAAACAAAAGGAACTGCCATCTCCCTGGCTGGACCAATTGCGGACCGTGAGATAAGAAAAAAGATTCTACCTCAGTATCCAGCCTGGTGTCTACAAAGGGGAATATCTGGTGTAGTAAAGATACGGGTTGAAGTCAATCCTGAAGGAAGTGTGAGAGAGAATATCAGGATAGAAATTTCTTCTGGCTATCCTGACCTTGACCAGAGTGTTGTGAATGCGGTTAAGGCGTGGTTATTTGCTCCATTACCTGTCAGCGTGAAACAGGAAATCCAGTGGGGAATCATTACATTTAAATTTGTCTGTGGTTAATAAGGAGAGATAAATGAATATATTCTTTGTCTTATTTTTATTCACCCAGGAGGCAAAAAAATCCGAGCATGAGATTGGTGAAGAAGTTATAAAGGGTGAATTGAAATATAAAATAGTTGATCCCAAGATATATCTCCAGGTTTCTTTAAATCCATTTGCTCCACTGGATTCAGTGATTTCAAAAGAACAATATATATTTGATGAGAAACTTTATTCTACGATAGATGGATTAAATACGCCGATCCTTTATCTCCATAGCGAGTATTTGAGAATGCCGCTTGTAGCAAGATTTATGTATGGCAGTATTGCCCTTTTCATACCAAGATTTGAAAAGACGGTCTCTTCCTGGGAACTTGTTATTATCGATGCAAAAGGAGAGGTTGTCAGGCGCTATGCCCAGCGTGGAATGCCGCCACCGGTCCTTTCCTGGGATGGCAGGACTGATAATGGAGAGATGTGTAATATGGGTGAAATTTATAATTATGTTTTTACTGCATTCGATGCGGTTGGTAATCCCACAAGGATAACCGGTAGGGCATATAAATTCAATGGCGTAGTATATCAAGAAAAGGGAAGCACAATAATCGCAGTATCGGCAAATGCATTATTCAATGAAAATTCTGCAAACCTGAACAGCGAATCAGGACCATATATTGAAGAAATCGCCAATATTGTAAAAGAAAAATTCAAAAAAGAGGTCGTGGTCTATTCATATTCACAATCCGAGGCACTTGCCCGTTCTCGTGGTGAAGTAATATTAAACGAAATTACAAAAAGGACTGTATTACAGAATAAGGCAGTGAGCACAGCACCACGATTTATACCTGGGCTTCTGCCCAAATATTCAAAGATTGAAATAGTAGTTCAATAGTTATTTCATCACCTTTATCTCAAATGGCTCAGCAATTGCTTCCTTATCTGTGTTATAGTATTCATAGACCCTTGAGGACTGGACCTTTGCCTTAACAGGATATTTTGCCTTTAAACTGTATGATAATTTGAGCGGTTTATCCGAAGAGATTGATTCAATATATACAATTATCTGGCGTGATGTCAAATTATACTTTTGAATGGTCTTTTTATTCACATATTCATCAAGGGTTGGAGTCTGGACCTCAAATCCAGGTGGAATCCCCAAGTCAATCATCACCATCTGGGCAGTTCCGCTTTTTAATAATTTTATAGAAACATCCACATTTACCAGATCATTAATTGTTAGTTGTTTCCGGTCATAATTCACATCAATAGAAAATAGTGGCATCGGTTGCCTGGGCAGGTCTTTCCAGGGAATATAGTATGCACTCGTTATCTCATAGAGAAAATTGCCTTCGCCTTTGAGTTGAATCTCCACTGTATTTTCATTTTTAAGGTTCTCATTCAGATCGATCTGTTGCATCACATCCGCATTATTTTTATCAACCTTTATCTCATTCACCTTTTTACCATTATGTAGAACAACAACCGTTGCATTTATATCTTCACTCATACCTCCGAGTGCTCCAACGAGTGCGCGCAGGGCAATGATCGTTCCCTGTGTAGTCCACCACATTCCCGAAGCGTCTTTTGAGCGAATTAAATATGTCAATGCCTTGGTCGTTGCATCAGAGAACTTCCCGGATTTGACAAGGGCATAGGTTGCCAGCCCGCTTGCCTCAATATCTGCTCCCTTACCCCTTGTCATTGTAATTGAAGGAACATCTGATTCCCAGTATAGTGCACCATTATCTTCCTTTGCCATATCCAGTAATTTGCGCAAGACCTTCATTGTTATCTCTGATCTTGGTTCCATTGCTACAAATGCATTGGCAACGAGTGCAAGGATATAGGCATCATTAATCTTTTCCCATTTGCCTTTTAGATAATCAAGCCCTCTCTGTGCACTACCATCTTTATGACCTATCTCAGCCAGTGCCCAGACAATATAGGCAGTGGGCATTATATCACTGTGCTGGATCCTTCCCCAGGCTTCAGCATGGAGATACTGTTTATCCGGTGACCAGGAACCATCTTTTGCCTGTTGATTTTTTAACCATTGTGCAGTCCTTTCAATCACACGTTCATCAATATTATATACCTTGCTCATATCATTGAATTCCATCAAGCCATAAGCAGTGAGAATCTTATTTGCTGGCGCATCACCAAACCAGGAAAATCCACCGCCCTTCACTTCAAAAGACAACAATCTCTGATAGCCAATACTGATATACTCCTCTGCCTTCATCTCGGTCTCTGGTTTGATCTGTTGTGTCTGGCGCAGATAATTCAAAATCAAGATATTGGGATATGTAATCGAAGATGTTTGTTCAAAACAACCGAATGGCATCCCTAACATCTTATCCAGCCCTTCAACGACCTGTGAATATATACCTGGATATAACTTCAGGATTAAAGAATTTGCACCGGGGATTGCGTTCGCCGGAAAACTCACTTTTTTTACTACATTTCCTTCAAGCCGGTCAGAGATTATATTTTCAAACCTTTTGCCATCGGGCAATACCGCGATCTGTCTCTTTATCGCATCTGATTTCACCTCTCCATATGCCTTTACAGTTATTGGATGATAACCAAGTTCCTTGACACGGATGGGAAAGTATACTACAGAAACCTCGTCTTTATTTAAGGTCTTTGTGACTTCTTTATCACCTAAAATTTCAAACCAATCACCAGACTCCAGGATTAACTTAATCTTCTGCGGTTTTGGTAAATAGTTATATAATGCTATCGGTATTGATATCTCATCACCCTGGATCAATGCGACCGGCAGATCAATATCAACGAAAAAGTCCTGGAATACCCTGATTTGCGAAAGTCCAGAACCAAGTTCACCATTCTTTGATGATGCAAACATCGTCATACGCCAGGTCGTTATTGCATCAGGCATTGTGACCAAGAGTTTTGCCTTTCCCTGGGCATCTGTTATCAATGCCGGTTCAAAGACGAATGTCTCAGGAAAGTATTCACGCACCCTTGGTTCTTCAGGACCTGTTTTCGGTCTTTCTTTATCCATCGATTTCATAATGACTGGTCCCTTTCCTGCAGCCACTGGTGCCATCAAGACCCTATCTTCCATCGCCTCAAACCTTCTCCAGCCCCATTCATTCAGGTCGTCATCCGAATCAAATACGCCATCAGGACCAGCACTAAGAATTGTAAAATAAGAGAAATACTCATCTTCACAGGTTATTCTGTATCTTCTATTCCAGGGGTCGAGAAGGTCATCTTCTTTTAATAAACCTTCTTTTATTAGTGTCTCTATTGCCTCTTCTGTTTTTGGATAATTGTTATATCTGTCATAGTATTTATTAACTGCCGTATATAATTTTTCACGCACCTTTGTAATCTTTGTATAAAATGCCTGCGCAATCTTTTCATTTACTTCAATCGGAGTAGTATAGTTTACCGGAAATGGGTCTTTAGGCACAAGGGTTGAAAACATTACAATCTCAGCGCGTTCATCTATTGCTGGTTGTTTAACAATATTTGCCGGTTCAAATCCATGGATCTCATAACGCGGGGTCAGTATCTCTTTTTCCAGGGTAAAATATACCTTTTCCAGTCCTGGTTGTAATTCGCTCACGGCAAAGACTGCCTCATCAACTATTGCTAAACATAATGCCGCAACCTTTGGTCTACCATTCTTATCAGTGATTGTAAACACAATCTCACCATCTTCACCAGGAAGATATTCTTTCTTATCGGTCTTTACATCTATTGTTAAATCATTTGCACTATGGATATAACAGAATCTTGTATCTCTTATGATATCAGAACCAGATGTGACAATATAGGCATGGAGCCATATTGAACCAGCAAGTTCTGGAGTGAGACGAAGTTGATAGTTTCCTTTACCATCTTTAATTTCTATGGATTTAGTCAATACTGTCTGGCCATCCTTTATTATGTCAAAATATACCCTTCCTGTCTTCTTTGTAGTAAGGAATCCAAGGCTTATATCATCACCAACCTTATATATTCCCCTTTTCATACGGATAATCACCTGGTCCTGGTCTGTATCAAGAGTAAAGACTTTTTTTATCTCTGCAGTTTCTCCTTTATTATCTATCACCTTCACGAAAATTTCAGTCTTTGGCTTATCCGGCTTATAGACGAATTCCGCAACCCCGTAATCGTCTGTCCTGCCTGTCTGCTTTGCTCCATTTATCTTCATTTCAACCTGTGCCAAACAGGGTGAACCATCAGGGTAGTTTGCAACCACATATATTCTATTTTCAAGATTGGGTTTTAATCTGCCACCTTCAGGAACGAGAGCAATATTTATCAAATTCTGCACAACCTTTTTTGCCACGGTTATCTTTTCACTGTGATTTGCCTTATCAATCACCTCAATATCAAGCCGGAAAAAGGCATCTCCCTTTTCAAGTGGTTCGCCAACAAAGTATTCTGGAAGTCTATAATTAAAATAGTATAAACCATCTTTATCGGTCTTTCCTTCAAGCACCGCCTCTTCATTGAATCCAATATCAAATTTATAGACTGTGATTTTAACCTTTCCTTCCACAACCGGTTTGCCAAAGAAATACTGGACATCGATAACTCCTTCAATCTTTTCTCCGGGTAGATAGAATTCTTTATCGGTCTTCACTGTGATTTTAAATTTGGGCAGGACATATTTTTCAATCTTTACAGTTTTTTCTGTTTTCTCATTATCAAGGATCGCACGGACGGTCCAGTTGCCAAAATTCACCTCGTCTGCGAGCAAGAATGGTGTATATGCAACACCGAATTCATCAGTCTTTATTGATTTTTTAAATACCTTATTTCCCTTTGCATCTTCAATCTCAAAGGTTATCTCTTTATTTTTTACTCCATTCAATCTTGGTTTCTGTAATGATAATGTCCTTATATGGATCGTCTGTCCTGGTTGGTAGATCGGTTTATCTGTTACGAGATAAGTTAAATTCCCTGTGGTCATTTTAAAACTTGTATTATATTCATCCTTACCTAAATCAGAACTGACAATAAATCTTAATTCACCGCCTTTTATTTGTTCTGGTAAATTAAATTCTATCTCGCAGGTTCCAGAATTATCTGTATTTCCATCATAGACAACCTTCTCAGACTTTTGTTCCAGTAAAATTACCTTTATCCTTGCTCCGGGAATCGGTTCATCAGTCCTTTGATTCTTAACAATGATACGATATTTTATCGGTGTCCCAGAGATAAAGTTATCCTGTCCTAAAATCTTCACAATCATCTTATCCTGAAGCTGGAATAAAGAATAAACCTTTTCTGACTTTTTGAATTTTACCTTTATCCGCAAAAGGTCAATGTCATCAACATTTTTCTTCAATTTAATCTTTGCCGGGAATGAATAATAGTCTTTATTTATATAAACCCATCTGCTGAATTCTCCTAAAATATTATCTTCTGGGTCTATTATCCAGACCTCGCATTTTCCGATCTCTCCTTTTAATCCCTCAATCGGTATATTCAGATTCAGTCCATTTTCTGAACCATCATAACCGGTGCTGGATAAAAGTCCCAATGCAATTATTCCAATGCTGAATGGTAAAAATGATTTCATAAATCCCCCTTTTCTATAATTAATTACAAATTTATTTCAAAAAAAATCCTTTGTTATTCTTTTAAATTTATTTAGATTTATTCAACTCATTCACGGGCTTTGGCTTGCAAAGGTAAAAACCCTGTCCATATTTAATACCCAGTTCTTTCAGGAAATTTAATTCATTTTCATTTTCTATCCCTTCAGCAATGATTGTAGAATTAATGCGGTTGGCAAAATTCACGAATGATTTTATCAATTCCTGGCGGATGAGGTTTTTATCGATATCCCTGACCAGGGTTCGGTCATATTTCAAATAATCGGGTCCTATCTCACTTATCCTTTCCAGGGTAGAATAACCCACTCCCACATCATCAAGGGCAATCTTCAAGCCCCTGCCTTTTGTCCTCACCAGTATCTCCTGGTAGATTCCATAATGAGGAATAGCAAATTTCTCTGTGATTTCAATCACCACCTGATTATTTTTTACCCGGCATTCAGAAAGCAGATCAATAAAGTGATTATCAAGCAATCTCGGAATCTGGTCTGGAGTTATATTTAAAAATATCAATGAATTTGAATTGAGTTTGGATGCCTCCTTTACTGCATTATAAAGACACAATTCCTCAACCCTGGGCAATAATTCATACCTTGCAGCAAATGTGAATATGGTATCAGGGTCTTCAAAGAATGAACCTTTTGGTCCACGGCTGAGTGCCTCATAACCATAGATTGTTTTATCCCTTAGATTGAATATAGGCTGGTAAACTGTATAGATTGATTTGTTATCGATTATCCCTATCAATTCAGTGTAAAGTTCCTTTTCTTTTAACTTATCAGGAAAATGGGCAGCATATTTTATATCTTCAATCGCATGATAGAGAAGCCGCTCGGTTCTGACCATTGGATCGAGTCTTATAATTTGATAACTTGTATGCAAATCAATTCTATCTATTACCTCCTTATGTCCAAATTCATTTTTAATCTTTTCAACCCTGGTTTTAAATTGTTCTGAGAGAAAATTTAAATATGCCTTATCAATCAAACCACCAGATGTATCTCGGGTCAGAAAGATAAAAAAACCTTCGCCCATTATTGAAGAAATTGCAATCAATGCTGAACGGGGAATCAATTTACCGATCTCTCCCATTACATTTATTGTAAAAAGTTTGATCAATTCGTCATATACCTCCCATCCAAACACCGGCTCAATCCTTTCTTGATCGCCTATGGAAAGATATAAAATTCCGATTATCTTTTCCAGTTCAATAATTCTTCTCAAATCTTCTAATACACCATAGACCGTGGGTAAACCGCTTGCACGATCATAAAGATTGACCCGATATTTATACAATTCAGATTGCAGTTTTTCAATCTCATTATTCATAGATTGTTCTTTTCAATGTAAAGAAAAATATCATTAATCCTTTTTAATAAATCGTCGGCTGTGAATGGCTTACAGATATAGTCAACTGCACCCTCTTTCAATCCAATGATCTTGTCATAGGCATCAACCCTTGCCGTGAGCATAGCAACCGGTATCTTCTTTAACCTCTCTTCTGACTTCAACATCTGCATCACCTGCCAGCCATCCATTTCAGGAAGCATAATATCAAGTAATATGAGGTCTATCTTCTCGGTCTGAAGGACTGTCAGACCCTGTTTGGCATCCTTTGCCTTATATACCACAAAACCTGCATCCTTCAACACCCTTTCTACAAAATCAAGGATGTCGTCTTCATCATCAATGACCAGAATTTTTTTATTCATTCTACCCTCCTTGAGGTATGATAAAATAAAAAGTTGTCAATCCTTCTCTGCTCTCTGCCCATATCTTTCCTTGATGGGCTTCAATTATATTTTGAGCAATGGATAGACCCAGGCCAATCCCACCATATTTTCTTGAGGTTGTGGCATCAACCTGGTAAAAAGGTTCAAAGATTTTCCTGATCTGGTCTTCAGGAATTGTTGCACCATAATTTGAGATTTTAAATTTAAAGTATTCTTGATTTTCTTTATTCTCTATATCGGTTGTAATTGTTATTGCTGTTTCAGGGGCAGAAAATTTTATACTATTGCCTATTAAATTCTCAACCACGGTTCTTATATTCTCTTTATCACCAAAGAGTTCTTTTTTTGCGAATGATTTTTTAATAACAAGACCCTTCAATCTGATCTCGGGTGTAAAATTATTTATAACATTTTCTATTAGTTCAGAGATATCTATTTCCTCGGGTTTTAATTTGATCCCTTCCAGTGTATACTTAGAAACCAAAAGAAGAGAATGTATTTCTTTATTTAACCGCTCTAAGTTTCTGTGGATTATTTCAAGACTGTGTTTCTGGTCTGGATTTAGCGCACCCATTTTTTCTTTTTTTATATAATCGACATAACCGATAGAGGCAGTTAAAGGGGTTCTAAGTTCATGGGAAATATTGGCAAGAAAATGCGTTTTCTGAATATCCCGTTTTTTCAATTCTTCAATTAAATTATTCAATTCCCTTATATTCTCCCTTATCTTTTCCGTCATAAAATTGAATGCATTTGACAGATCTTCAAATTCATCACCGGTCTTGATGGTAATCACCTTGTTAAAATCACCATCTGCTATCTCCTTTGCTGCTTTGCTGACGACCGCAAGATGTCCAGTTACTCTATTAGACACAATCACCGCAAGGACCACACTCAATAATAACATACTGAGTCCCATTACAATACTTCCGGTAACCACCTTAGAGACCTCATTGCTCATACGTTTCAGGGTGAAGTGATAGACAATTGAATAATTGTGAATCCCGTATTCATCAATATAAGGAACAATGACACAGAGATGGTCGTCAACCATTATATTCATCTCCATCTTCTTTATATTCTGGAGCACAAATGAGTCAGTAGAATAAGAATCTTCAACAAATAATACTCCCTGCTCATACTGTGCCATATCATAGTGTATCCTGCCGGTCAAATCAATTATCTGGATATTCTCAAGGTCAATATTCAATCCCTTTTGTTCGAGGACAATGGCACGGAACCTGAAGAATGCAGTTTTGAAATAGCGGACAAATGCATCACCAATCTTATCACTGGTCAGGGTAACAAACATCCGGGCATTGTTTATTATTTCACCCCGCACCTCATTTATTCGGTTCAATGTCATATAGATGCCCATTGCGGTAAATATGACGAGGATGATCAAAAATAATGAGCCTATAAATTTGGTCCTGAATGACATTCTCATTTTATAAATCCGATCTCTGCAAATCTAATTGATTGGTCAAGCCTTGGTTTGAATTTTATATTTTTTGAAACTCCATAAATCCTCGGCTCCCAGGCAATTGGAATTACAGGCATATCATTGATTAATATCTGCTGGATTTCTTTTATCAACTCTAACCGTTCTTCCTGTTCCTCAATCATCATTGCTTTATTTATCAAACTGTCCACGATGGGATTTGAATAACCCGCACGATTCATTATACCTTTGCCTATCTCGGGGTTAGGTGTATAAAAAGAAGGTTCAATGATACCATTTAATCCATCAAGAGAGGTAATCAAAAATGATAGTAAAAAACATTCAAATTTATTTTTTTCCACGCCCTTGAAGAATTCTTCTGGTTCAAGTTCCTGTTCCTTGATTTCCATCCCTGTTCTTCGCCAGTAGTCAGCAATCATACCCCCGATTTTCTTAAATGACTTTCCATAATAAAATTTTATTTTAAACCTCTGACCGGTATTTTTTAATAATTTCTTTGCACTATCCGGATTGTAGATTAAAGAAGGGAAATCGGGAATATATCCTATGATACCCCTGGGTATAAACTGGTTTGCAGGTTCAGCAAGGGAGTAATACAATGTATCAACAATTTCTGCGCGGTTAATAGCAAGGGAGAGTGCCTGGCGTAATAAAGAAAGATTAAATGGAAATTTTTTAGTATTCAACTGTATATAACGGACACTCACTCCAGAACTGATGACAAATCTTAAATTATCCTTCAGTTTTATATACTCATCCGCAGGAATCCCATAGACAATATTTACACTATCATCTTTAAGTAACTCAATCGCATTTTTTGTATCCTGGACAAATCTGAATATCCCTTTTTTTACTGAAGGTTGCTTACCCCAGTATTCTTCATTTGCCACACAGACGATGGAGTCTTCTGTTATTGAGTTGATTCTATAAGGGCCAGTTCCAACTGGTTTATCAAAATCATTATACCCATAGGGAATAATATATACACGATTTAGTTCGTCTAAAAGAAAATAATAAGGAAATCTTGTTCTGATGACAAATTTCAGATGGTTTTTTGCATACATTGTATCAATGATATGGTTCAGTCTGCCAACTTCGGCTTGAGCAAGAGCAAAGGGCCTTGATAGAGAATATATTACATCCTCACTATTGAGCATCTTCCCATTATGGAAAAATACATTCTTGCGCAATTCAAATTCCCAGTTCAAACTGTCAATCCGATGCCATTGTGTAGCAAGGCAGGAAGTTAATTTTAAATCCGGTGTATAATCAATCAAACCTTCATAAATATTAGATAAAACAGATACAGTCACGACCTCACTGCGCAGATGCGGGTCAAGGGTGCGCGGTGGTCTGTTATATACTACAATAACTCTATCAGGTAATGGCTTTTGACAAAAACTGGTTAGAAATCCAAAAAGAATAATTTTGAAAAGATATTTCTTCATTCAATCCTTTTTATTTCCTTTATCAGAATCTTCTCATCCAGCCGCGGAGTCCAGATTAAATTCGGTGATACGCCATAAATCTCCTTTTCCCAGACCACAGGGATCCTTGGAAGGTCAGCAATCAGAATTCTCTGGACCCTGTTCGCAAGAAAAGCACAATTTCGCAACTCAGAACATGCAATCATCTTCTCAATCAGGGTATCAACGGTTTTATTAGAATAGCCTGTGTTATTTAAAAGCCCTAAACCTTTATTTTGCTCTTTTGTGTGAAAATAACTGCGCAGGGTGCTTATCCCCTCGCCTGTTGTTGGGACACTGCCAATAAGATAGAAATCTGATTTTCCACTATTAATCCTTTGCCAGTATTTTTCAACTGGCAAGGGATTTGGTTTTACCTTCAGACCGATATTTCTTAGATCCTCAATTATTGCTTTAGCAATGTCAGTGCGGACCTCGGCATAATCAAATTCAATCTCGGGTAGGGCACCCAAAAGTTTAATAAGTTTTCGTGCACTATCAGGATTATACAAAAACTGTGGCAGGGTATAATCATAACCAAAAAGACCCTGTGAGATATACTGGTTTGCTGGTGTAGCATAACCGTTATAAATATCTTTGACCAGATGTTCTCTGTTCAATCCGAGATTAACTGCCTTACGAAATTCAATCCGGTTAAAAGGGAATTTTTTTATTTCCATCTCCAGATACCTTGTCGCAACACCTGTGGTGGCAATGATCCTCCCTGCTTTTTTCAACCTTTCATGTTCTTTCAAAGGAATATAGGTTATTATATCAGCCTTTCCCTTTTCCAGTGCCTCAATCCGCTTTTGAACTTCAGGGATAAACATAAATTTAACCTGCTCAAAGTATTGGTTGTTGTTCCAGTAAGGTTTAAATTTCTTTAATTCTAATTGTTCTTTATCCAGTTTTACAAATTCATAAGGTCCGGTTCCACAGGGTCTTTGATTTGAAGGCTCAAAGCCTTTTGGTATGATAGCGATACCAGAAAGGTCATAAAGTAAGAAAGCATGGGATTTTTTTAGTTTTAGTAGTACAATGTTTGTATCTTCAATGATTATTGTATCAAGATAATCCCTGAGAGTCTGATAACGGGATTCTGGCAGATTAAACGGTCGGTATATTGAATATATGACATCATCGGGGTCCAGTTTTTTATTATTATGAAACTTCACACCATTGCGCAGATAAAAACGCCAGGTTAAACTATCAATCCTTTCCCAGTATTCTGCAAGCGCTGGTACCATCTTCATATTTGCATCAAAATCAACAAGGGGTTCATAGATATTACAGAGAATTGAGGTAGTGAGAATTTCATTCCTCAAATGTGGGTCTAAGGTTGACGGTGGTGTATCATAGACAATAACAATAGTCTCTATCTTTCTGCCACAGAATAGAAAAAGGGCGCAAAAAAAGATTAGAACAATGCCAATGCTGTAAAATCTAAAGTTCCAAATTTGTTTCGGATTTTGCCCACCACTTTTTCTAACAGAGGATTTAGAATTTATAATTTTCATTTTTCAATCGGTATCTTTATTTTATGTTTCCTTGCAAATTCAATCGCCTCTTTATAACCAGCATCATAATGCCTTGCCACACCAATACCCGGGTCATTGGTCAGGACCCTTTCAATCCTCTTATCCATCATCTCAGTCCCATCACAGACCAGGACCTGACCAGCATGTATTGAATAACCAATGCCTACCCCACCACCATGATGGACTGAAACCCAGGAGGCACCAGATGCGGTATTTAAAAGCGCATTCAATATCGGCCAGTCTGCAATTGCATCTGAACCATCAATCATTCCTTCAGTCTCTCGATACGGAGATGCTACAGAGCCACAATCAAGGTGGTCCCTGCCGATGACAATCGGTGCCTTTAATTTTTTTTCTCTTACTAATTGGTTTATTCTTAAGCCAAATTTATCCCTTTCTCCATAACCGAGCCACATAATCCTTGCCGGAAGGCCCTGGAATGGTATCTTTTTCTGGGCAAGTTCAATCCATCTTTGAATTGATGGATTATCACCGAACATCTCCAAAACTTCATTATCAAGGAGAAAGATATCTTCTTTTTCTCCGGAAAGTGCTGCCCAGCGGAAGG
>Ga0197142_1003136_pt1 | contig 14039 bp, 8 predicted proteins | sample GBS60_MetaG_FD_148614 | JGI IMG/M metagenome (GOLD analysis project Ga0197142, IMG submission 148614) | Sediment microbial communities from Great Boiling Springs, Gerlach, Nevada, United States - GBS 60_MetaG | ecosystem: Environmental > Aquatic > Thermal springs > Hot (42-90C) > Sediment... | reverse complement strand
CTCTGGAGCGATCTGGGCGCGCATTACTGGGAGGCCTCGCTGATCCTGCTGACCGGCGGGCTGCTAGGCGTGTTCTTCGTCATCGCGCTGCGGCGCCCACTTTGCGTGGAGGCGAATCTGCCCTGGCCGGAAAGCGTGGCCAGCGCCGAAATCGTGCGCGCAGGAGAACGAGCGGGCGCGGCTTCGCGGCGACTGTTCGGCGCCATGGGCCTGGCCGCCGTCATCGAGCTGCTCAAGAGCGAACGCGGGTTGCCCCTGCTGCGCGAATCGGCCGGCGGATTCGTGGAATTCCCGCGCGCCCTGCTGCGGCACTCGGACGCAACCCAGCGGGCACTGGCCGAGGTGACGCACCGCGGCGGCGTGCTGTGGAGCACGCCCAGCCTGTCACCGGCGCTGCTGGGAATCGGCTACATCGTGGGGCCAAGAGTCGCGTCGGTCAACGCCGCGGGGGGAATCCTGGCGTGGTGGGTGCTGATCCCGGCGCTGCTATTCTTCGATCCGGATCTGCTGCGCAGAGTGGGCGCAGGAGAACCGGCGACGTGGGAGGCGGCAGCCTACTCGGTCTGGCGCAACGTGGTGCGCCCGATCGCCGTAGGGGCCATGCTGGTGGCCGCGCTTTACACGCTGTACTCGATGCGAGATCCCATCCGGCGTTCGCTCGCCGGGCTGTGGAAGGCGCAAGGAAAGACGGCAGTCGCCACCGAACGTACCGAGCGCGACCTTGCGCCTCGGTGGATCCTGGCCGGGATCATCGGCTGCACGCTCCCGGTTCTCGTCATTTACTACCATTTCACGCAACGGGCAGCGGCGACCCTGGCGGCTACAGCCATCATGATGTTGGCCGGCTTCCTGCTCTCGGCCGTGGGCGCTTACCTGGTCGGGCTGGTGGGCAGCTCGAACCAGCCCGTTTCCGGCCTGACGCTGGCGGCGCTGGTGCTGGCCGCGCTGGTGATGCTCGCCGTGGGCGTGAAAGGGCCGGAGGGGGTTGCGGCAGTGCTCGGCGTGGCCGCGGTGGTTTGCTGCGCCTGCTGCGTGGCCGGATCGCTCGCGCAGGACTTGAAAGCGGGGCATCTGCTCGGCGGCACGCCGTGGAAGATGCAACTGGTCGAGATTGTGGCTGTGGTTCTGCTTTCGTTTTTCCTGATGGCGCCCATCATGATTCTGGATCGCGCCAACCAGCCCACGGGCGGCATCGGAGGCATTGATTTGCCTGCCCCGCAGGCAGGGCTGATGGCCCAACTGGCGCAGGGCATCGTGGGCGGGGAAATGGCTTGGGGACTGCTGGGGGCGGGAGCAGCGCTGGGTTGCGTGTTGATCCTGGCCGGCGTGCGCTCGCCCATGCTCGTGGCTGTAGGAATGTATCTGCCTTTCAAGACCGTGGCCACGATTTTCGCCGGAGGCCTGATTCGCTGGATTTCCGACCGGCTGTCAGCCGCGCGCGGCATTCAGACGCAAGCTGAGGAACGCGGAATGCTCGTCGCGTCCGGCTTGATCGCGGGCGAAGCCATCCTGGGAATCGGCCTGGCGGCAGCAGCGCTCGATCCTACCCTGCCCTCGCTGGCTCAGTTGCTGGCGGGGACCGCGGAGTTCGATCTGCCGCCCGCGGCGTCCGCCGCGCTGTCGCTCGGCGCCAGCGCACTGCTGGCCTGGGCTCTGGCGCGCCCCCCGCGCCAGGCCGCGTGAGCCGGCACTTACTCAGGTTTGCGGTAAGCGCTTTCCGGCACACCCGGATTTACTTTTACTTCCCGAACTACGCTTTCGCCGATTTTCTGGCCGTCGCGATAAAGCAAGGTACGTGCCGGCCACTTCAGGCCCCCGGTTTCGCGCCACTCGGAATAAACTTCCTGGACTTCGCCCGGGGCGCCCATCAGCGCCGCGGTGTAACTCTTGCCCGCGGGCAAGTTCGTGGCCGGATCCACGTAGAGCTTCACCTGGAACTTGTCGTCCTGGCGGATCGCGATCGCCTGGACCTTCTTGCCCTGGAACTCCTGCTCGCCCAAAGCCTGCACGATCACGCCGGGCGCGTCGAAGTTCCGCAACAGCCGCATGGTGTCGCGGAAGAAAGTGTTTTCGACTTCCCCACGCTGCGAAGCGGGGACTTCGCGGACGCCCTGGGGCGTCCGCATCCAGGCCGTCTGCCCGTCGTAACCTTGGGCGATTTCGCCCATGGGCGTGGTCATCCTGCTTAGCATGCGGCCTTCCAGATTGACGGTGGTCTCCGTCTGCATGGAAAACTGGCCCTGAGGCGTGGTGAGCGTCAACTCGGACGCCACCGTGTAATCCTTCAGCGCCCGCAGCTTGTCGAGACCTCCCACCGAGTCGCGAGCCTGCGACAGCAATTGTTTGCCCAGAGCGACGGCTTGCGGCGTCGCCTCACCGATGGCGGCCTGTTTGGGCGGCGGAATCGTAATATCTACCGGCGTTACCTTGCCCAGCGCGGTGAGCGGAGGCTCGAAGCCTGAAGCCTTGCCCAGCACCGCGATGGCCAGTTGATCCACGTTCAGGTACTTCGCGGCCACCCGCGCCACGTCTTCTTTGGTAACTTTCTCGATACCGTCGCGATAACGCTGCAAGTAATCGCGCGGGTAACCGTAGTATTCGTAACTTACCACTCGCTGGAGGATTTTTCCGGTGGAATCGAACTCGAAAGCAAAGCCTTTCAGGATAGAATCCTTGGCTCGCGCCAGCTCCTCCTCGGTCACGCCGCCCTGGGCCAGGCGCCGGATTTCGTTACGCATGGATTCCAGGATCTGGACGGTGGACTCGGTTTTGGTGGAGCCGATGGCGATGAAGTAACCGGGCCGATCCCAGCCGGCGGCCCAGTTGGAGCCGACTGTGTAAGCCAGACCCTGCTCGGTTCGCACTTTGTTGAACAGCCGGGAGGCGAAGCCGCCCCCAAGGATATCGTTCATGACCTCGAGGGCGAAGTAATCGGGATCATCGCGCCGCCCGGCGAGAAATCCCATCGCGACCCAGGAATTCGGCATATCGTCTTTGACGATCTGGTAAATGCCGGCGCGATTGCGGGCAGCCGGGTCCACCGGCGGCACGGGCGGTTTGGGACGCCCGCCGCGCGGCCAGGCGCCGAAGATCTGCTCGATCTTCTTTCGCATCTCTGCCGCCTGGAAGTCGCCCCACAGGGCCAGAATCACGTTCTCCGGCTGGAAGAAATCGCGGTGGAACGCGATCAGGTCTTCGCGTTTGATGGAGTTGATGGTGTCGTACTCCGGCTGCCGCGCGTACGGACTGTCCTTGCCGAAAATGATCCGCCGGAATTCCCGTCCGATGATCGCGTTGGGATTGTCGTTGCGACGGGCGATGCGGTCGCGCTGCTGGATCTTCGCCAGCTCGATCTTGTCTTCGGGGAACGCAGGATGACGGAGTATGTCGGCCAAAATAGTCAGGCCGCGATCAATATCCTCTTTGAGGACCGAAACCACCGCGCGCCCGGAGTCCTCGCCGATGGAAGTCTCCACGGTGGCGCCCAGACGGTCCAACTCTTCGTCGAGCTGGTCGCCCGGGAACTTTTCCGAACCGCCGGTGCGCATCACCGTGCCCACGATGGCCGCCAGGCCGGCCTTATCCGCAGGCTCCCAACGCGAACCCGTACGGATCAGGGCCGAGGCGCTGATCATGGGGAGTTCGCGGTCCTCGACCAGATAAACCACCATCCCGTTGGGAAGCTCGAAACGCACCGGTTCGGGCGGCTGGATGCGGCTGAGCGGGGGGTACTTGAGCTGCTTGTAACTGGGCGGGATCTGAGCAGCGGCGACCGCGGCCAGGCCCGTCAGCAGGGAGCAGGCAAGAAACAGTCTGCGTCGCATGGCGCCTCCTTCTCAGCGCGACTCCAGCGGCTCGATCACGCCCACCGTCTTGTTGGTGCGGGTGAAGGTCGCTTTGGCCACGCGTTGAATGTCGTCCGGAGTTACGGCGTTGATCTTCTCCAACTGCCGGAACAGATTTCGCCAGTCGCCCGTCAAGGCCTGCATGCTGGAAAGCTGGATCGCCAGACCGAGATTGTCATCCAGTTGGCGCAGGAGACTGGCCCGCGCCCTTCGTTTCACCCCGTCCAATTCTTCCTTGCTCACCGGCTCCTTGATCAGCCGATCCAGTTCTTCCTCGATGGCTCTTTCGACTTCCTGATTGGTTCGGCCCGGCGCCGTCATGGCGAAGAAGATGAACAGGCCGGGATACTTCTGTCCCGGCAGGCCCGGGAAGCCCGCCACCTGGGTGGCCACCTTGCGGTCGCGCACCAGGCCGCGGTAGAGCCGGGAAGATCGCCCTTCGCTCAGCAGGCTGCCGATGGCGTCGTAAATAGCGTCGTCGGGATGATTGATGTCCGGCTTGTGATAGCCCATCAGAACCATGCGCTGGGCGGGCAGCCACATCGTCACCCGCCGCTCGGCTTCCTGGGGCGGCTCGACGGTGCGCAACGGCTCAGGCTTGGGGCCCCCGGGAATACGGCCGAAGTAACGTTCGGCCAGCTCCCGCACGCGTTTGGGGTCCACATCGCCCACCACCGCCGCCACCAGGTTGCTGGGAGTGTAGTACTTCCGGAAGAACGCCATGGCGTCGGCGGTGGTGAGGTTTTCCAGATCGCTCATGTGGCCGATGACGGGCTCGCCGTAGGGGTGAGCCTTGTAAGCCGCAGCCAGAAACTCCTCCAGCAACTTGCCCACCGGCTGGCTTTCCATCAGCCGCCGCTCCTCCATCACCACATCGCGCTCTTTGTAAAACTCGCGCAAGACAGGATTGAGGAAGCGCTCGGACTCGAGCCAGAACCACAGTTCCATGTGGTTGGAGGGCAGGCTGAAGAAGTACATGGTGCGATCGGCGGAAGTGGTGGCGTTGAGTTGCCGGCCGCCGGCGCGCTCCACCGCCTCTCCGAACTCGTTGACCACCACGTACTTGCCCGCTTCCTCCTGCGCTTGCTTGAAGGCTGCCTCGAGTTTCTTCACTTTTGCGGGATCGGCTTTGGGACCTTTGCGTTTTTCTTCCTTGAGCGCGGCGTAGGCCTGGTCTACCTTTTCCAGCGCGACGCGCTCGCGCGCGTAGTCCTTGGTGCCGATCTTGTCGCTGCCCTTGAAGGCCATATGCTCGAAGAGGTGGGCCAGACCGGTGATGCCTTTGGTCTCCTGGACGGAGCCCACGTCGGCGTATGTGACGAAGGAAGCCACAGGCGCTTTTTTCCGCTCCAGCACCAGGAATTGCATTCCGTTCTTGAGCGTGAACTCGGTAACTCGCGATTCAATTTCACGAAATTCCTGCTGGGCAAGGCCGGCAAGCGCCAGAGCCCCCGCCAGCGCGACCGTACGCAAGCCTGTTCGCATACGCCTCCTTAGATCATTTCGTTGAGCAGCTCGGGCCGCGGTGAAGGAATCACCACGCGGTTGACCAGCAATCCCTTTTGCGCCACCACGGCCGCGCCGGCGCTGACGGCGGCCTCCACGGCCGCCACGTCCCCTGTCATGGTTACGAAGGCTTTGCCGCCCAACGCCATGGCCAGGCGCAATTCGATGAGCTTGACGTTGGCCGCTTTCACGGCCGCGTCCGCCGCCTCGATGAGCGAGGCCACCGAGAACGACTCGATGGCGCCCAGAGCCTCCAGCACCTCGACTTTCGTCGTGCCGGCGATGGCCGGGAAGACCTGTTCGTCCACGTTGGGGATCACGAAGCTGTCAATGACCGAGAAATCGCCCGCCGTGGATCCGGCGCGCACGCTGGCCTCGACCGCGGCCACGTCGCCTCGCACCAGAACCATGTATTTGCCCGAACAAATCGTGCGCGCCAGCACCAACTCCACGTCCGCCGCCTTCAGCATCGCGTCGGTGACGGCAAAACCGGCGGCGATGCTGGAGAGTTCGATGAGTCCGATCGAGTTCCTGGTCATGATTACGCGCAAATCTCGACGTAAGTTCCCGTGACTTGGCTCACCCGACCGGCGATGCTGGCGTGGACGTTGGCCCCCAGCTCGCCCTCGGGCACGCGCCCCACCACCTGACCCTTCTGGACCCGTTCGCCCGGCCGCACGACGGGCGTGGCGGGTCGGCCCGCATGCTGCGAAAGCCGGATGCGCACTCGCTGCGGGCGCCAGTCCACGGCGCGGTACGGCGTCTCGCGCTCGTACTCTTCGATCTTCAGGCGCCGGCGAAGCTGGCTCTGGGGCACGCGCCTGGCTTCCTTCATGGGGTGCACCCGTACGGGACTGCTCTGTTCGAAGCGGATCCCCGCCTCGCGCAGGTCGCGTTTGGCCTGGTCGCAAGCCTCCGCGGGGAACAGATCCTCCGGGCAGGCGTAAAGCGTGCAGAGGCCGCAACCGCAACACAAGGCGCCCCACTGGTTCCAGAAGCGCGAGCCGCTGGTCGTGAAACCCAGGCTTCGCATGACCTTGTGCGGCATGACTTCGTAACCCAGCAGATAGCGCGGGCAGAACTCGGTGCAGTAGCTGCACTGATCGCAGGCCGACTTGCCGATGCGGTTCTGCGCCTCCGCCGGCAGGCTCTTGCGAGTCACTAGCGGATGTCGGCGGGGCAGCACGATCAGACCGGCCGTGGTCTTGGTGACCACCTCGTCCAGATCGAAGGTCAGCGTGCCCATCATGATGCCGCTGACAAAAACGGCGAACTCCGGGACCGTGGCCCCGCCCGCCTGCTCGATCAGTTCCCGAAACGAGATCCCCACCGGGGCCCAGAATGCACACGGCTCGCGCACGGCCCCGCTGACGGAGAGAAACTTCTCGGTGACGGGCAAGCCTTGCTGGGCGAGATGGACGTTGTAGAGCGTCTCGACGTTGTTGACCACACAGCCGACGTGAAGGGGCAGGCCCGCCGGCGGGATCAACCTTCCCGTGGCGACGTAGACCACTTCGTACTCGTCGCCCGAAGGATAGAAGTCGCCCAGCAGCACCAGCTCCACGTTCTTTGCCTGTGCGTGGGAGCGCACGGCCTCCAGCGCCTCCACGTTTTTGGACTTGACGGCGAACATCATGCGCTGCGCCTGCACGGATTCCGCCATTAAGCGCAAGCCGGAGAGAATTTCCCCGGGGAAGGCTTGCATGAGTTCGACGTCTTTGTGGATGAGCGGCTCGCACTCGGCGCCGTTGGCGATCATGCATTCGGCGCGCGCCTGGGCCTTGACGCAGGTGGGAAAGCCGGCGCCCCCGGCGCCGACCACCCCGTGCTCCCTCAATTTTTCGGCGAGCATGCGGAAACTTCAATTATACGAGCCCGCTTCCGCCTGCCCGCGAGTGAGCTCGCGAGCCGATCAGCGCCCCGGTTTCAGATAACGCGCCAAAAACTCGTAAATCTCCCGCCGGGACTCGCGCGCCAGCGCCGTGTCAATGCGGTTGAAGGCGTGCCCGCCCGGCGCGTCCTGATAAATCTTGTATTCGAACTTCTTGCCGGCCGCCTTCAGGGCCGCGATCAGCCGCTCGACTTCGTGCGCGTTGACATCCTCGTCATTGGTGTTGGTGTGGATGAGCAGCGGCGTATTAAGCTTGTGCACGTGGCTGATGGGCGAGCGGCGCATGTACTCCTGCACGTCCTCCCAGGCCGTCTTGCCGATGTGGTAGGGCGCCGAAAAGAGGCTCCGGTAAGCTTCCGTCTTGTAGCCCATCCGCGCCACCAGATCGCTGACCGGCACGCCCGCGTACGCGCACGCATAGGCATCGGGATGCTCGAAGATATTCATCAGCGCGATCATGCCGCCGTGACTCCAGCCCACGATGCCTACCCGTTTCGGATCGAGGAAATCGTAGGTTTCCAGCATCCAGTTGCGGCCCGCAAAAACGTCGTCGTTCTCCCAGCCGCCGTAGTCAATCTGCCGATAAAAGCCGGCGCCGTAGCCGCTCGAGCCGCGATATTCGGGAGCAATGATCACGTATCCCTGTTCGATCAACTCGCGCACGATGCGCGCCGAGCCGGTGGAGAAATTACCGTGGACGCCGCCGTGAACCAGAACGATCAGCGGGTGCTTGCGGTTGCGGTCCAGCTTCTTGGGAATGAAGGTGTAGGCAGGAATGATCAGCGGGTTGTTGGCGCCCTGCGCGGTCGGGTTGGGGACGCGGCGCGGCGGGCGGCTGGTGTAGCGCACCTTGTCCACTTCCGCGATGTCGCCCAGCTTGACGTGCCACATCAGATCGTCAATCGCCTTCATGAGCTGTTGAAAGCGATGATCATCGCCTTCCTCGGCGGGCGCGGGCGCCCGGGGAGGCGTTTGCTGAGCCGGCGCGCCGGCCGCCAGCAGGATTGCTGTGGCAAATTCCAGGAACCTTCCAACTCTCATGGTTCCTTTAAAGCACACTTCGAGCCGCCGTACAACCGTCCCCCTGGCGGGCGTAGAATGAAAGCGTGGCGGGGGTGCGATGGATCCTGGCGAGCATGGCCACGGCCGTGCTGTGGGCTCAGGGGACTTACTTTCCCCTGGACCGCGTGCAGGCCGGCATGAAAGGCATCGGCAAGACGGTGTTCGCCGGGGATCGCATCGAGGAGTTCGGGGTCGAGATTCTGGGCGTCCTGGAGAATGTAGGCCCCAAACAATCCCTGATTCTGGCGCGCCTGTCCGGCGGGCCGCTGGAAAAGACCGGCATCCTGCAAGGCATGAGCGGCAGCCCGGTCTACCTCGAGGGACGCCTGTTGGGCGCCGTGGCCATGGCGTTTCCCTTCTCCAAAGAGCCCATTGCCGCCATCCGGCCCATCCAGGACATGCTCGCGGTGCGTGGGGAGGACAAGCCGGCCTCCCGCGGCGCCCGCGCCTCCCTGTTCGACAGCAAGCCGGTGTCGGGTCTGCCTCCGCGCACCGAACTTGTCGCGGGCGGCTTGCGGCTGGCCGAGATCGGCATCCCGCTGGCGGTCAGCGGCTTTACCCGGCGAACCATCGAACAATTCGGTCCCGAACTGCGGGCTTTGGGACTCGAGCCGCTGGAAGCCGTTTCCACCGGCGGGCGCTCGCCCTCGCGCTTCGGCAATCCTGCCGATTTGAAGCCGGGCGCGATGATCAGCGTGCAGTTGCTTTCCGGCGACATGAGCGTGGGGGCGGACGGCACCGTCACCCACATCGAAGGCGACCGGGTTTACGCTTTCGGCCACCGCTTCCTGGCAGTGGGTCGCACCGCGCTTCCTTTCGCGCGCTCGGAGGTGCTCGCGGTGGTCCCCACGCTGGCTACTTCCTTCAAAGTGACTGTCCCGCGCGAGTGGATGGGAACCATCACGGAAGACCGCAGCACGGGAGTCGCCGGCCAATTGGGGCGGCGCGCCGAACTGGTCCCGGTTTCCATTCAGGTGAGCCGGCAGGCCTCCTCCGGCGTCGCGGGGCCGAGCGTTTCGTATCGCCTGGAGATGGTGCGCGACCGGCTGCTCTCTCCCTTGCTGTTGCAAATGGCGGTCTTCTCGGTGATTGACGCCGCCGAGCAAGCGCTGGGCCGGGCGACGTTTCAGGTCCGGGGCGAATTCGAGTTCCGCGACGGCAGCGGCCCGTTGCGTGTGGAGAACATGTTCGCCGGCGACGTCAATCTCCCGCTGCAAGTCTCCACCGCGACCGCCGTGCCGCTGGCTTATGTGCTGCAAAGCGGGTTCGACGCGCTGGAGCTGAAGAACGCCCGCCTGGAGATCGCCTCGTACCCCGGGCGCCGGCAGTTGCAGATCGAGCAGGTGTGGAGCTCGCGCCGTGTGGTCAGGCCCGGCGATGCCCTCGAGCTGGCGGTGGTGTTCCGCGGCGAAAACCAATACGAGCTGACCCGCCCGGCGGCGTATCGCGTTCCCGTCGGCATGCCGCCCGGAATGCTCCAAATCACGGTTTCCGACGGCAACACCGCCAACCTGGCCGAATACCAGGGCCGCCTGGTTCAGCCGCCGCCGTCCCCGGGCCAGTTGATCGGCTGGGTCAATTCCCTCCGGCCCAATACTCGTGCGTACGTGCGGGTGATGCGTTCGGACCCGGCCTTCGAGGTGCTCGGCAACGTGCTGCCGGCCGCTCCGCCCTCGCTCGCGCTGATTCTGGGGCGCACCCAGGCCGCCCTGGGATCGGGCGTCGCGGCGCAGATCTCGAAGCTGGCCGAAATCGTTCTGGATGTCGGCCCCTGGGTGATCACCGGCTCGAAAACAATTCAGGTGGAGTTGAAAGAATGATCCGGCTGCGAGGTTTGGCCTTGACCGGCGCGTGCGCGGGACTGCTGGCGGCGGCCCTGGGCTTCGCTTCCAGCCCTACGACGTGGGAGCTGAGCTCCTGGCGCGACTTCGCCGGAGGACGCTTCTTTGGCGTCTCGCTGAGCCGGGACGGCCGACTTACGTTGGGACCCCGGCTGGATACGGTTCTCTCGACGGATCAGCCGGTGGTATGGACGGTCATTCAGGCCCCCGAAGGGACGCTTTACGCCGGCACCGGGCACCGCGGCCAGGTCTACCGGGTTGCGCCGAGCGGGCGGGCCGAGTTGCTCTGGTCAGCCGAACAGCCCGAAGTCTTCGCCCTGGCTCTGGACTCGCGTGGCGCCCTTTATGCCGGGACCTCGCCTAACGGCAAGATTTACCGGCTGGAAAACGGCAAAGCGACCGAGTACTTCTCCCCCGGGTCCCGCTACATCTGGGCGTTGGTATTCGGCCCGGACGGAAGCCTCTACGCGGGCACCGGGGATGACGGCAAGATCTGGCGGATCGAAGCGCCCGGACGCGGCGAGGTCTACTACGAAACCGGCCAGACCCACGTGACGTGTCTGGCTTTCGATCGGGAAGGGCGGCTACTGGCAGGCACCGAACCCAACGGCATCGTCTACCGCGTGATCGCGAAAGATAAAGCCTTCGCCCTTTACGACGCCAATCTGCCCGAGATTCGGCGCCTGGCGGTGGCGCCCGATGGCAGCGTTTACGTGGCCGCCATGGGGGGCTCCCTGCTGAGGCGACCTCCCGGGGCAGCGCCGGCGGCGCCCGGCAGCGTGTCCACCCAGCCGCAGGCCAGCGTGAGCACGACGGTAACCGTGAGCGAAGAGACGCAGGGCGGCGTCGAAGTCAAACCCGCCACCGATCAACCCAAGCCGGCGGCCGCCGCCATCCCGACGGTATCTACTCCCGTCATTGACCTCTCGGGCGTGGAAAAGTCCGCCATTTATCGCATCGCCCCCGACCATACCGTCGAAACTCTCTGGAGCTCCAGGGAAGAAAATATCTACGATCTGTTGCTGGCCGGCGACGATGTGGTTTTCGGCACCGACGGCCAGGGCCGCATTTACCGGCTCAGCTTGCCCGACCGCAAACTCACTCTGGTGGTGCAGACCAACGAGGGAGAAACCCTGCGCCTGGCGGAAAGCCCCGCGGGGCTGTTGGCCGCCACCGGGGGCGCCGGCCGGATTTACCGACTGGCTTCGGCCGCGGCCTCCTCGGGCTGGTACGAGTCCCCTGTTCATGACGCCGGCGGCGTGGCGCGCTGGGGGCGCATCAGTTGGCGCGGCGAAGACTGCGATCAAACCCGCGTCAGGCTGCGCACGCGCACGGGCAACTCGGCGCGGCCGGACCGGACCTGGAGCGAGTGGTCCGAACCCCTCGGCAACGGCGACCCCATCCCCAGTCCCAACGCGCGCTACATCCAGTGGAAAGCCGAGCTGGCGGCCGTCGGCGGGCGAGCGCCGGCGATTGATAGCGTCACCATCGCCTACCTGCCCCAGAACAACCCTCCCGCGCTCAAGAGCCTTACCGTAACTTCGCAAATGGCGGCCTCGGGGCAGCCAAAGACGCCGGCTGCGCAAAGTTCCTCCGCCACGTACACCATCACCGTCACCGATACCGGAGAAAGCGCCCCTGCCACTTCCCAAGGCACGCCGACCCAGCCTGTGGGACGCGCCGCCGGCCAGCAGTTACAAATTACCTGGCAGGCCGAAGATACCGACGGCGACCGGCTCACTTACTCGCTCTATTTTCGAGGCGAAGACGAGAAAGAGTGGAAATTGTTAAAGTCCAACCTGTTCGAAAACACCTACTCGCTGGAAAGCGAAGCTCTGGCCGACGGGCGTTACTTCTTCCGCGTGATCGCTTCGGACGCTCCGTCCAATCCGGCCGGCGTCGCGCGGCAGGCGGAACTGGTGAGCGCGCCGGTCCTGGTTGACCACACGCCGCCGGCGGTGAATGCGGGCGCGCCGCGCCGGTTGGGAGCTCACGTGGAAATCGAGTTCGAAGCTTCCGACGCCGCCTCGCCCCTGCGTCGCGCCGAATACTCGGTGAACGCAGGCCCTTGGGCGCCTCTGGCGCCGCTGGACGGCGTTCTGGACTCGCCTGCCGAGCGTTTCCGTCTCCTGCTGTCGGATTTGCCGCCGGGCGAGCACCTGGTGGTGCTGCGCGTTTTCGACGCTTGCAACAACGCGGGTCTGGCCCGGGTTGTCTTGCGGTGAGGCTCACTCGTAGCGGAGCAAAACCGCGGTAACGTTGTCCGGGGCCCCGTGAGCCTTGGCGGCCTGGATCAACCGGTCCGCTTTGACCGAGAGCGGCTCGGCGCCCGCCATGACGGCCGCGATTTCCTCTTCCGGCACGGGCCCGGAAAGACCGTCCGAGCACAAAAGAATCTGATCGCCCGGGATCAGACTTTCCTCGTGAGTACGGATGGTAACTTCCGGAGAGGCGCCCACGGCCATGGTCAATACGTTCTTGTGAGGGAAGTTACTGACTTCCTCGGCCGTCAGACCGAATTTGACTCGCAGCTCGTTGACCAGCGTCTGATCGTAGGATAACTGAATCAGTTGCCTGTCGCGGAACAGGTACGCGCGGCTGTCGCCCACGTTGGCGATATAAATCCGGGGCAAGCGCCACAGCGCGGCGACGATGGTCGAACCCATGCCCTGGCAGTCCTCCTGGGTCTGCGCATGCAGGAAGACCCGCCGATTCGCCTGGCGCACCGCCTCCACAAGCAGCTCGGCGGGAGGCGCGGGCGCCGCCGGATGGCGCAGGTACTCGACCACAGTTTCTACGGCCAGCGCGGCCGCCACCTCGCCGCACGAGGCGCCGCCCATACCGTCGGCCACGATCGCCACGCCCAGCTCGGGATCAATCAGCCAGGCATCTTCGTTGTTCTGCCGGATGAGGCCGCAGTCGGAGATTCCCCAAGTGTCCAAACTTTCCATCAGGCGCCTCCGACCAGGAGCCTGCCAGGCGCGTCGCCGGCCCGGCTGGCCTTGTTCGGTTTACCTTGGGTGTATGGTACCACGCGGGGCTGCCGCCGGCAGCGCCGCCACAGCGGGAGGTTCCCGCCCGACTTGACGGACTCCACCCAACCCATCGGCATCGCAGGCGCCGGCAGGATGGCCCAGGCGCTCGGGCGTCTTCTGCGCGAAAGCGGCTGCCCCGTCGTCGCCATCGCGGGACGCGACCCGCAGCGCACGCGGCAGGCGGCGGCATTCGTCGGCGTCCGCGGCGTCACGCTTGCCGAGCTGGCCCGCGTGGCCTCGCGCTGGTTGATCGCCGTTCGCGATGAAGCCCTGGCCACGGTAGCGGCGGATCTCGCGGGAGCCGGGGCGCAGGCCGGCATTGCTCTTCACACCTCCGGCGTTCACGGCCCCGAAGCGCTGCGGCCACTGACCGACGTGGGCGTTTCCTGCGGCGCGCTCCACCCGCTTCAAACCATCGCCACGCCCGAGCAAGGCCTGCACGCCCTGCGGGGGGCCGCCTTCGCAGTCACTGCCGAGGGCGCTGCCGCGGAGTGGGCCGAAGAGATCGTGCGCGTGGCGGGCGGCTGGACGCTGCGAATTCCCGCCCGGCGACGCGCGGCCTACCACGCCGCGGCCGTGCTGGCGAGCAACTGCCTGGTCGGGTTGCTGGATGCCGCGGTGCGGCTGATGAGCGCCGCCGGGATCGCGTCGCACGAGGCCCTGCGAGCCTTGGCCCCGCTGGTGCGCGCCAGTTGCGAGAATGCCCTCGCCTTGGGGCCCGAGGCCGCCCTCACCGGGCCGATCCGGAGGGGAGACCTTGAAACCATCGCCTTGCATTGGCAGGCGCTGGCGGAGGCGCCGCCGACCGTACGCGAGCTCTATCGCGTTTGCAGCCTTCATTTGATCGCGCTGGCGCGCC
>Ga0197142_1003135_pt1 | contig 14039 bp, 13 predicted proteins | sample GBS60_MetaG_FD_148614 | JGI IMG/M metagenome (GOLD analysis project Ga0197142, IMG submission 148614) | Sediment microbial communities from Great Boiling Springs, Gerlach, Nevada, United States - GBS 60_MetaG | ecosystem: Environmental > Aquatic > Thermal springs > Hot (42-90C) > Sediment... | reverse complement strand
GATGAGCAAACCAAGAAGGCAGCTCAAGAGCTGGGCTTCGATTTCTCTTACCCAGACAAATCCCTGGAGGACGTTAAGGGCACTTTGGAGACCCAACTCAAGAAGGTGCATGGGTATTTCACCAGCTGCGCGCTACCTACAAGCTCGCCCCCACCAGCGCAGTTCCCTGTACTTTCGAGAGCTCAAGCTAAACTGTGGCTTATCGCGCCCCGAGGAAGGTTCTGGACAAGCTGGCAAGAGGCAATGGGACCCCACCAGGCCCCAGGAGGTTTACGTGATGATATCTACCGAGCCTACAAAACAATCCAAGGTCTAGATGCCATCGGTGGTGCAAAACCGCGTTTGGCTTCACCCTTAACTATACAGATTAAGCGGACGGGCCAGGATAAGTATCTTGGAGTAATTCTAGCCTTTGACGATACCAAGAGCGGTTCATTTTACTTTGGGCCCACCTGGGCTGTATTGGATGGGTTCTTGAAGAGGCTTAGTGCCTACGAGGTACACGAGGTTGCTCTGCCATGAATGCAGATTATTGGAAGCTCAAGATCCAAGCGCTGCTCTACCCCTATCCACCCGATTTCGCTCTCGATCCCAACGGGGCTGGACAACGCGCTCAAGGATACCTGCAATCACTAGGGCTTAACGATTCTGTACCAGGGCACGTTGAGCAAGCCCACGAGATCGCCTTCGGCTTGGATGTGCCTCCTTTCATTCGTCAGCATGCTCTCCCAAATGCACTTGTGCTGACGCACCCGCTTTCGGGGGAATCTGAATCTCTCAAGACAAACTTGTCTGCCACGCAGGCTCACAATGCTTTTCAAGAAGCTCTCAAGAGATTCTCTGGACTGAAGTATCAAAAACTCTTCATCGCTCTGTGGCGCTTCTTGGCCGAAGTGGTTCATAAGCGAGCTTCAAACCCATATTGGGGCTTACTCCCTGCCGATCCCCGCGTCCCTGACCACTCGATCTGGGACCATGCTTCGCTGGCCTCAGCGATCGCTGGCACATGGGACGAGAACGAGAAGCGTCACAAGCCAGCTCTCTTGCTCTTCACGATCGGTTCCGTGCAAGAGTTCCTGATGACCGCGCGGCGCACACAAGACTTGTGGATGGGCAGCTATCTGCTCTCGTATTTGATCTGTGAAGCGATCAAAGTGATCGTGGACAAATGCGGCCCGGATTGCTTGATCTATCCCGACCTGCGCGGCCAGCCGCTGACTGATCTATGGATCTATCAGAACTTCCGTGTAGACGGACAGAGTCTTTGGGACGTGCTGCAGATAGACAAACCAGAGTTCTTGAAGACACCAGCCGACGGCTTGGGTGAAGACCTCAAGATTGCGAGCTTCCCCAATATGTTCACAGCGATTGTGCCCGAAGGCCAAGCATCTCAGCTTGCTCAGGAAGCAGTCCATGCCGTCCATTGCAACTGGAAATGGATCGCCGCCAATGTGCGCACCGCTGTAGAAGCAGCTGCTCAGCAAGGGGGCCCACAGGTTCCACTGAGCAGTGACAATACTTGGTGCAAGCTCTGGGAGGAGCAGGTGCCAGACTTGATAGACCGTCTTGGGATCTTCTGGGTGATCTATCCCTTGGATCGCGCGCCGGATAAGAATGAGCAGGCTGAGAAAGTGCAGCAAGCCATCAAAGAGTTCGAGAGTCTCATCAAGCTGGATGCTGGCAACCCTCAGGAAGCTTTTGAAGATTTTCAGAAGCTTTACGAGAGGTCTAAGGGCAACGCGAACATCGGCATGGGCTACAGTCCCGTCTCACAATTGGCGGCGCACACCCTAACGAATCGCAAGAACCTGCGGAACTTCTGCCAGCATGAAGCTCCTGGTGAGAAATGCTCACTCTGTGGGGTAAGGAGTGCCCTGCATCCAGAAGGGAAGGGGGATTATAGCAACTTGCGCGATTTTTGGGAGAAGCTGAGGCGGATTAAGACCGATGATGTGAGGCTGGCAGGACGTATCCGCAGGGGCGAGCGGCTCTGCGCGGTGTGCCTGACAAGGCGCTTAGCTTGGGAACAGCACTTCCTACCCAAGGTATTTGCGGGTATTTTCAGGCCGGCTGAAGCACATTTGCTCTTCCCCTCAACCAGTAGCATCGCGACGGCATCGTTTAAGCACATGATCCTGCGGAAGCTACAAAATAGCGATTCCGATGCAAATAGACTGCGCAAAGCTGTAGAGGATTATATCAATAAAGTCAAGAGCTTTTTGAAGCCCAACGATGGCAAAGGCCCGTATGACATCTACTACTACTCTGCCCCAATCCCCGCCCTCGAGAAGCTTGTATCCCAAGATCTTAGCGACTTCACCCGTATTGATGGCGAGTGGCTCTTCGACGAGTCCTTTGTGCCGGAGAGGATCGAGCGTGAGTATCCGATCACAAAAGGGACATTTCAACAGCAGGATAACGCTAAAAGGCTTGAGGATGCCAAGACTGCTGCCGCTAACCTTCGCAAAGCAGCTGAGGAGATCTTGAAGATCAAGCCCAGCAAGTACTACGCCCTCATTGCCATGGACGGCGATCATATGGGCCAGTGGGTCAGCGGCCAGAAGGGGCCAGAGCTGCTCAAGCTCCTACATCCGGAAGTCGCCAACGTTTTCATGAACGACTCTGCAATGAAAAGCTTGCTCTGCCGCCAGCGCCCCTTGGGACCGACCCTGCACATGGCTCTGACCGCCGCCCAGAAGAACTTCGCCCTACAGGTCGTTCGGCAGATCGTCGAAGAGGAGCATGTAGGCAAGCTGATCTACGCCGGCGGTGACGATGTGCTCGCTTTCGTGCCCATCAGTGAGTTGTTGCCTGTGCTGAGGAAGCTGCGCTGGCTCTGCTCCGGTGAAAAGATAGAGCCTGAGGCTGCCGCCATTAAAAAGGTGAGCAACGGCTTTGCCACACGGGTAAACAATTCCAATGACGAGCGACGCTTCATGCTCCTAGGCTCTCAGTTCTCGCTAAGCGCAGGAGTGGCCATCGTGCACCACACGCACCCATTCTCCCATGCAGTGGAAGAAGCCTATCGCGCCATGAAGGAGCACGCGAAAGAGGAACTCGGCCGCAACGCCTTTGCGATCCATTTGATGAAGCGCTCCGGCGAACCGCTGAAAGTAGGTGCGAAGTGGAAGCTGGAAGCAAACGGGAAAGAATTCAACACCTTAGAAATGCTAGAAGGCATTGTCCGCGCCATGCAAGAGGAGCTTTCGTCCAAGCTCGCTTATGATATGAAAGATGAAGCGCGGGGCATGGCTCTGCTTGGCGATAGAAAGGCACAGAGCAGTGAGATCAAGCGGCTCGTTAAGCGCCACGTGAGTGACTCTACCAAGAAGGAAGCGTTAGCCGACCAGATTGCTCAGCTTTTTGAGGGCCTCTGTTCACCGCAGCCGGCTGAGGTCTGGGAGCACAGAGCGTGGGGACGTCTGCAAGGTTTGCTCTTGCTCGCTCGTTTCTTGGCTCAGGGAGGTGGCGATGGCGGAGAGTAAGTGGCTATGGATCGAGCCCTTGGATGTTTTATTCTTCCGCGATAGCAAGCCATTCACCGCGGGCGAGAGCTTCCAGGCCAAAAGCGCTTTCCCGCCGACACCCTACCCGTTTGTGGGAGCCATCCGCTCGCGCGTCTTGGCTGATGTTCTCCCGATGATTAGATCCAACCTTGGTGCCTATCAAGAGCATATTACTAAGAAGGCCAACCATCGAGAACTGAACGAGATTATAGCTGTGCTTGGCGATGTAGAAAGCTATGGAAAGCTGGAGTTTCGCGGCCCATTTCTTGCACGTCGGGAGCAAGATGGGCGGTGTGAGCTTTTCTTTCCCGCTCCGTTCGACCTCTTCGAGAAGCAGCGTTTGAGTCCCCTAAGTAAGGTGCCCGATGGGGTACGGTTCAACTCGTCCCACGGTGATGGAGAGGAAAATGTCTTGCGGGTGCTGTGGTCGCGCGAATCGCTGGGCAGCGAGCTGAAAGATGTCTTCTTGAGCAGCCAAGGAGTGCAGCGTTACTTGCGGGGAGAGATGCCTCGCGAAGACGAGTGCGACACAGAGTTCTTCCAGCGCGAGCTGCGGGTGGGGATCGCGTTAGAACCAGGGCGGCGCACGGCAAAAGAGGGCATGTTCTATATGCCGGAGATGATTCGACTTGCTGATAAGACTGGATTCGTGCTAGAAGTAGCAGGCCTATCTTTCGCAAATACTTCGGTTAATTATAATTTTCCTCACGAAGGGTTGTTACAGCTAGGAGGAGAGAGCCGGGGGGCGTACTATCAGACCCTGAAAGAGGGTAATCCCCTCAACGAGCTGGAGAAGCTGGGGGCTGCACTCGAAGAACAAATTAAGCGAACAAAGTGTTTCAAGCTCTATCTAGCTAGCCCGGCGATCTTCAAGAACGGCTGGCTACCGGATTTCATCACAGATCGTGCGAGGCTAGAGGGGGCCATAGATGGTCTACGGGTTCAGTTGGTTGCGGCGGCGGTGGGCAAGTCGTTGCCCATTGGGGGCTGGGATCTAGCAAACAAGAGACCCAAGGCGATGTACAAGGCCGTGCCCCCGGGGAGCGTTTACTTCTTCGAGCTCAAAGATGGTCAAGCGGAGGATGTGATCAAGGTGTTCCATCTAAAATGTCGAGTACAGGAATCGGCTACCAGTGATGAGCTGGAACGATTAAAATTAGGGAAGATCGGCTTCGGGCTGACGTTCGTCGGGTGTTGGGACTATGTCAAAGCGAAGGGGGGATAAGCGATATGTTCAAGAAAGCGGGTATCTTGTTCTTATATACAGAGACACCGTTGCATCCGGGAAGTGGTGCAAGCTTAGGCCTAGCAGACTTGCCAGTTCAACGAGAGAAGGCCACGAACTTCCCCATTATGCAACCATCTGGACTTAAAGGCGTCTTCCGCGACTTCATTAGCGAGCAAGAGGGCTTGAATCAAATGGGTCGTGAACTGGCAGCTCTCAAAGCAAAACTTGCTGAGATGAAAAACAATGATAGCAGAAAAAATCTCGAAAGTGAGATCAGCGAACGCGAGAAAGAATATAAGCAAAAGTTACTATCGAGCGGCATCCAAGCGGTCTTCGGGCCAGAGACAAGCGAAGCAGATACGCATGGCGGTGCTCTCTCATTTACTGAAGCAAGGATCGTCTTATTCCCTGTGCGTTCATTGGTTGGGGTTTTCGCTTGGATAACCTGTCCGCAGGCTCTGGCGCGTCTGCACCGCGACTTAGAAGTTGCTAAGCAAACAGTCTCATGGGAAGTCCCACCTCAGCCTGAGCAAGGGCAGGCTTGGATCACTAACGGATCCACTGTCAAGAGCGCAGACGGTATCGTCATTTTGGAGGAATATGCCTTCACGGGAAAAGAGCTCCCAAATACTCAAGCTGAAGGGATAGCTGAGTGGCTGGCGACACAAGCTTTCCCTGCGACCGATGCTCACACTTACTGGAAGACCCGCCTGTACGAAAAGACGAACAGCCAAGTGCACTCGAACTTGGTCATCTTGCGCGACGAGGATTTCCGCGACTTCACCCTGTTTGGGACCGAAGTCATCACGCGAATTCGTATCGATCCCACGAAAGGCACGGTCGCAAGAGGTGCGCTGTGGACGGAAGAGCATCTCCCGGCAGACACGTTGCTCTACACTTTGGCACTAGCTGCCGATCCGCGCGTGGCTGATGGGCAACTACCTAGCGCTCTAAAGAAAGATGGTAAAGGGGAAGCTGAAAAAGTCTTGGAATACCTGATTGGCAAGGTCGAAGGAGCACTTGTGCAAATGGGTGGGGACGCGACGGTCGGGCGCGGCTTGGTGCGTGTGCGTGCCTACACTGAGGCGAAGAAGTCCTGAAGAGAGGTGAAGTATGCCTGAACCCAGCATGCAGCAGACTGAGGAGCAGAGGCGAGCCAGTTTCGCTTGGAAAAAAGTGAGCGATGTGCCGGACAAAGACAAATATAAAAGCATCGTCCAAAAGTTCCCTTCTATGGTGATGAACAACGGATTAGGACAAGCGCTGGCCTTCTTGCTGGCCAAGGGGACTGACAAGACCGGAACAAAAGTTGATGAAAGCAAGGAGCATGGCCAGCTCTACCAGCATTTGGAAATATGGCTGTGTGAGGAGAAGAAGATAGTACCTAAGGGTGAAGGCTCTTTTGGGCTCATAAGCGGCTTAGTTAAGCAAGACAGTACTCGATATCGTCATGCGACGATGGAAGCTCTGGCGTTAGTAGCTTGGTTGAAGCGCTTCGCTGAGGCGCTGGCGCCGGATTGAGGGGGAGCTTATGCCCACCGAGCAAGAAGGAATCGTGCTACGACTCCCTAATGATGTGCAAGGTCACGTAAACCCTTATTATCAGCCGCGTTATGATAAGGGGAAATTGGTCAGCTGCCGTATCGTCAAGCCCATAGGCAGCCCAGCGCTCTTCTTCAACAAATTCCTGCCATCGCCTGAGCAGAAACAGCTGAAATCAAGCTTTCTGCGAGAATTCGCTCACCAAGTGGAGGCAAAGGAACTGCAAGCCTTGGTACAACATGTTCGAGTACGGACAGAGGCTCAGCTATGCGCTTTATCAAAGGCCTTTACTACCCCTCCTTTGGTCTTTGATTGCTTAGACCGTGAAGTTGTCTGGCGCATGATCGTCGGCTTGGGTAACGCGAACGTTTTAGAAACGAGCATGACTCTGCACCGGCTTTACGGCTTCCCTTACATTCCTGGCAGTGCCGTAAAAGGCATCACGCGCTCCTATGCGTTCTGGCAGATTGCAGAGCACCTCCAAATCGCGGATCAAAAAGAACGCCTTCAACAGCTTGATAAGCTGCTGCTGGAAGGCGGGAAATCCAACCTTGACGCGATTCAACAGTTCCAACAAATCTTCGGAACGACCGCGCATCAAGGTTCTGTTATCTTTTTCGATGCCCTGCCCCTAGAGTTACCCAAACTCGAACTTGACATTATGAACCCACACTACAGCAAGTATTACGACGGTACGGAACCCCCCGCAGATTGGCTGGAGCCAACCCCTATTCCATTTCTTACTGTCGGTAAGGGATCAGCTTTCAGATTCTATTTTGCTTCGCAAGACTCAACTCTCTTACCGACAGTGCGGAGTTGGCTACACTCAGCGGTCAGTGAGCTCGGCATCGGGGCCAAGACGCGCGCGGGCTATGGCGAGTTGACGGAAGCCTCAGCTCAGCCCCTCGGAGGCACCGCTGGTGCTACCCTCACAGCAGCTACGGCTGATCCCACGCCTTCCCTAGAGACTGCCGTCGCCCGTTGGCAAGCACGCGATATGGGAACCCTGCCTCAACTGATCGAGCAACTCAGCAAGATTCCCGACGCTGCCCGCCGTCAGCAGCTGGCCCACCAGCTCCAGCAGAAGCTCAAAGAGGCCGGCAAGTGGACGCGTAACTACCAATCGAAGTCTTGGTACCAAGCGCTTGAGAAACTCATGGGAGGTGCTCCTGGTGAGCCAAGCCAATCATGAGGAGGGTGCCGGTGATGGCCAAGATAGTTTGCATCGCGAACGTAGGCGAACGAGATCTCTACTACAACGTGGGGAGCACAGATGCTCCAAACTTCTGCCACTTCGAGCTAGATAAAGGGGACGAGAAGCAAGTTGCGCAACATTTGGGATGCAGCGATGGCGCACGGTATATTTCAGAAAAGATCCTTCAGCGCCTTAGAGAATATCAAAGCGAAGCTCAGCGCTTGCGGTACCCCATCTTGAAGACCGTGCTCGACGATGGCGTGCTCAAGTCCGGGAAGGCCATAGACAAGCTCATTCTGGTGGTCACAGATCAACCGGCACCGCCTCAGACCCCGGAGCGTTTCTATTGCCGCGACTCGGTGAACTCCGGCCGGGTGCTCAAGGAGTTGATCAAGAGGGATTATCCAACTCAAGTGCGGGGGATCGTAGTTGTGCCATACCAGCAGAATCCTACGTCGCGAGAGCAGACGTACGAGTTTTTCGGGAAACTTCTGCTGCGTGAGGCTCCTGAGGCGGAGGTTGCCACGTTGCATGTGTCCTTATCCGCCGGAGTTCCCGCCCTTAACGACAGCCTCCAAGAGCAAGCATTACGCTTATACAAAGCCAAGTGTCGCTTCTACGAGGTAGTGCCCCCAAGCGAGTCAGAGCTGCGGGCGGGGGCAGAGAAGGGCACTCTCCAGCCGGTGTCTGCGAAGCCCTTTTTGCGAGATCTTGCGGTCAGCATCATTGAGCAATTGCTGAACCGCTACGACTACAGCGGGGCGCTTGAAGTCCTCAAGATGTTCCAAGCGGTCAAGTTCTGGGATGATGAGGTCGAGGCCGTACTGCATCATGCGGAGCACCGGCTTAACCTGAACTTTGGGGAAGCAGCTCAAGCACTACAAAGATACAAGAATAGCCAGCCCCTTCGCTCTTGGTGGCAAACGGCTCAAGGACCTCAAGAACTCGATCGGGTGATCGAGGCCTACTTCCTTGCTGAAGCCCGCTATAAGAACCGCGAGTATGCCGAGATGCTCTGGCGCATTCGTGCCGTCTTTGAGATAGGCAACGAATTGCTCGCCAGGGCGCAAGGCGGAAGGCCGCCTACTCCCCAGCAGCAGCAGGTCCAGCAACTGCTTAATTCTTTACTAGGTCTTAAGAACCTATCCAACGATATGCTCCATGATCTAAAGGGTGTGTCCCTTGATAAGATCAACAGGGCTTTCAGGCCTCCGCAACGAAATGGGGGCCGGGCAAATCACGAGTGGCTAATCCCAACTCTGCGTGAAATTGTGGCGCTTCTTTCGAACGACGCAAACCTAGATAACCCTTACCGGCAGATCAATGAATATCTCCTTAGAAAGCTTCGGTCATGAAGTGAGGTTGACAAAGGGGGGCGGATATGGTATGAAGGTAGCGGCCGCTAACCTCATCGAGGCCTCTAAGGTAGGGGGGATTAGCGGAAGGAGCGGGAAGCCGCATCCTATCGGCCGCATGGCCCTAGGATTGGGGGCGGAAGCGGTCGAGGGCCGAGGGCGAGGCCTCCGAGTCGTGGGGAGGTTAGCGGAAACGGGGTCCGCGGGCCGCAAGGGATGCGGCTTTCGGAGGGTAAGGGTTGCAGAACGTGAAGACTGCCTAGCGGTATGGAAACAACGAAACGTGGAAGCTAGCCGAAAATGGGAAATTTTCGGCGTTGCAGAACGTGAAGACTGCCTAGCGGTATGGAAACTCCAGCGTGTGCTCTTTTGCCTTGAGCGGCCTGTCGCCTGGTTGCAGAACGTGAAGACTGCCCAGCGGTATGGAAACAAGGGTTGCCACTTCGTCGAAGAGTTCTATCTTTGTCATCGTTGCAGAACGTGAAGACTGCCCAGCGGTATGGAACTTGAGAAGGTAGGGGCAAACTAGAGGGGATCGCACTGTTACCTTAAACAAGCTAAACAGAAGATGAAGTTATATGGCAAGGGTGCTCATCAGTTGTGTTGGGAAGAACGACCCTTGGGGACGCCCTGACAGCACAGGAAGGCCAACACCTGGACCTATTCTCTCCATCTTAGAGCACTTAGATTCGCACAACCAGCTTCCTCATAAAGTGCTGCTCCTGGTCACTAAGACTCATCAGCACACAGCAGTGCTCCAGAATGGCGCACAAGCAGAATATCTGCAACAAGGCCTAGAGGATCGAAGTGATGCAACGCAGCAAGAGATTAAAAAACTTTACAATATTGCTCAAATTGTCTCATGTGAACTAGCAGTAAACCCAGCGGATTTAGATGAGGTTATCCCGGCAGTATTAGAGGTGCTTCAAGGGCAAATCGCTCCTGATGACGAAGTCCATATCAACATCTCCTCAGGAACCCCGGCCATGAGCGCGGCGCTGACATTCTTGCTCGACTCGGGGTTCTTGCCGTATCAGCAGATTTGGCAATCTTTAGACCCGACCAAGCTTCCCCTTGACGCAGTGTGCGTGAAATCCGTCAGCCTGGGGTACCTGACCGAGCGTGATCGCCTCGAACGGGCGGTTAATCTGCTGAAAGCGATGGCCTTTGGGCAAGCAGGCTCTGCCTTCAGAGAAATCTCACGGATGAGCTTAATACGAGAGCGCCGGTCAAAAGCTCAAGCTGTTGCCTCATTGATGGAGGTCTACCAGCTCTGGGATCAGGCCGAATTCCAAGAGGCTCTAGAAAAGTTTGAAGGTACCCCCGGGGCGAAGCAAGCACTCAAAAACGTTAATCTTTGGGACAAACTCCCTCATCTGGACGACCAGCTCAATACCTTAACGAGGATCGTCAACGATTTAAAGAGCTACAGCAGCCTAAGGGAGACAGAGTCAATACTGGAAGATATCTATGCCGCCTTAGTGAGGCGGCGCCGGTCCGGCAATTACATTAACGTGACCACGAAAGCGCGACGGCTGTATGAGGGTATCCTAAATTATCTCATTTACCAAGCGGGGTTAGATCCCAGAAAGGGGCTGCGAAGCCAGACCTCTCAGCTAAAGCATTTGAATAAGTCTACTGTGGATCGTATCAAGGGTATCTGGAAAGGCCAGCTTCGTGAGTTGAAGGAAAAGGCTGCAGTAGTGGAGATATTGGCCTCTGAGCGGAAGACAAAACTCGAGAGTAAAGATTTCACTATATTGAAGCAGCAATATGAAAAATTCAACGAGGCTCGGAATATGTCTTATGATGAGCATGGGCTTCTGGCTGTATCACAATCCCAAGCAGATTGTGCGGTCAGTTCAGCTGCTAACATGCTTTATTGCTTAGTCGGTAAATCAATAGGAGAGCTTAATGACCATCCGTTCGGAGTTAAGGCTCTCGATGAGCTTGCGGAAGCTATTAAGCAAAATATCTGACAGCTCCTGACAGCGTGAAAGATTCCTGTAGCAGCTTGAGTTTATTGTTTTGTGGAGTGATGGGGATGCACACAAAAAGCAAGGCAATGAAGTTTCCTCGCCGGCTCTGGCACATTAAGCCCTTTGACCGCATCCATCAGAGCAAGAAGGTCTATGATCGCCGGCGGCTTAAGCGGGAGCTGCGCCGCGCGCTGGAGGAGCTATGAGCCGCAAAGTCGTGATCCAGAAAGTTGACCTCGATACGGCCTTAACGGCCTTCATTTTGGGTGTTTCCGAGAAAGATGCGATTGTCGTCGTGCGCGACAAGGCCTCGCCGGAAGATCTCGCTGACCCTACAGTGATTTGCATCGAGTGCGGCGGCAGCGGTCAGACCCATCTCAATAACTTCGACCATCACGACACGGCGGAGCCTTTGCCCCCTGCTTGCCTTCAAGCTTATCGCTTGTGCTCCCTGCCCGATGCGGAGCGCTTAGTTGAGTACGTGGCTACGCTTGACACCCAAGGACCTGAAGCTCTGAAGCACCGCTCGAAGCTGCCCGAGGGTGCCTTCCCCACCCTGAGCGATGTCTTCTCCGGGATGTTGCTCATCACGAAAGATTTTAAGGAGCAGCTTGTGCGGGGCATACAGATCTGCGAGGCTGTGGTCAAGCAGGGCATAGATCCGTGGGGGCTGATGCCGGAGCTTCCTCAATGGGAGGGGTATCGTGAGGCCAAGCGCCAGAACAATGAGGCAATCCAGAAAGCCATCGCGAACGCTCAGTTCTTTGAGACAAGGAGCGGGCTGAAAGCGGGCTTTGTGGAGACGGATGTAATCGGGGCCTTGGGGGCGTTGTATGGTCTGGGCTGTCAGATCGCGATTGCTTATTCACCCCGATTTGGTACCCCGCCGGTGCCCAAGTATACTATAGCTGGGAACGGCGTGCGGGTGGATTCTTTGCTGCAGTTTCTGAACGAGAAGGAAGCGGGGTGGGGCGGGCCGGCGCACGGGACGATCATCGGCTCGCCGCGGGCGGGGTCGAAGCTCAAGGCAAAGGAAGTGATTGCCATCGTGCGCGAATATTTATGAGGAGGCTAGGGAGTGTTGGAGGAGCCGAAACATAAGAAAGTCCTTATTGGATGCGTAGGACCGGATGATCCTGTTTCTCCAAAGGGTGATCGGCCCATTATTACTGCTGCATGGTATTTGCAACCGGATCGAGTAGATCTAATTTACTCTCCCTCAACGGAGGAGGCCTGCCAAAAGACCCAGCGATACCTTTGGTTATATCAACAGATTCAAGATTGTTACCCTTGGTGTTTGAACATCCATGATCCAACCAAGTTGACCCGCTATGAAGTCATTGTTGATCCGCTGGTTGACATGTTGCAACGTATTAAGGGAGCCGTGGCAGAGGAACTTGCGGGTTCAGATGTAGAGTTTCACATTGTGGAGAGCGGGATGCCGGCGATGCGCACCGTGTTGATGCTGGCAGCCGTCTCTAGGGTCGTATCTCCCGTCACTATGTGGCATGTGGATGACCCGCCGCCAGGGCAAACAAGCAGCCTACCGCCCGATCCTGAGGAGAAGCGTCAGCAAGCAGCTCAGCGTGTCTCCAAGATGGATTTAAGCCGCTTCGAAGGTGCAGCGCTCCGCTTCTTTACTAACGTCCGCTTGCACTTGGAGGTCGTTTGTTCAGAGAACGAGGTAGAGAGGATCAATTGTGAAGTTGTGCCCGGTCACTGGCTAAAATTTGCTCACAACAAGGGCCCTATGCGATTCCTCCTCGAGTTGTGTAAAGCGCGCCGCGGGGATAAATATGGGGTGCGCCACAATGGCGGCTGGATTAGCCCTCAGCGGTTAGACGACGGCAACAGCGCTAGCATAAGAAGTCAGGCTCGCGCCTCTATTAATGAAGCGGTAGCCTCTATTGACCTAGGCGACCGAAGCATCAAAGAGCTTATCCAAGTGCGCGGCAGTACTAGAAACCGCGAGTATCGAGTGTCTCTTGAGCCCGAGGAGATCCTGATCGAGATGCTCGAATCCTCGGTTTAGAAGGCCCATTTAAAGAATTCCTAAAAAGAGCACTAACGATCTCTAAATAATCCCCCCTGAATATCGTCTCGGTGACCATTAATGAAGCTCATCGAGACGATCACGGCTGAGACGCTGCAGCATCTTGATGGACACACCTTGGAGCAACTCTACAGCGTCCTGCGGCAGCGGTTTTTGGCCTTAGCACTGAGCTTCTTGAGGGACGAACACGAGGCCCAGGCTGCCTTCAACGAAGCGTTCATGAAACTTCTGAAGCAGCTTAGCAACGGCTTTGAGTGGCAGGGCGAATCACAATTTTACAGCTATTTCAAAACGATCATCAAGAACGAGTGTCGAAACATAGCTCGCAGGAACAAGAAGCAGCAAGAGTGGGAGTCAAACCATGTCGTGTCTCTGACCTATACGGATGACGATGAAGAGATCACCATCGAGTACGTCGAGATCACTGTGGGCTGTGACCCCCAAGCTAAGGAGGTTGAAATGAGAAGAAGCGCAAACATTCAGCAGGAGATCAAGCAATATCTTGCCGAGCTTACACCTCAAGAGCGACGCTTTTGGGAAGCATATCAGGCGTTGATTGAGACGCCAGGCAGCGACCAGTGGGGGGACCATGAGAAGACCGCTTTCTTGAAGAGCTATCTGAATCTGCCAGAGAGCGCGTTTTATCCGGCTCACTCGAGGTTCAAGAAGAAGGTAGAGGCCTTAGCGCGGTGCTTGGGACTCCTGAGGTGATGTTATGAGTATTATCAGGGTTGGATCGCGGGTTGTGCTGCAGGATGCGCAAGGGCGCATTGAGGAAGTGGAGCTGGTCCACCCCAGCAGCCCTAAGGAGCTAGATTGGGAACACGGTCAGATCTCCGTGGACTCCCCCGTGGGACGGGCTCTCTTGGGGCACACCACCGGCGAGGAGATCACCGTCTCCACTCCCCTGGGGGAGATACGCTACCGCGTGGTCGCAGTGCGGGTCGCTGACCCTGTACTACCAGTCAGAATCACAGGAGGCTGAAATGATGTCCATCTTCACAGATCTCTACCAGCGGGAGCTGGCCGAGCGCTTCTTGAAGCTGCTCCATGAGCGGTGTCAGCAGCTGATAGCTCTCGGGAGGGAGAGCCTCGTCCTCTCGGTGCAAGCGCGTGAGGGGAACCGGATACAGCTGATCTTGCGCAACAGTTCGCGCTGGATTGTGTGCGGTCTCCTCATT
>Ga0197142_1003134_pt1 | contig 14042 bp, 9 predicted proteins | sample GBS60_MetaG_FD_148614 | JGI IMG/M metagenome (GOLD analysis project Ga0197142, IMG submission 148614) | Sediment microbial communities from Great Boiling Springs, Gerlach, Nevada, United States - GBS 60_MetaG | ecosystem: Environmental > Aquatic > Thermal springs > Hot (42-90C) > Sediment... | reverse complement strand
CTATGGAGATCTGAGCGCCGTCCTGATTGAAAATACGCCCTGGTTTTATAGTCTTTTTCGGGCCCCCCAGAAATCTATCGCCCTCCTGCCCGAGTGGCATACAAAAGTCCATCGCATGGCCGAGGCCATCATCGGTACCTCCATAACTGCCATTGCTGGCGTCCCCACCTGGACGGTGGTGCTTTTTGACGAAATTCTCAAACGCACCGGCGCCTCCCATATCCTCGAAGTCTTCCCGGACCTGGAGGTCTTCTTCCATGGGGCCGTTAGCTTCACCCCCTACGAGAAACTCTTTGAACGATACCTCCCCTCCCCTCGCATGCGATACATAGAAATCTACAATGCCTCTGAGGGCTTTTTTGCTTTTCAGGACCAGCTCCACACCAAAGACATGCTCCTCCTTACCGACCATGGTATTTTTTATGAGTTTATCCCCTTTTCCGCCTGGGAAAAGGGCCACTGGGAAGCCATTCCCCTGGAGGGCGTGCAAACGAACGAAGTTTATGCCCTGGTCATTACGGCCCCGGGGGGCCTGTGGCGCTACCTGATTGGAGACACCATCCGCTTCACCAGCGCGAATCCCTACCGCCTGCGAATCGTAGGACGCACCCGTCATTATATCAACGCCTTTGGCGAAGAGGTCATGGTGGAAAATACCGATGCCGCCCTTCAGAAGGCCTGCGCCGAAACCGGTGCGCTTGTTCGGGACTACACTGTGGCCCCCATCTACCTGGAGGCCGGCCAGCAAGGCGCCCACCAGTGGCTGATTGAGTTTATCCATCCCCCCACTGATCTCGACACCTTTACCCGCCTCCTGGATAAGGCCCTCCAGAGCCTGAACTCCGACTACGAAGCGAAAAGAGTCGGCGATTTAGCGCTGGGGCCTCCTCAGATCGTGCCCGTGCCGCCAGGTACCTTCGAAGAGTGGCTCGCCGAGCGGGGCCGCCTCGGCGGCCAGAATAAAGTTCCTCGCCTCAGCAATACCCGCGAGTATGTGGATTCGATTCTGGCTCTGCTGCGCGATAAGCATAACCTTACTCGCCTGCAGTAAAAGTAAACCTGCCCCCTGGCCCCCCGAGGCCCCCATCTCCATGGACACCGCTGCCATCATCCTCCAGGAAATTTACCTCAAACGCGCCATGCTAAACTCCGATGGCCTTCTCACACCTGCCCATGACACCCTCTGGCACGGATATGTCCAGCTGATTCTGAATAAGTACGAAATCTCTGCAGCCCGATGGGATAGCCTGCGAAAAACCCTGCGTCGTCATCCAGAGGCCATGGTAGCTTTAGCGGAAACGACCCTGGCCCGATTGGGAAAGTAATACCGCTTGGGGGCATATAGGCTCTTTTCAAAGTGGACATTTGGTTCGGAGGTTTTGGCCTGGTACTGGGGGGTTTCTCTGAAGTCATGAGGGTTTTGTATGGTTGGGGCTGGGGCTGGCCGATGCTACCTGGCTGGGCCGCCCGCCTCTTGAAACCGTTGCAAAAATGCGCGAAAGCACTACTCTACCCCTTTGCCGTGCTGCTCACGGGCATTCTCGAACGCCTGTATAAGGAGTTTTGCAACAGTCTCCTTCGGGATTCGCTGACGCCCCATCCTGCTTTTAGCAGGATCATCCCTTTGGGGGGCCTTCCGCATCGCTCACGCCGGCATTGTGTCAAAAAGCATCCTCGACTCCCAGATTTGCCCTCCATACACGGCGGGTTGTTAGGAAAGAGAGCCCTATCCTACCGCACCTCATAAACGAACCTTGATCGGTCCTCTGGTATTACCCACTCTCTACGCTCCATAAGCTTCTCAAAAGGCCCATTCCACATATCCCCCTTCTCCCCTATAGCACCATACATACGCCCCTCTACCCGTATAGCTCAAATCCCAAAAATCCCTCGGTTCAACCCAGGGGAATCGAGCGGCAATGCCCATTCCTCTCAACCCCTAACCTGTACACATCAAGACCGGTGCGATGCCTCATGAACCCATACTATAAACAAATGCCCTTCCCCCCTTCTCCTCAGGTGCTCTCAAGTCAGTCCGCACCCCTACCTCACATCCACTCCTAACGCTCTACCTGCAAGCGAACCGTCTGCACTTCTCCACCCTGCCGGACCTCCAACTGGTAAAGGCCCGAGGAGAGACCAGAAATATCCAGAGAAAGTTGCCCCAACGGAGAAGGATCAGAAACTGAGCGACTCATTACCATTTGGCCCAACGAGTTATACAGGGAAACAACAAGAGGGTCCGAGCTGACGGCTTGCCAGGCAAGGGTAACCTCAGAAGAGGCTGGATTGGGAAATACAGAAACCTGTAAACCAGACCCCGAACCCTCTACATGAAGAAGCTCTACAAGAGAGCTTAGTGCTTCATCATTATCAAGGGTGCGAAGGCGAAGGCGATAGAAAGTAGGGCCCGCAGGCGGATAAGGACGATAATAACTGTGAGACGATGGAGGAAGAGTATCAAGGACGGTAAGCATAGTAGGGTGGGCGCCTGCTTCTAAAACATAATGTCGAATACCCTCCTGGGGCAGCCCCTGAACCTGCCAGAAGAGTTCGTGTGCCCCCTGGGCCGTCGTGCGTCCCCACATACGGACAGCAATATTAGGAAATGGCGTACCATTCTGACCTGTGGCAAAGTGGGAAAATCCGCTCATACCCGGTCTGGAAACAATCTGAGGATCATTGTCCGGAAAGCATCCGGGATTCTGAATAAACCAGTCAGCCGATAAGTAAGGATCTCCATTATTCTTGAAAACACCAAACTGGGAAGCACCCACACAGGGAGTATAGCCCGTATTGTAAAGCGTAGCCGTGTATGAGCCGCTTGTCAGGACCTGCGTCGTAAGGTCTGAATTATAAGCATTCACAGTCCAGAAACCATTGTCCAGAAGAGAACAGCTATAATTTAGACCACACTCGGTAGCAGGATTTCCTCCTGGCGTAGGAGGCCCGGGAGGCGCCCAGGCAGAAAAGGTCGCCAGAAGATTATGTACCTGCGGGTTACCCGGGAACGAAAAATTGATAAGACTGTAACGACGAGGATTATTCAGGCCTACCGGAAAGTTATAGGAACCGCCCCCAGGAGCTATGTACCGGCGAAGATACCCTGCAACAAAACTATTCGGATTACCCCCAGAAATAGCCCCAGTCGCAGCATTTTCTACCCTGACCTCCGCCGTCAAAGCCGTGGGAGCTATCAAAATACCCCTATTCAGAACAAGCATACCCTGAACCCGAAGGGTATGATTCAATGTAATGGTAGAAGTAACGGTCTGATTCACCACAACCTCCCTGAAAGGATCACTCCCCGGATCAGCATAAGTCTGAGCCCCTGAACCATTCAAAACAAGTCTCGAATTGGGAGCCGTCGCACTGACAGTGTTATTCACAGTAGCATTAGAAAAGTTCCCCCTGACAAAAAGACTATATCCATTGAAGTCAAGAGTATGAACAGCTGAGTTAGTAATATCCACATCCCGATTAACCTGTACATCGGTCATGAGTCGAACTGTGCCATTAGCAGAGCGCCTGAGAATAAGATTGGGAATGTAGTTATTACCTGTGAGAACACCACGAATCTCCTGAACGGGATAGGTAGCATCCCCCACAAACTCAATCCGACCATTCGCCCCTCCCGTAAGTGAGCCTCTAACCTCTAAATGACCACAAATGCGAAGGGTTCCATTCACGACAAGGGAGGCGCCGGCATCAATCGTAATATTCCGAACAGTATAAGTCTCGCCAGCAGGAATAACAGGTTGATTTTGAGCGCCACCAAAAATGAGTACATCCTGTGCACAGTTGTCAGGTACAATACAGCCGCCCCAGTTTTCGATATCGCCCCACCAGTTCGGATTATTGTTACTGCCACCTGTCCATGTAGCAGGACCGCCCAACCAGCCGGTATAATCAATAGGAGAGTTACCAAAATCTATCGCAAAGCCGCTCGGCGGACTCAGTAAATAGTTCGAGATAGCCAGAATATACGCCTCTCCATTGGAAACAGGAAGACACGCTAAAAAGCCTTCCTGACTGGTCTGAGTCTCGCAACTAAGCACCCCTCCACAACCCGCCCCACAACGAATACCCGTAGCATAACTGCCATCACAAGAAGGCGGTGCCCCAAAAGAGCATCGCACAGGCCCTAAAGCCCCACTCCTTATCGCCGCACAGGGATTCGCCACATTATCCACCCTCCATAAAGCCCAGTCCAGATCTACAGGCGCCGTGGGCGTAATCACAAACTCTAAGTTACCATTTGCATTGATAGGAAGGTAAAAATACATCGCATTCCGCTCACCCGTGGAAATGCAGTTGCCCGGACAGCTGCCCGGCGCCGGATAAGGAAAATCACAAATCGTCCCGCTCCCACGAAAACCAGGAAGCCCGAAGTTCATCCGACGATTGCAGGGGACAAGCGCATTGAAAGGAGGCGCTCCATCCACACAATCCTGAAAACTTTGAGGTGGCGGTGGCGTAGCCGTATTCCAGAGCGTAATCACATAGTCACCCGATAAAGCCCCTCCCCGACTGGAAACTACAATATAGTATGTCTCCCCGGGAGTGAGATTATTCAGCCTCAGCTGAGCGGCAACTGGAGTCTGCTCACAACCCCCACCATTATCATCGCAGGCAATGTATACAGGCGCACTGCAATCTCCCCCATATACCGCAAAGCCCGGATCAGACAGCGTAAGCGGCGACACACGAATCGTCATATCATTACTGGTGGCAACAAACTGATGCACACCCACCGGATAAGTCCCCGGACATGTCCCCAAGCAGGGAGAAAGCGTGGGTACCAGTAAGTTAGAAGTAGAAGCCGTAATCACCTGCCCCGGATTCAGCACCGGCGCATTACACAAATGGGTGCCCCACGTAATCACATCCGTGATAGTCAGGTTATCGTACCTAAAGCAGCTACGCCGCTGCCAGTTCCCGCTTCCTGGATAGTCTACCCAGTGGTCTAAAACGAGATAGTAGGTGCGCCCTGCTACTACCTCTACACAGATCGACTTGTCTTCATTGCCATTCTGGGCATGGGCACGACACACCCCGCCCACTATCCCCCCGCAGGTAGCCGTCCCTCCTTCGTAAAGCATCAAACCAGTGTAGGGAGGTTCGCCTGAGCGTCCATCCAATGTAATCCGAATTCCCCCACTCTGCGTCGGCGTAAAAGTATAGATCTGATCCTGTCCCTTGTAATAATCGGAGCTGCCGCAAAGAGGAGGCGTGGTGGGAGTAATCTTATTACCCTGCCCGCAGGTGTTACCAGGACCGGAAGTAAAAGGAAGAGCCCCAATGGAAGTCACAATCCCAGAAGGCGCTATCGGATTAGGACCGTAAATAATGAGCTGAGTAAAATTGGTGCATATAAATCCATTATCTAAAACAAGATAGTAGGTTTCACCTGCCCTAACAAATGCGCAAAGACCGACAGAGGAGTTAAGAAGATTACTTGGCACTAGCTCACTAGTGTCACATTTAGTTCCGCCAAAAAGGCCGCCAGCACATACATCTAATGTTCCTCCCTCATATAAAAAGAGTCGGGAATTTCCGCCCACACCTGTGACCTGTGCAAATATGAAGCCATCCTGCTGGGGCACAAACTGCCAGATAAAATCTTCCCCACCCATTCCCCCTCGTCCGTTGCAAATATTATTGCTTCTTCGGACTTTATTGCCCATTCCACAGGTGGTGCCCGGCCCGTATGTATAAGTACTATTCCCGGCAAGAGGTCCAATATTCACAACGCCCGGCCAGTTAGCATTGGGCTCTGAAATGCTCAGACCCTCTGATATATCCCAGCATCCCCCTCTCCTCGAATCTAACACCAGGTGATAGGTCTGATTGGCTACGACGTTCACACAAAATGTCTTAACCTCTCGTGACCCCTGTTCCCACGCCACACAGTTAGTGCCCGATATGCCATTGCAGGATAAATTGCCCCCCTCATATACATGAACACCATCAGGCCCGTTATCACGAACATTAATCAAGACCTGACCCGAGGTATTCGGTGTGAAAGTCCATATCATATCCTCTCCCGTGTAGTAATCCGGGTCCGACCCGGGACAGAGCGGTGTATTGGATGAGTTAACTTTGTCACCTTTTCCGCAGGTGCGGTCGGGTGGATGCGTGTAGGGCAGAGCATTCACCTGAACCCATCCCGGGATGCCACCGGGCACCGGAGTCGGACCGGAAATGCTCAGATTTGCAAAAGAACCGCAAATGCTACCAGTAAGTCCATATCCATTTTCCAGCACCAGCCAGTAAGTCTCTCCCGCCTCTACATAAGCACACAAATGAATGGTCTCTGGAATAACTCCGGTAAAAGTAGATGTACCAGAAACATGCGATACGCAGGAAGCGCCGGCGATAGCTCCACAGGTGAGAGTCCCACCTTTGTACAGATGCAGGCTGGTAACAGGCGGGGCCCCCGCCAAGCCACTCACCGTCGCATAGTCCTGAAGCGTTATATCTACAAATCCACTCTGATTGGGCGTAAACTTCCATATCATGTCATGCCCTTCGGCAGATAAGGTATTGAAACCGCATGTAGGTGGCGGAGGTATGGAGCGTATTTTACTGGCTTTATCGCAGACATCATCCGGACCATGATTGTAAGGAAGCCCTCCTAACTGGTCTACATCAAAAACACCCGGTAGAGGCTCATTTACCATGGAAATCCTGAGCTGAACAATCTCGTAATCAGGAAAGAGCAGAGTAATTGGTCTATCTGCAATGAGATAGTAGGTCTGGCCTGCCTGCACAGTTGCACATAAGGTATTATCGGGATAAAACGGCCAATCCCCCAGAGGACTGTGTGCTACGCAGGTGCCGCCTATCACGCCACTACAGGTGAGAGTACCTCCCTCCACAAGAATCAGGGAGGAAGAGGGGCCGAAATCCTGCTCTGAACCGCGCAGGCTTACATATACGGACCCCGTCGCAGGTGCCGTGAACTTCCAGATGAGCTCCTTGTAAGTATAGTATTCTGGCAGAGGAGGATTTACACAGGGAGCATTCACTTCCGTGATTCGATTGGCAGGGGCATCCCTTAGATGTCCTGTAAAAGTATAGGGCAGTCCCCCCGCCAAATCTACATCGTAATACTCCATATAGGGCGCAGCGGGTAAAGCAGGATTGGGCGCTGAAATACTAATACTCTGCAGCGGCTGACTGGACTCATAAACTAAGTAATAGGTCTGCCCCGCCTCCAAATAAAGACATAACTGATAGTTACCTCCTACCCACTCCACACGACCATAAATACAGCTATTGAGAGAAAATCCCTGACAGCTTACAATGCCTCCTCTATGCAACGAAAGAAAAAAACCACCGGCTGCACTAAGGTCTATTGTAACATTACCGCTTACGCCGGGATTAAGGACAAAAAATATTTCCGGTGATGAGCTTGCGGTATCTCCAAATCCAAAATCACCGCATCTTGATGTGTGGTTGTAATAAGCCTTATTGCCCTCCGGGACAAAGGGTCCACCGGTGAAAGGCAGGTTAACATTCACTATCCCCGGAGGCGTATTGGGCAGCACACCCCCATTAGGAATCCACCGATAGATCTGGCCCGAAGCAGGCCGGTCATTATTAATCACCCCCTCAATGCTCGTACTTACCACAGGATTATTCGATACATCCTGTAAAGAGTAAAATCGTATATTGAGGCAACTGCTGTATGAAATACCAATACGAGCTTGACCACTATTGGGAGACCCCGACTCCTGCTGATAATGAAACTCTATGATATTACTTCCCTCGTACAAACGCAGCTGGAATGAAATAGAAGGAGAACCGGCATTCCGGTCCCACCGGGCACGGTACCACTGGATCGTCAAAACCCGGTTCCCCACAGGCCCGGTAACCTGGTATCTTACCTGTGAAGCTCCTATATTTCCCATAAATGGTGCGATGATGCCAAGACCATAGTTTCCAATTGAGGGCGTATTCAGGCCCGTAAGTTGTATGTCAGGGCGCCCGAAACGAATATACCCTGCTGCATGTACGTGTATCGTCGTATTAGCTGGATATACTTGAGAACCGAAGACAAATCCGAAGGGCAGCTGGATGCTTCGCCACTCAAGGGGCCCGGGATTGGTCATAAGGATAGGGCCTGTCTGAAGGACCTTGAAGCCGGCAGAGGCTGTCTGAAAACTATAATCCCATACCTGAGCCAGGGCCGACGTCAGAGTTACCAGAATAAGTGCCACAGTCCGTACCATACCACAAAGTTATATATTTTTCATTCACACATAACAGGGGGATAGGAGCAAGTGGTAAAATCCGGGAGCCGAGTGGTGCATTTCAGGAACTGAGTGGTGTATTTCGGGAGCCGAGTGGTGGATTGGCTTTCCCGGGCTTCCTATATGATGCCAATCTAAGGCAAAAACTCCTTGCAGGGTCTGCTTGTGGGCGTCATCTTTGTGAGGGCGGCAGCGCCATAAACCATTCCCATTCAGGTACCATCTAATAGGTAGGGCACAAGGAACCGATACCTACATTTGCTCGATGGACTACGATGTGATAGTGGTAGGAGGCGGGGTAAGCGGTTTGTATGCGGCCCGGCTCCTACAGGAGAAGGGGCTACGGGTGCATCTTCTGGAGGCGCAGGGGCGCCTGGGCGGGCGGCTGCATACGGTGGAGAGCCCGGCCGGCTATCCCATAGACTTAGGGGGACAGTGGGTGGGCGTCCAGCACGAGAAGCTTCTGGCCCTTTGCCGGACCCATCAGGTGCCTCTCCATGAAACGTACTTTCGGGGGCGGCACCGGCTCATCACCCCCCGTCGTATCTACACCTATACGGGGACGATTCCCCGACTTCCCCTGGGCGCCTTAGTGAGCCTGGGCTGGGGACTTCACAGGCTCAAAAAGGCAGCACAGCGCCTCTCCCTCCAGGCCCCCTGGGAAAATATACCCGAAGGGTGGGACGAAATAACCTTAGCCGCCTGGCGCCGAAAACATATCCCTGATGCACTGGCCCGTATGGTGTTTGATGTGGGGCTCTCTACAGTGCTGGGCTGTGAGCCGGAGGAGGTTTCTTTCTGGCATACGCTGTTTTATATTCAGAGCGCAGGTTCGCTGGAGGCACTGATAGAGACGGAGAGCGGAGCCCAGGCGTATAAGTTCACGCAGGGGGCGAAGGTGCTAATAGAGAGGCTGGCAGAGGGGATTTCATACGAGGTGGAGCGGCCGGTAGGGTGCGTGGCATACGGGTCCAATGGCGTGAAGGTAACAGCCGGAGAGCGTCATTACAAGGCGAAGTATCTCATTGTAGCGGTGCCGCCGGCAGTTGTGAACCGTATTGTATGGGAGCCGCCCTTACCGCCAGTGCATCAGCAGCTGAGTCAGCGCCTGCAGATGGGTTCGGTTACGAAAGTCGTGGCCATTTACGACAGGCCTTTCTGGCGGGAGGAGGGGTGGAGCGGGCACTTTTTGCGGACGGAGGGTGCGGTACGATTGGGGTTTGACACCTCGCCGCCGGGGGGCGAATACGGACAGATTACGGCATTTGGGGTAGGGCCGATAGCGCGGCGGCTTCTGTATGAGAAGGCGGAGGCCCGTCAGGCTTTTTACGAACGGGAGGTAGCAGAGGTTTTGGGACGGAAGCCGCAATACTTATATCAGAAAAGCTGGTCGGAGGAGCCGTGGATAGGAGGATGTTATGTGGGATTTTTTGGGCCGGGGGGATGGCGATATTTTGGGGAGGCGCTTTATACAGCGCTTTCGCCGGTGTACTGGGCTGGTACGGAGCGCAGTCGGCGGTGGATGGGGTATATAGAGGGGGCGCTGTGGGCATCGGAGACAGCGGTAGAGGCGCTGGGGGCCTGAAAGAGGGTTTTGGCATGGCTGCCTGCGGCGGCTGCACCAGCGTGAGGGATGCGGAGAGCGCCCGCAGGGTGGTCTCGCCGCCGACGAGAGGGAGCGCTAGCGAACCCCGAAGGAGACTGTGGCGAAATTCCCTCTACAGGCGCCCGAGAATGTCCGTAAGCAGCACGCGATTGGGTGGAGTAGTGCTTTCGCCTATTTTGGCAACAGTCTTCGAAGTCAGCCCGACCTGAGCACTATGAGGCAGCCCGTCCAAATGATTTTTGTTTCTTTGAACAGTGCGTAGCCTCTGGATGGGACTTCGGCTGGTTCTCCAGCACCTCGTGCAGGCTTTTCGGCGACGGCCCCCCATCATCTGGCAGGGCACCCGATCTGTGCCTCACGGGCGCGTAACCCTCCCCTACCCCCACGAAAAAGCTTCCGTGCCCGAAAATGGCCACTACCGGCTCTATCTTTTCACCGAAGACTGCATCGGCTGCGACCAGTGCGCCCGCATCTGCCCGGTATCCTGCATCACGATTGAGAAAGTAAAAGTCCCCCAGACTATCCACCACACGGCCAGCGGCCATCCGAAAAAGTTCTACATTACTCGTTTCGACATCGATCATGCGCTCTGCTGCTTTTGCGGGCTCTGTACGGTAGTGTGTCCGACTGACTGCCTGATTATGGAACCGGAGTATGCTTACGCCACTTCTGATAGAGATCGGCTGGTATATCGTTTTGGCGAGCGTGTGGGGGAGCCTGCTGCTGAGTAAGCGCCTTCCGTCGGGCCTTGCCCGGGCCTGGGTGGCCTTCCTGCTCCTGGGTCTCTGGTATGGCTATCGCGGGGCAGAGTATGCCTGGGCCCTACAATGGACGGTGTATGTCACGGGGATTCTCTTTTTATGGGCCTGGTTAGCGCTGGAGGCCCCCCAGAATCCACACTCCCGATGGCAACCCCTGAGCGCCCTCATCGCCCTCGCTCTCCTGAGCCTTCTCACCGGAAAGCAGGATTGGCTTAACTTTACACAAATAGCGGCCGATTTCACCGCAGTATCTCTCCTCTGGACCCAGACCTGGGCCCCCCTTTTCGCCCTCCTGTCGGTGGTGCTGGCGAGTTTGCTTCTTCTTCTGGCCCTGGCCTGGCGAACCTACCTTCCCGATAAATCGTTTAAATAGCAGTGCCAGCACTTGTTTATCTTACCCGGCGGTTTGAGTTTGCTGCGGCCCACCGGGTATACAACCCAGCTTGGAGCGACGCTCAAAATGCTGAGGTCTTCGGACCCTGCAGTAACCCCATGGGGCACGGACACAACTACACCCTGGAAGTCACTGTTGGCGGCACTCCCGATCCTCAGACAGGCTATGTAATGGACCTGAGAACCTTGAAAAAAATCATAGAAGAGAGCATAATCAAACGCTTAGACCACAAGCATCTGAACTACGATGTGCCCTTTATGCAGGGGAAAATCCCATCTACCGAAAATCTCATAATCGCTCTATGGGAGGAGCTTCAAGTAGCTTTGCCCCCTCAGGTGCGGCTATTTCGTTTGCGAATATGGGAAACTGCTAATAACTACTTTGAATACTATGGCGAAAAAACTGACTAACGGCCACTCTTGCGGCTGTGGAAGCACCGATGAGCTTATGGTGGAAGTCCCGGAAAGTCCTACCCTTGCGGAGAAGGAAGCCCTGATTGCCCATCATTTTCGGGCGATCATGGAGGTGCTGGGTCTGGATACGAGCGATCCCAGTTTGCGAGATACGCCCCGGCGGGTGGCGCGCATGTACCTTCATGAGCTATTTGCCGGGCTTGATCCAGAGAAAATGCCCACGATTCGCCTTTTCCCCAATACTTACAGCTACCATGAAATGGTAGTGGAAAAAGACATTCGGGTTCGCTCGGTGTGTGAACATCACTTTGTGCCTATCATCGGGGTGGCCCATGTGGCCTATATTCCCCGGGAGTGGGTAGTAGGCCTTTCCAAGCTCAATCGGGTGGTGGATTATTTTTCCCGGCGGCCGCAGGTGCAGGAGCGCCTCACCAATCAGATAGCCGACTTTCTGGAGACTCATCTGGGAACCCCCGATGTGGCGGTGGTAATAGATGCAAAGCACTACTGCGTCTCCATGCGGGGTATTCAAGACGAGGCCAGTCGTACGATTACTTATGCGCTGCGCGGGTCATTTGCAGAAGGCCTGACTAAAGACACCTTTCTGCGCCTTGTAGGGCTCTGATAGGGGATAACATATAGCGATAATCCCATAAGACAGCTCATGATTCTCAAATCATAAGCCGGATACGGAAGCGCACCTCAACTTTCGCTGATATTACCCCAACCCTCCCCCCTATCGAGGGCTGATATTACACCATGTATGTCAAAACTCTCTGAGCACCAGAGTATTATGCCAGCGATTCTTCCTCACTCACAAAATGTAGAGTCGGGCTGTGCGGAATCCCCCCATTCCCTACACCCTTTCCCCCCTTGGTAAGGGGGGAAAGGGTGTAGGGAATGGGGGGATCCCTATAAGATGAGGTAATATCCGGGGTGCAGGAAAGGGTAAGCACCCTATGAGATGGGGTAAGATCAGCGCCTGCGGGGAAGGGGTCAGGGGATGGGGTAACACCAACCACCGGGGAGAGGGGACGCCGCCGGATACCGTTGCGAAAATGCGCAAAACCCCTAACCCCACCCCCTTTGCCGTGCCGCTCACGGGCATTCTCGGACGCCTCTAAAGGGAGTCTTACAACACTCTCCTCCGGCGGCAACCTCCACATACCCAACCCCACCCAATCCCCTTTTCCCTGTATAATTGACCCATGAGCCGCACCGCTCTCCGCTCCCGCTCCACACCCCTCATCCGTTGGGAAGGCAGCCTCCTCGGACCCGACATCGCCGACGCCCTCCTCAAAGCCGAGCTCCCCGGCCAGAAACCCCACGACTTCGGCAACCACCTCCACACCCCCACCGACCTCCTCAGCGACATGGTCTCCGCCTTCACCGAAGCCCGCCAGTTCTGGTCCATCTTCAAAAGCCGGCTGGAACATCCCGACGCGCCCACACGCCTCTCCGCCTCCCACACCGCCCAGCTCTGGATAGCTCCCTTCCTCAGCCTGCTCGGGTACGAGCTGCACCCTAACCCACAGCCCCTTCTCGTAGGAGAAACGCCCTTTCGCATCTCGCATCGCGCCGGCCCCTCCGAGGAAGCCCCACCCATCCATATCGTCTCCCCCTTCCAGGAACTGGGAAAAGTAGACCCTCACGCCCGGCCCCGCTATTCCCCCCACGTCCTCCTGCAGGAGTTCCTCAACCGCACCGAGCACCTTTGGGGGCTGGTTACCAATGGCCGATACCTGCGCCTTTTGCGCGATTCCAACTACATCCGCCGCCAGTCGTATGTGGAGTTTGACCTGGCAGGCATCCTGGAGGAAGAGCGCTTCGAGGCGTTCGAGGTACTGTACCGGCTCTTGCACATTTCCCGCCTGCCGGCCTCCCTCGCAAAGGCCGACGAATGCTATCTGGAGCAGTACTATGAGCATGCGGTGCGGCAGGGCGGGCGCGTACGCAGCCGCCTGCGCCGCAATGTCGAGGAGGCCCTGCGCATACTGGGAAATGGCTTTGTGAGCCATCCCGACAATAAGCATCTGCGCCAGCGGCTGCGGGCATGGCTCCGGGCAGAAAAGGGGACAGCAGAGCCCCTCTCGGCCGACGAACTGTATCGGGAGCTTCTGCGGCTGGTGTATCGGTTTCTGTTTCTGCTGGTGGCGGAGGAGCGGGGTTTGATGAGCGACCATCCGCTGTATCGGCTGCCGTACGGGTATGGGCTGGAGCGGCTGCGGCGGCTGGTGCTTTCCCGGCGGGCCCGCACCGACCACACCGACCTCTGGCAGGGCCTTCGAGTGCTGTGGAAAGCCCTCTCCAACGAAAGCCTGGGCCAGTACCTCAAACTGCCACCCCTCAATGGCGACCTCTTCCGGCCCCAGGTCCTCGATACCTGCCTCATTACCAATCGGGCCCTCCTGGAGGCCTTCTGGCATCTGGTGTATTTTTACGATGAGGGAAGCGGAGGGGTACGCCGCATCAGCTATTCGGTGCTGGATGTGGAGGAGCTGGGCTCGGTGTATGAAGGGCTATTGGAGTATGAGGCTCGGGTGGTGGATAGTGGCGGCCGTTTGCAGTTTGTTTTGGGCAGTGGGGGGGCGCGCAAAAGCACGGGTTCGT
>Ga0197142_1003133_pt1 | contig 14042 bp, 10 predicted proteins | sample GBS60_MetaG_FD_148614 | JGI IMG/M metagenome (GOLD analysis project Ga0197142, IMG submission 148614) | Sediment microbial communities from Great Boiling Springs, Gerlach, Nevada, United States - GBS 60_MetaG | ecosystem: Environmental > Aquatic > Thermal springs > Hot (42-90C) > Sediment... | reverse complement strand
CGCAGCGTCGTTGTAATCCCCTGGCGGGGATTTAGGTGTTTCACACGCCCACGATGATGCCGCCGACGGCGCCGCCCCGTCGCCCTACGAGTTGTAATCCCCTGGCGGGGATTTAGGTGTTTCACACTCCAATACTCGCTCAACTGGTCGCTCAACAGCGACATAATGTTGTAATCCCCTGGCGGGGATTTAGGTGTTTCACACGTGAGTTACGCTGGTCGCGCGACAGGGATGACGATTGGGAGTTGGTTGTAATCCCCTGGCGGGGATTTAGGTGTTTCACACTCTGGGTCATACCGTGGCGCGGTCGGGAGGCGCAGAACCTCTCGTTGTAATCCCCTGGCGGGGATTTAGGTGTTTCACACTTGTGCCGCAAAATCCCTGCTACGTCGAGTGGGTGAGTTGGGTTGTAATCCCCTGGCGGGGATTTAGGTGTTTCACACCCAATCCTTCAGCGTAGCCGTAGCCCTTAGCCCAAAAGAGCGTTGTAATCCCCTGGCGGGGATTTAGGTGTTTCACACGGTAGTACAAAGGTTGGATTGTCTGGTTTCGATTTAGAGACTTTGCGTTGTAATCCCCTGGCGGGGATTTAGGTGTTTCACACCAACGACGGAGGCAACGACGGATGCAACTACGCAGGGTTGTAATCCCCTGGCGGGGATTTAGGTGTTTCACACAGCCAATAGGATGGAACATTGTGCAACTGGCGCAATACTTTGGGTTGTAATCCCCTGGCGGGGATTTAGGTGTTTCACACTCCGACAAACTGCGCGGGAGCACAATATCACAGTCGTTGTGCTTGTTGTAATCCCCTGGCGGGGATTTAGGTGTTTCACACTTTGTGAGCGCATGGGTCTGTATCGCAATCTTGAACAATGGAACGTTGTAATCCCCTGGCGGGGATTTAGGTGTTTCACACGAACCTATCCCCAGCAGGAAGACTGGGGCTGGGCGACGGAAAGTTGTAATCCCCTGGCGGGGATTTAGGTGTTTCACACACCCTTCAATTCTACCGCATCAGGACGGCGCAGGCAAGTCGCTGAGCGCGGTCGCCCGATTTCAGGCGAAAAGTGTAAAGCGTTTCTGCTGCAATCACGGTGATGCAGACGCCTTTCATGGCTTCCTTATGCGATAGCGCGGCATGTGACCTGCTCGCGGGCGTTCGGCGCGGTGTGCGACGCTACGTGCGCGTCTGATTGCGCACGCCACGCCGTCCGCTGCCCGACCCTGCCCGGCTGCTCCGGGCACGTCGTCGTCAGACGATGTAGACATCTACGCTCTTCTCGACCGGCGGACCGTTGCCGAGCACGGTGACGTTGCCAGCACAGGCGCCACATAGACGGTAGATGCGCACGTTGTCCCCTTCTTCGAGCTTGAGAATGCGCTTCATCTTGCGCTCCAGCACCTGGTATTCGCGCTCGTTCAGGTCGCACTCGAAGACGCTGCGCTGCACCCGTTGCCCGAACCCCTCCAGCAGTTCCGCCAGTTTCGTCCGACGCGCGTCGACTGAGATGTCGTAGGCGATCAGATAGAGCATCTCCTGACGAACCTTTCTCAACGCGCGACGAGCGGCTCATAGTCGGCGCCGCCCTGCACGGCGCGCGCCAGACGACGCGCCTGAAGCGTCAGGCAGCGCAGATAGTCGACTTTCCCCGGTCGCCCGTCGGCGCCGTCCGGGTGGGTGACGGCAGTGCGCATCCGTTCTTCAAAGGCGGCGACAAATCGCCGTTTGCCTTCGTCGCTCAGCAGCACCGGGTATGCGCCGTCGGGAGTCTCGGTGAAATCGTCAAATGCGATGCGCCCATCGTTGCAACAGCGGATCACCAGCGAGTCGACCAGCAGCGGGCGAAACTCTTCGATCAGGTCGAGCACGAGCGATGGACGCCCATAGTCGATCTGATGCAGAAATCCCGCGTAGGGATCGAACCCGACTCCTTCGACGGCGCCGAGCATTTTGTGCACCAGCAGCGTGTAGCCGAACGATAACAGCGCATTGACGCGATCCGGCGGCGGGCGACGGATGCGCGCCTCGAAGCGCCACTCCGGTCCGATCAGGGCGCGCACGCCGCCGAAGTAACGGGCGGTGGCGCTCCCTTCGACTCCCATCAGCGAGTTGAGCGTGGTGGTGCGCGGGACGCGCTCGATGAACCGTTCGAGATCGTCGGCGGCGCTTTCTACTTCAGCGGCGACTTCGGCGCGGTTGCGCGCAAACCGGCGCAGCAGCGCGCGGCAGTTGCGCAGTTTGCCCTCCACGAAGCGCTGCGCCAGGCTTAGCGACCATTCGCGATCGGCGAGGCGACGGTACTGCGCTGCGCGCAGCGCAGCATGGGCGCTGACGCTGCCGACCAGCCGACCATGGTAACGCCCTTCGACGGTGAGAAAGGTGACGTTGACTCCCTGGTCGAGCAGGCGTTTGATGGCCGGCGTGCTGATGCCGATGTTGCCGATGATGACGACATCTTCGACTTTGATCAGCGGAATGCTGCCGATGCAGGCGTCTTCGCGCCGCACGACCAGGCGTTCGCCATCGCATCTGATTTCACTTCCCTGTTCGGTCACGTACAGCGTTGTCATGGCGTTCCTCGCGGAGATGCTCGCTATCCTTCCTGATCTGCATCAAGCAGACGCGCCTGACCATAGCCGCGCGTCGTTCCGGCGCCGATGCCGCTGTAGAACGCAAAACGCGCCAGCGCATCAATGCAGGCGCACCAGTAGCGATCACGGTTGACGGCAGTGCAGGTGATGCGCCCGACGGCGCCGATCTGCGGTACGCCGCCTTTGGTCGGTTCGGCGCGCGAGCGCAGATCGAAACGGCTGACGGCAAGGCACTCGGTTGCGAAGCGCCGCACCTCTTCGGGGAATGCCAGCGGCGCGAACGCATTCCATTTGTCGAGCAAACTGCCGAAGATCAGCGCCGGCGTCGGCAACGGCTGGGTAAGACCGCGCTGGCGAAAGGTGACCGGTGCGACAAACTCGAACGTCCAGCGCGTGGGAGCGACGCTGCGCGTGAGAACCGCGTGCGCCAGCGTTTCGTAGGTCGCGCTGCCTGCCCACGGATGCCCGCCGGGATCGGCAGTCATCTGCTCGACACACCACATCACCCCATCGAGATCGAGCAGCGGCAGCGTCGCCGGTTGCCAGGCGGTCGCCAGCGTTTCCAGCGCCGGGGTGAGCAGCGTCACCCGCAGGTGGTATCTGCCGTCAGGGCGAACGAGCGCTGCGTGATTGCGCGCATCCAGACCAAGAACATGCGAGACGGTCAACGGTTTGGGTCCATCATCATCGTGAATCTGCGCGGCAAGCGATGGATCGGCATCTGCGATCAGGCGCAGCACCGCCGCGTGCGCAGCGCGTCCGAGCAGCGCCGGAACGCGCGCTTCGGTCAGTGGACGAATGGTGAACACAATCGACTCTGGCATACCTGACATCCTTTCAAACCCCATCGGGGATGACATCCATCCAGATTGCGTCTCAAGCCGCCTGGCAAACCGAACCGCAGGAGCGACGCTATGGTCTTTGAAGACATCATCCGCTCTCGCCCGCGCAGGCGGGCTTTGCCTCGGAGCGCCTGAATAGAACACGGATTGGCACGGATATGACGGATCAGCACGGATGATAAGAAGCATCCCTCTCTCAAGGGGAGCGTTCTTGGGAGCAATGCACAGGGGCTTCCCCAAAAACCTGCCCCTGCAAGGGAGCAATTTGAGCGGGATAGCGCGCGTCTCAGGCGAGCCTATGGACTTTGAATAAATAATCCGCTTTAGCCCGCGCAGGCGGGTTTTGCCTTGTCTAGCCGAGGGCTTTAGCCCCACGGCTAGCGCAGGATAGCGGAATAAATTCTCAATCTCCATCACCCCGACGGCGCGAGGCGCATACCGGATTTATAGCAGTTCTCAGATATGTTGACCCCTGTCTGAATTTCTGAAGCGTTCCATCGTCGGACGTCTGCGGCGGGCTGAAGCCCTGGCTGAGGTCGGGCAAGCCCTGCGGGCTGGATCAACCCGGCACCCCCCGGCATAGGGAAGGGTGACGGACATGCCAGCCCCGCAGGGGCTTCCATGCGCTCAGGGAGGGCTTATGATCTTTGAGTAATTATTCCGCTATAGCCCGCGCAGGCGGGCTTCGCCTCGCCTAGCCGAGGGCTTCAGCCCCACGGCTAGCGCGGTATACCGGATTTAATTCTCAATCTCCATAAGCCCTGGCTGAGGTCGGGCAAGCCCTGCGGGCTGGATCAACCCGGCACCCCCCGGCATAGGGAAGGGTGACGGACATGCCAGCCCCGCAGGGGCTTCCATGCGCTCAGGGAGGGCTTATGGTCTTTGAGTAATTATTCCGCTATAGCCCGCGCAGGCGGGCTTTGCCTTGTCTAGCCGAGGGCTTTAGCCCCACGGCTAGCGCAGGATAGCGGAATAAATTCTCAATCTCCATCACCCCGACGGCGCGAGGCGCATACTGGATTATAGCCGTTCTCAGATACGTTGACCCCTGTCCGGGTCTGCCGTGTCGCACAGGGCGCTTGCTTCCGCTGCGCTCCCCATTTCCGCGCCTCCGCGTGAGCCGGTCTGATGCACGCGGAGGGATGGCGCACGAGGCGTCTGCTTTCGTTGGCGGGTGTCATCCTGCCCAACAAGACCAATCTTTGTGAGAATTGCTCTATATTTGGTTGTTAAGGTGCTGCGATGGGACGTCTGCGCCCGCGCTACGGCTGTTCCGCCTCGCGCACCAGAGTCTCGATCAGCGTATTGATCGTCGCATACGGCGACGCACCGGGCGGACGTCCGACGATTGCGGCATAGATGTCTGCCATATGTGGCACGATGCAATCGGCGGCCTGTTCATCGCTGGCAGACCCGGCGAATGCGCGGGCAAGGTCGCCGCGCGCAACCCCTTCGAGCGTATGCACAACTTCATTGCGCAGGTCTGCCAGACCGTTGAGCCGGTCGAGCGCATCGACGAGAAGGCGAATATCCTCGCCGCGCCGTTGCGCCAGATGGCGCGCCAGCGCGCGCAACCGCGAGCGATTGACGGGGCGATCGCCGCTCTCGCCGGGCGAGTCGTAGCGAAACCTGAACTCGACCGACTCCTCCCAGGCGCGCGACACTCTGAAGCCGTCATCGTTCGGCTGCCCGAAGCGGTCGATGAACTGCGCACCGCGTTCCAGGCAGAGCAGCCGCCAGGCGTTTTCCTGGAAGCGCGACACCTGCGCCAGAAAGTCGCCGTATGCGCCGACCGCATAGCGCGCAGCCGCGCCGTGGTACACTTCGGCAAGCCGGGCAGCGCGATCAGGGGCGGACACCGCTTCGTAGAGCGCGATCAGATCGGCGCGCCAGCGCCCATCGCCGAGCCGGTCAACGCCGCACTCCAGCGCGCGCCGCGCGCCGCGCAGGTCGAAATTGAAGCGGCAGCGGGCATGGTCGAGCACCGCCTCCAGCACCCGATCCGCACCGGGGATCAGGCGGTCGGCGATCGCGCTGCGATGATCGCGCAGCAGGCGGAGCGCAGCATCGTAGTCGAAGGTGGACGCATTGGCGCGCAACGCCGCGCGCAACGGCGCCGCCAGCAGGCGCGTGGTGGTGTTGAGCGTCTGCGGCAGGGCGTAGCGCGGGTGAATGTAGAGCGCGATTGCGCGCGCACCCCACACGTCGCTCCCCGCCACCAGCAGTCCGGTCGTCATCGCCGGCGTGCCGCCGGTCACTTCCAGATACACCGTCGCAGTAGGAAAAGCACGCGCTACGTCCGGCAGGCGCCGCTCGAAGAACCGCCGCACGCCGTCGTAGTCCGATGGATCGCGTTCCTGTCCGTGGCGATCGGCAATCGTCCAGATGTCGATCCGTTCGGCAGCCAGCGCCGGCAGGCCGTCGCACCCGGCTGCCAGCGCGCGCCGGATCACCTGCGCCGTGCCGCACGTATCTTTGCCCCACAACTCCGCCAGGTACGGATCATCAGGCGGTGTATCACCCTGATCGGACGCGATCAACACCAGGCGCGCCAGGTCGCCGGGTTGGTTCAGAACGTAACGCAGCGCCTTGCCGATGATCGGCAGACGCAGGCGCGGCGCATATGTCTCCCACGCTGCCAGAATGCGTCGGGCGCGCTCGCGCTCATTCAGCCGGTTGAGTTCTTCCAGCGGCGCGCGATCCAGGTCGCTGCTGCCGACATTGCAGAAGAGCAGTTTGACCGTGCGTGTCATTTCAGGCGCCGTATGTGCTCCACTGCCTGCCGACCGATCTGATCGAACGGCGAATCGCCGCTGTTCAGCCCCAGCAGCTCGACGATCTTCTTCAGGTCGTCGATCAACGAATCGGGGGCGCCGCCGCACGCCTCCGCCAGCCGTTCGCGCGAAACGCCGGCGAACCCGTGGGCGATGATGCTCTGGTTGCGCAACTGACTGAGCGCGGTAATCCGGTCCAGCCGCTTTTTGACGCCGGTGAGTTTCCCGCGCACATCCTTCGTCAGGTATGGTTGCCCATCGGGACGGACGCTTTTCTCGTCGATGATGTATTCGAGCATCGCCTGCATCGCCGGGATGTTGGGCGTATCATACCTGAGCGGCGTCCCGTCAATGGTACGCCCATCGAGCCATGCTTTCAAGCCGGGATCGTCGTTGATGCGCTGCTGGTACAACGGCAGGTTGCTTGCCTTCGCCTCTTTGCTCATATCGGTTGGAATATCGAGACAGGTCTCGACGATCAGACGCAGCGCCGCCTCCTGGAAGCGAAAGATGCGCCCCAGAAAATCGGCGTAGCGACCGTTCCTGAAGGTGATCGTCGCGTTGGCGACCAATTCGCGCAGCAGCGCGCCCATATCCGGTCGCCTGATGAGAAGGTCAAGATTGCCCTGGAGACCGGCGAGGAAGGTGCGCAGGTCGCCGCTTGCCTGCCGCACGGCGCGATTGAGCGCCTCCTGGGCGCGCTCAAAATCGAAACACTCACGGTAGTGCGCATGCTCCACCAGCGCGATCAGCGCGTCATTCCCCAGCTGGCGCACAATCGGCAGTGCGGTGGCGAAATCGAGACGTTCGAGCGCCTCGACGGCGGTGGCGCGTCGGAATGTCTTCAATATCTGGTCGCCGATGCGCAATTCGTAAGGACTGCCCCCTTCCGGCTGGTACAACACCCGGCAGCGCTCGCCGAAGGCGCTGATCGCCTGGAGTTGCAGCGCGCTGTTGCACGCCGGAATGCCGCCCGTCATCAGCACATAGCACGTCTCCGCCTGCGGGTCGATCAGGCGCGCCACCAGTTCGGCGTAGGCATCGAAGGCTTCATCGTACATGCTCGGATTGATGCTGGCGCCGTCGATCCGCGCAATGATCTGGCGATCCACCCGTCCGATCTGGTCGCCGAAACGTTCCCGCAGCAGATGGTCGATGATCTGCGCGTACCAGACGGTATCCTTGTCGCGCAGGGGAATGCCTTGACGGTCCGGCTTCGTCGTCTCCGGCGTGTCCGGCTGGTCGGTGTAGAACAGCACCACCCGGTCGATCCGCTGATGATGATGATTGAGAATCCACGTTATGCACGGCTCGATGATCGGCATCGCAAACCGGTGGTCGTCGCGCTGCCTCCACGCCGCCTCGCCTTCCGAACGGGGACGGCGCAGCGGCTGACCATCAACGGTCAGGTCGCTGTTGCCGATATTCGCCAGAACCAGAATAGACATTGCCTGTCCCCCCTGTTGTCCGGTGCGTGACATCATACTGCGGATGACGACGCACCATTGCTACTCCTCCCCCTGGGAGCGCAGGCGTCACGCCCGCACGCAGCGATGCCGCTACGCCTCCAGCCGCACCTCGATCCATCCCATCGGTCGCCACGGCATATTGCCGCGCACAATGATTTTGCGCGTATCGGGGAAGAGATCGCCCGGCTTGAACATCTCCGATTTGTGTTTTTTGAGTTTGTAGCGGCGCACGAGTCCGGCGAACACCTGATCGCGTTCCGGCGAGTCGCGCAGCCGGTCGTCAAGGGTCTTGGCGCGCCATCCCGCGCCCCAACCGAGCGGCAGCAGGAAGGTGAAGCGGTCTGCCTGTTCCAGACGCTGGCGCAGGCCGGTATAGAACCGTGTCACCTCAACCGCATCGGTCTGGCGGCTGAAGAAGGCGAGTTCCCCTTCGATCAGGCGCGCCGCGCGTCGCCGACACGCCGCAGCCAGTTCCGCCGGCGCCAGGCGTTGCCGCCAGTCGCCGAAGTCGATCACACTGCGCGCAACCTGGCTCTCGAACGGGTAGCGTTCGATCTGCAACGTGGCGCGCAGTTCGACGCCCTCCGGCAGCGCCTCGACCGCAATCGGCGCAGTCGCCGACCGGCTGCGGTAGATGCGCACGGTCAGCAGGTCCGGCGCGACGGTTACGGGGGCGCTATCGCCAACGTGGAGCGCGCGCAACACATCGCGCACCGTATCGTTCATGCGCCGCCTGGCGCTGCCGGCGAAGATCCCTTTTTCCAGCGCATCGTCTGCTGTTTTGGCGTTGCCCTGCAATGCCGGTTGCAGCATCGCCGCCTCCAGGGTATGCGCCGCATCCCACGCCAGGGCGCTGCGGATCGCACCCTTGAGCGACGACCCCGGCAGGTACATCCGGTCGGCGACATCCTTGATCTGCTCGTAGATGTCGCCGGAAGCCGGGCTGCCGCGCATGGCGTAGCGCACCAGCGCCCGCCCGTTGACGGTGGCGCGTTCGCGCAACTGCGTGATCGGCAGCAACCCGCCGTCGATCAGCTGATCGAGCGTGCTGCCGGCGATCAACTGCGGCGGCAACAGGTCGCCCTCCTCGTCCGGCTGCGGCGGATGCGCGCGCCGCTCCTCCAGCTGTCGTTTGTGCTTCTTGAGACGCATCGCATCCTCGCGGAGCCGCTTTTCCTGCCGCTCGTACTCCTCCTTGCGGCGCGGCGGATGTTCTTCGAAATGCTCGATCCGGCGGCGCAGACTCTCATCGGCGCGGCGGATGCGCTCCGCCTCCTGCTCCAGTTCGGCGTGGTAGCGCCGCAGTTTCTCCTCATACGGCTCGCGGCTCGCCTGCCACGCATCGATCACCATGTCCAGCGCTGCATCAATATCCACCACAAACGTGGTCTCACCGTCCACATAGTAGTCGAGATTCGCCGCCAGGCGACTCCCTGTGCCGATGTGGAGCGGCGTCAACGTGGTGATGGTCAACGGAACAACCTGATTGCCCGACAACGCCATCACGACTCCTCCTTCCAGTCGGGGATTGGCACGGTCAGCGCCAGCCCGCTCCGATAGACCGGATGCGGCGTGCCGACGCCGGCGCCGAGCAGCGGGTGCGGACTGCTTTTGCTGTAATCGGGGCGAACATCAACGATGCGCCCGCGCAGCGCGCCCGCACCGGCATCGAGCACCGATCCTTCGACGATCATCCGCACACGCTGCCGACGCTGCGACATCTCACCGGGGCTGAAGAGCCACCCGCCGACATTGACCAGCCGGTACGCCGAATCGTTACTGCGGAGCGCTGTCAGTTCGTCGAGGCGCGGCAGGTAGCGCGACAGCAGCACCACTCGCTTCCCGCCGGCGCCGATGTCAACCGCAAGCGGCGCGCCGACGCGCCAGGCGAACGCGCCGCTGCCGCTGGATCGCCGCCCCCCCAGACCGCTATCGCCGAGCAGATCGAGCAGGCGCTCAAAACGGGGGCGGTACGCCGGATCGGTGAAGCGCACCAGCAGCGCCAGCCCCGCCTCCGGCGCAAACGTGACCTGCCCGACTTCGTAGTATGCCGACGCGCAACTGACCCGATCAACGGTCACGTGCGGCACGCCGGTCACCGACCAGATCGCTTCGTGCGCCAGGCGCTGCCGCCACGACGTGTCGCTTTCGTTCGCCGCGCGACGCCACGGCGGAACGTTCAACGCTTTTGCCTCCGTCAGCGTCACCCACACCCTGCCGCCCTGGAGCATCACCGGCGCATCGGTGATCGGACGACCGGCGCACACATCGGCGAAGAGCGCCGGCGACAGGTAGCGCAGCCGCTTGAACCCCTTGCCGATAGCGGCGCGCAGCGTATCGTCCGGCACAATCAACGGCAACGCCGGGCGCGGCAACAGCGGCAGATCGCCCAGGCGCGGAAAGAGTGAACTGTGGTACAGCGGCGGGGTATCGTCCAGAAACGCCGACGCCAGCGACCCGCCGCCGCCGACGAGAACGTCCTGCGCCACCAGCGCCGCGAAGAACGAATCCGACGGAAAGGTCTCGCCCGTCTCCTCAAGCCCGATGCCCTGCCGCCCGAAGTGGAAACTGAGCGTCTTCCGATCCGGCGGCGGAACAAAGTGGTACACAACAAGATCGTTCATCCCTGCATCCTTGCTACGCGAATGTCTGCGCCAGCCATGTGCGCAACGCAGCGCGATCCAGTTCCTTCAGCGACGCCGGGGATGCCTCGAAGCGAACCTCAGCGGCATACGCGCCGTTGACGACCCGCCGGGCGCTGATCGACAGATTGCGCAGGCGCACCTGACCGTTGCCGCGCGACCCCATCCCGCCCAGATAATCATCCTCCAGATGGGTCAGCGCCTCCACCACCCAATCGAACAGACCGGCAATCGCGGCGGGTTGCTCACCCTCACCCACATAGACGCTGAAGATCAGTTCCGCCGGACCGAAGCGCGCCCCTGCCGGCACCCGCTCGATCTGACGCGGCGCAGCCGCCGACGTCACCCGGTCGATAGCCGCCTCCCACTTGATCTCGGTGAACGGCAGGTCGGTGCGCAGGCGCTCCAGTTCTTTGCGCGAATCGGGATGGAGCGGCACATCGCGCACCGTCAGGCGCGTGGGCGCCGGCACGCTGAACTCCGAACGTCTTCCGTTCGGACCCCAGCGCGGCAGCATGCCGAACACTCCGCAGATCATGTGGTACTTCTCATACTCCTGCCTGCTCTCAGGGAGATGCACATAGACATCCTGATTGACCTTGAACGTCTGTGGCGCGCCATGCACCTTCTCCATCAGCGAGCGCAGTTTCCCCTTGAGCGACGAACCGGGGATATACGGCTCGTTGGTGCGCGGATTGCGAATGACCGGCTTATCCAGACCGCCGATCTCCAGCCCGGCAGCCGCGCCGCCAATGTGCAGCCCGGTGAGCAGTTCGATGTCGGCGCGCAGAAAGACGCGACCGTGGAGAGTGACCGATCGTTGAGCCATACCGCATACGCTCCTTTTCAGTTCGCGCGCCCGCCATACCGGCGATGGTACGCAAGAATAGCCTCGAAGAAGTCCATAAAGTTCCGAAACCGTCGCACATCCGACCCCACCAGCGCAATCGCCTCCGACAGGATGCCGGTCAGCGCGCCCATTGCTGCTTTCTGCGGATCATCATCGCGCCCCTGGACGCGCCCGTACTGATAGGCGAGTTTGGGGCGCAGCATCTGCAGATCGCGCTGCACCTGGATCGGCAATTGTTGATCGTCTTCCAGCGTCTTGACGTCCTGTTCAATCGTGCGCACTGTGCCGAAGATGTTGCGGATCTGCGACGTGGTGACGTTCCTTGCAAGATGTCGCCCGATGCTTTCGGCGACCTCGATCAACGTCTGGATCGCTTCTGGCGTTTTGCCGGTAATAATGAGTTTCAATTTCTCCGGCGGCGCCAGCTCCCGCGCCAGTTGCTCACCCGTTTGTCCACGAACGTTGCTCATCGTTCCTCCTTTTCGCCGTTGCGTTCACGAACCAGTAATTGCGCCCAGCGGGCGGCGAGTCCCGCCCGCTCGATGAACCGACGATTGACCCCTTCCGCGCCGACGATCCGGTCGCGCAACGCTTCGATGCGCTGCTGCATCTCGCCCGCGCGTTCGGCGGCGCGGGTCAACTGGTAGGCGCCCTGCCACACCCACGGACCGAAGGGAAACTGCGCGTCGCCGGTGCGACTGCGCCGTTGCGTCTGCCGGTAGCGGGCGTCGAGCGTCTGAATGACCATCAGCAGACTGCGCGGGGCGTCGCGCCCGATGAGATCGACCAGTTCCTGCGCCAGATCTGCGGCTTCGTCAAAGTGTTCCCATCCCAGCGTGCGCCCCAGGAAGGTGATGGCATCTTTGGCGTGCCGATCGGGGCGCGTATGCTGCTTCGCTGCATCGAGCGCCCCGGCAGCATCGTCCGCCGCCTGGTAGAGCGGGTAGCGCGCCTGGTGCAGCGTGATGCCGCCCGACAGGGTGACCGGCAGCGGTTCGTCGGGGCGCGGCTGACGCCCCAGAACGAAGCGCGCGAAATCGGCGCGGATCCGCTGCGCCAGATGCGGCATGCGGTGCCACGAACCGACCAGAAACAGGTCATCGCCGCCGCTGTAGACCGCATAGACCCCGCCGTTGCCGCCATCGCGGTTGGCGCGACGGCAGAGTTCACCGACCCATCCCTCGAAGTAGTGGCTCAGAGTCGCGCTCAGCGCCGCCGTAATCGTCAACGCGGCGAGTCCCGGCGGACGCTCCAGCCGCCGCCCGAACAGATCGCCGAGATCGTCCACATCCATGCGCAACACTCCGATCCGCCTGACGCCGACGCTCTGTTCGGCAAGCAGGTTGAACGGCTTGATGTCACCCCGATGCAACGCCTGATCGTCATCGGCGTCTGTTTGCAGCCGCCCATACTGCGCAACGTCTGCATCGGTCGCCGTCTGCGCCACCGCCACCGTATAGCGCACCCCGACGACATCGTGCGCGCCGGGGGACAGGGTTTGCAGGTCGGTGCTGTCATCGATCAGCAGGATGCGTCGCCGCTGCGCCGGATCGGGGCGATAGTCGCGCGCCGTTTCAAGCGGGAACGCCTGCAACCCGAAACTGCGCAGCACATCGTGCCAGCGCGCTTCCCGACGACGGAGCGACCCGGCGGATGGCGCTCCCGGCGTAACGGCCAGCAGCGCCACCCGCGCCATCTGACGCCCAAGGTTCTCAAGCGATTCGTCCATGGCATCGGGCGGCTCCTCGGACTGCACGGCTTCGTCCCGCGGCGGCGCCGGCTGAACCGGCTCGAACAGGGCAGCCAGGCGATCATCGTCGAGATCGGCGAAACGACGACGCCTGGCATCATCGATCGCACGGCTCAGGTCGCCCCACGTCTCCCCGGTATAATCCGTCGGCGCGAAGGGGATCCCACCGAGCGCCAGGTAGAGCGCGCCGCCATGCGCATCGAGCAGACGCTCGCCGATGGCGCGCCGCCAGTCGCCAAGGCGGACGTCGTAGTTGCCGGGAAGCAGCGCATACCAGCGACCGCCGCCGGCGTACAGCAGATTGCAGAGCGGCATACCGGTCTCGTGCAGCACATAGTGAGCGCACGCCTCGGTGAGCAGTTGCAGGTAGAAGGATCGCCCGCGCAACTGGCGCGTCGCACCGGCAGCGCGAACCGAGTAGATGAAATCCTGCACCCCCGAAATATCGCCGCCCACCAGCAGGAGTCGTCCCGCATCCACCGTCAGCGCCGCTGCGGTCGCTGCGTGCACCCGCGCCACATCGGAGAGGGACACGCCATCAAGCGGCGAAGGAAGGCGCCAGGCATACCGCTGGAACGCGAAGAGCAGCGCCTCGACGCGCGGCTCAAGGGGCAATTGCGCACACCTTGCGTCTTCATCGCGCAACGCCGCGCATAACCGGGCAGTTGCCTGCGCATCGACCTGCGGATCGGCGGATGGAAACAGAACCTTCTCATCCAGGGTCAGCGGCGCGCGCTGCACATATGCCTGCGGAGCGCCCTGAATTCGACTGAAGACCGTTGCGAGCGGCCGGTTCAGGTCAAGCCGGGGCGGATCATCGCCGCCACAGACCAGTCGCGCCGCCTCGCGCACTGACGCCGGCGCATCGATCTCACCGTTACCGCCGTTCGCCAGCGAAATCCAGAAGCGCAGCGCCGTCAGCGCCGCGCGATGTGCATCTTCGTGCATAGAACCTCCAGGCGCACCGAACGTTTACCGCCAGTATACCGTAAACCCATTTCGCAAATGGGTCATGGCGCTACCGATTTTTTTGGTATTTCTCCCACTATTCCTCTCCGCCGTATCGCGCGAGGCGCCCGCCGCCGGCGGAACATAGACCGACATTATGGAGATTGAGAAT
>Ga0197142_1003132_pt1 | contig 14043 bp, 11 predicted proteins | sample GBS60_MetaG_FD_148614 | JGI IMG/M metagenome (GOLD analysis project Ga0197142, IMG submission 148614) | Sediment microbial communities from Great Boiling Springs, Gerlach, Nevada, United States - GBS 60_MetaG | ecosystem: Environmental > Aquatic > Thermal springs > Hot (42-90C) > Sediment... | reverse complement strand
TAACCAGGCTATCGGTCACCCAGCCGGGGCGGCCGTTATAATCGATCTCCCACCAATCGCCGGCCGGGGTTTTGCCGGTGACGAGATAGCGTTGTCCGGGCACCAGGGTGCCAAGGCGAGGGTAGTTGACCCCAGGCCCCCCACGCACATTGATGGCCTGATTCGCATAGACCTGAGCCGGCAGCGGCGTCGGGGTAGGCGTGGGCGGCTCCGGCGTCGGGACAGGCGTATCGGTCGGGGGCACCGGTGTATCCGTCGGCAACGGGGCCGGTGTGGGGTTGGCGGGGATAGGGGTCTGAAAAAGAGGGTTGTTGGCGATTTGCCCCACGGGGGTGGGGGTGAAGGTGGGGCGAGGGGTGCGGGTCGGTGTCGGTTCCGGCGTGGCCCGGTTGCCACAGGCGACGATGACCAGGGCTATTACCAGAAACGTAAGGGGGCGAAAGCGGAGCAACATGGCGAGCTATGACCTCGGAGGGAGGATGAAAAAGACGCGGCGGCCCCTGGCGTTTGGCCGCTGCGACGACGGCCGATTATAACAGATGGCAGAACGAGAGAAAAGCACGCCGGGTAGCATGGTTATGGATACCCGGACGCCGTCGGCGCCTTGCCGGTTCCGTTGTGGGGGCCGGATGCGGGGAACGCTTATGACCATCGTTCACTTTTCTACGCGAAACCGTACGGTTTCCGTGGCCAATGTCCGGCCGTCGTGGGTGCGGGCGATCACGCGCAGACGATGGTCGCCGGGCGTGGGCACCCACCAGGCCGTCCAGGGCCAGCCTGTGACCGTGAGCGGTATGGCGTCATCGAGCAGATAGGTCACGGCGCTCAACGCGTCGCGACCGTGGTAGCTGACGGCCAGTTGCAGCCGTTGCGTATTGGAAGGGAGCCGTTCGTCCCACACATAGACGGCATCCGGTGTGGGACTGACGATCTGCAATTCGGGTTGGGCGCTGATGGCCGTGGGAGCAGCGCTCTCGTCCGCCAGGAGGAGCATTCCCTGTTGACGGGCCCAATCGCGCAGGGCCGGCGGGGGCGCCCAGGCCACGCGGTAGGCCACGGCCGTGGCCGGTGTCTCGGCTGTGGCCGGTTGACCGGTACGCACATCCACGGCGATGCGACGGTACTGGTCATCGGGGCGATCGGGTTCGGTGCCGACGATGAACAGTTCCCGACCGATTTGCGGACAGGCGGGCGAGGGCAGCAGTCCGGAAGGGAGGCAAACGGTCTGTTCGACCAGACCCGGCGGACGGGCAAAGCCGCGCACCGGTCGTCCCCGGTGGGCTACGGTCATGAAGTCATGCCAGATGGGCGCAGCGCCGTCAATGCCGCCGACGCCGTACATGGGCGTATTGTCGGCATTGCCCACCCACACTCCCGTCAGCAAATCGGGAGTGTAGCCTATCGTCCAGTTATCCCGCCAATCGGTGGTGGTCCCCGTTTTGGCGGCGGCCGGTCGGTCCAGGCGCAGCGGGCTGGAGAACCCAAAACTGCGACTGCGTGCGTCGTTATCGCTGAGGATATGGGTGATGAGATAGGCCGTGCGCGGATCGAGTACGAGGGGGCGTTCACCGACGACGGGTAAGGGCCAGCCTTCGGGATTGAAAACCGGTCCATCCAATCCGGCGGCAAACAGCAACCGGCCCTGGGCGTCCTCGATACGGGCAATGGCGATGGGATGGAGCGGCCGGCCGCCGGTCACAAAAGGCGCATAGGCCGTTGTCAATTCCAACAAATGCACTTCTCCCCCGCCCAGCGTCAGCGCAAGGCCGTGGTCTTCGGGACGCCCCAGGGTGGTGATGCCATGCCGACGGGCCTGTTCCACCAGGGCGGCCACCCCGATCACGGCCAGGGTGTGCACGGCCGGTACGTTGTACGAATTGGCCAGGGCCATCCGCACCGAGGTGGGGCCGTGGAAGGTCAGGTCGTAATTGAGGGGTTGGTAGTAGGTCCCCTCGCGGGTCAGGAAGCGACTCGGGACATCGGCCAGGATGGTGGCCGGCGTGAACGGCCGACGGCCGGCGGCAGCGCTGAGGTTGGGATCGAGGGCCACGGCATAGGTAAGCGGTTTGATGGCCGAACCCGGCTGACGCAGGGCCAGGGCAGCGTTGACGGCGCCGTCAATGCGGGCATCAAAATAATCGGGGCTGCCGACAAAGGCAAGCAGGGCGCCGGTTGTCGGATCCAGGGCGACCAGGGCGGCATTTTCGGCCCGGCGTTGCAGCGGCCCACCGGGAGCAGGGCGATTGAGCTCGGCCAGGCGGCGTCGGATGATGCGTTCGGCATGGCGGTTGAGGGGCAGATCAAGGGTGGTGTACACGGTCAGCCCCCCCTGGGCCAGCCGCTCGCGGCCCAGGGCCTCCTCCAGTTGCCCGTAGACGTAAAACACAAAATGGGGCGCCTCGATGGGGAACGGCGTGGGCGCCAACGACAAAGGTTCGACGGCCGCCCGTTCGGCCGTGGCCGCATCGATGAAGCCGGCCGCGACCATGCGGGCCAGCACCTGGCGCTGGCGTTGGCGGGCGGCCTCCCTGTGTTCCACCGGATTGTAGGCGACGGGCGCCTGCGGCAGGCCTGCCAGCAACGCACATTGGGCCAGATCGAGCTCGGCGGCATGACGGCCGAAGTACGATTGGGCCGCCGCCTCAAGACCGACGGCAAAATGGCCGAAGTAGACGTGGTTCAGATACAGGGTCAGGATTTCCTCTTTGTCGAAACGACGTTCCAACCGCCAGGCCAGAACCGCTTCCCGTAATTTGCGGCGCAGGCTCTGCTCATGACGTTCGGCCTCGTCGAACAACAAGAGCCGCGCCAGTTGTTGGGTCAGGGTCGAACCGCCCTGCACGATCCCGCCGGCCCGCCAGTTGCTCCAGACCGCCCGCAGGATCGAGGGCAGGTCCACGCCGGGATGGTGATAAAAGCGAATGTCCTCAACGGCCACGATGGCCTGCCGACAGGCCAGAGGCATCGCCTTCCCCGGAATGGGCCGATAGTTCCCCCGGGCCGGATCCACCACTTCGTAGAGCAGCAGGCCCTGACGGTCGAGGATACGGATGGCCGCCGCCGGGCGATGGCGGTCGAGGTCCTCCAGGTCGGGCAACGGCCCCAGATAGGCCCGGACTCCGCCCCACAGTCCGACCAGGGCCAGAACCAGGCCGACCGCCAGGGCGGGACCACGGCGTCGTTGGCTGAGTCCCATGCGCATATGCATATCCCCCAGACGCTGGTCGGCGTGCTGCCGTTCCCTCTCAGCGGCGCCGTCGGGCGGCGGCCAACGAGATGGCCTGTCCCCCACGGCGAACGTTGATGATTTCGGCCATGATGGCGACGGCGATCTCGGCGGGCGTTTCGGCCCCGATGGGCAGGCCGATGGGCGCGTGGACCCGCTCCAGTTTGGCCCGGGGAATGCCCTGTTCGCGCTCCAGCAGGCTGAAGACGGCGGAGACCCGGCGTTGCGACCCGATCATGCCGATATAGGCCAGAGGACGGTCCAGGATCTCCAGCAGGCATTCCACATCCAGGCTGTGCCCACGGGTGACCAGGACGACGAAAGTGTTGGCATCCATCGGCAATTCGCGCACGGTACGGCGGATGTCGGCGGCGATGACGCGCGCGGCCTTGGGAAAACGACCGGGATGGGCGTATTGAGGGCGGTCGTCAATGACCGTGACCCGAAACCCGCATAAGGCCCCGATCTCGCACAGGGGGACGGCGATGTGGCCGGCGCCGACGATGATCAGTTCCGGCGGCCGCGCCTGCACATCCACGAACACCTCCAGGCCCTGCTCGGGATAACGCAAGAGCTGCGGTCGTCCTGCGGCCAGGGCAGCGGTTGCCGCCGCCAGGACCTCCGCTTCCTGCTCGCCCAGGCCCAGATGGCCCAGGGGCGGTTGCCCTGCCCGGACCAGCGCCAGCGCCCCGACCCGATCGGGTTCGCGGCTGCGGACCACCGTCACCAGGGCGGCGGTCTCACCATGGGCCAGGGCCTCGTTGAGGGCCCGAAGCAGTTCGAGAGAAGCCATGGCCGCGGGGTTACGCCTGCCAGCGCGTAATGAACACGTCCATGATGCCGCCGCATACGCCCAGGGCCTGCATCGAGATCGCCTCGGTCAAATCCACGCGCACCAGGGCCGGCCGCCCGGTTTGAATGACATCCAGCCCGGCGCGGATGACTTCGGCCTCACCGCAGCCGCCGCCGATGGTTCCGATATGGTGGCCGAGGGGGTGGATGATCATCTTGGTGCCTACCCTGCGGGGCACCGAGCCTTTGGTGGCCACGATAGTGGCCAGGGCCACGACTTCGCCGTTTTGTAACAGGCGTTCCAGAGCGGGATAGATAGCTTCCATGCTTTCCATTATAATAGGAGCTCCGCTATGGCGCGACATCGGTTGACCTACCCTCCTCTTTTCACCTCTTCCTCTCCTTGGGGTTGCCATCATGAACGATACCATCACCTGCCTGGCCGGCCTGTGGGTCGGCCATGATACCCAAGTCGAAGCGGCCACCGGTTGTACGGTCGTCCTGACCCCTGAGGGCGCCACGGCCGCCGTGGATGTCCGTGGCGCTGCCCCCGGCACGCGCGAGACCGATCTGCTGCGGCCGGAGAACCTGGTAGACCAGGTCCACGCCATCCTGCTGACCGGCGGCTCGGCTTTCGGTCTGGCCGCGGCCGACGGCGTCATGCGCTGGTTGTACGAGCGCGGCTACGGCTTCGTCACGCCCTGGGCGCGGGTGCCGATCGTGCCGGCGGCCGTGCTTTTTGACCTGAACGAAGGGCGGGCCGATGTGTGGCCGGATGCCGCGGCCGGCTACCGCGCCTGTCAGGCGGCCGGGGATGCGCCGGTGCCCCAGGGGCGCGTGGGCGCCGGGACCGGGGCCACCGTGGCCAAGCTCTACGGTCCTGCCGGTGCCCAACCGGGAGGGCTGGGCAGCGCGGCCCTGCCTCTGCCCGACGGGGGCTGGGTCGCGGCGTTGGTGGCGGTCAATGCCGTCGGCGAGATCGTGGACCCGGCCACGGGTCGGGTTGTGGTGGCGGCCGTCCCCCCGGCCGGGGATGTGCCCCCTTCGGCGCCGGCAGTCGGTCAAAACACGACCATCGGTGTGGTCGCCACCGACCGCGCCCTGAGCAAGGCCCAATGCCTGCGGGTGGCTCAGATGGCCCATGACGGTCTGGCGCGGGCCATCCGTCCCAGCCACACCCTTTACGACGGCGATACCCTTTTCGCCCTCAGCACCGGTCGCGGTCCCGCCGCCGACCCCAATCTGGTCGGCATCCTGGCCGCCGAAGCCGTAGCCCGCGCCGTATTGCGGGCCGTCGGCATCGGCGTCTGAGGCGGCAACTCAGGATTGGCCTTGACCGTTTGCCCTCAGAGCCTGGAGCCAGCCACGACGAGGCACCCGGGTGGTTGCGGTGCGGTCCTGACGGATCACAAAACCGTCGCAGGTGCATTGCACAACGGGCGCCGGTTGGGGCGGCTCCGGGCCCAGGGCCAGGACGGCAACCAGGCCGGCGGCGCGGGCTTCGTCGGCCAGCGCCACATAGCCACCGCACCCGCAGGGCTGCACGAGGAGATCGGGCGCCGGGTCGGAGGGTGGTCCTTCGCGACGGGCGCGGGCCAGGAGGAGCCGGTCGAGGTAGAAAGCGCAGCCCACGGCCGGTCGGCCGGGGCCGAAATGGGCGATGAGGTTGTCGTAACGGCCGCCGTTGACAATGGCGGCACCCATGTGGGCGGTGTAGGCCTTGAAGGTGATGCCGGTGTAGTAGTCCATCCCGCGCACGTCGCTCAGATCGACGCTGAAATAGCCCTTGACGCCGTAGTGGTCCAGCCGCGCTTCCACCGCCCGTAGCTCGGCCACGGCCGCATGCATGGCCTCGTTGCGGGCCAGGGCTTCGGCCCGGGCCAGCACTCCCGTGCCCTGGCTGCCCATGAGGTCAAGCAGACCCAGGACGGTCTGTCGGTCCTCGGCCTGGAGCCGGAGCGCTGCGGCCACCTCGGCCAGATCGTCGTAGCTCTTGCGGTCCAGGGCCGATTGTAGAGCCTGGGCCATATCCGGGGTTAGGCCCAGATGGGCGATAAGGCCGTGGAAGTAGCCCAAATGGCCCAGGGTAAAGTGGCTGGCCGCCATACCAAGGGCCTGCAAGGCGCGGACGGCAAAAGCCAGGACTTCGGCGTCGGCATCGGCGCTCTTGACACCGATCAACTCAATGCCCGCCTGCCAGAACTCGCGCTGGCGGCCGGCGCGAGGTTCTTCGAAGCGGAAGACCGGGCCGGCATAGAAAAACCGCTGGGGCAGCGGTTGATCGTAGAGTTTGGAGCCGGCAATACGGGCGGTGGGGATGGTGAGGTCGGGGCGCAGGGCCAGCGCACTGCCGTCGCGGTCGAGGAAACGGTAGAGTTCCTCGGCCAAACGGGCGCCGGCCGCCGTAGCCAGGGTTTCGGCAAATTCGAAAGTGGGAGGGATGACTTCCGTGTAGCCCCAGGTGCGCGCCAGCTCGCGCAGCCTGGCCTCGGCCTGACGTCGCGCCCGGGCGACGCCGCCAAAATAGTCGGCTACGCCGCGCGGGAGAGAAGGAGGGGAAGGAATGGAGGGGATATCCACGGTAAAGAGATTGAAAGCGTAACTACCTTGACAATGTTAGATTCCAGTCCGGTCGTCATGGCAACTCGGCCATGGCGCGGCCCGCCATACTCAAGGATAGAAACCGTGACTGTCATGGCGAGGAGGCGGTTTTCGCCGACAAAGGGTCACGCCGAGGGGCTTCCTCGCCCCGAGGGACTCGCCCGAAGCGCATTCTCCAGGTTGCGAGTTGGGGATTGCTTCGCTCCGCTCGCAATGACATTGTCGAGCCAGTTCCTTGAGAACGCAACAGACCGATGGTGATCTCCCGCCTTATAGCCCGTAAGCCCCATTCTGTCAACGTTGAGTGAGCAGCCGGCACAGGCGTACAAGACGGCTTCCTGCCCGATGTCGGATTAGCACCTGCTCCCAGACCGGGATGTGTCCTCTCTCCGGCCAGGAAGCGGTCGCAGGATACGGCACGCGTGAGTGCACGCCTGGGCTTTGCCTTTGCCGACATCCAACCAGGGTGCGTCTCGCTTGTTGGGGTCAGGCGCGCAATCCCCTACGCCTTACAGCGGCGCCATCCAGACGAGTATCCCCCATGTCAGGATGCCACCCAGAGCGGCGCCGACCACGGTCTGCGCCGGAGTATGGCGGCGCAGGTGGACGCGCGCCCAGGCCACCAGAGGCAAGGCCGGCAGCACCGACGTTGCCTGCGAACCCATCAAATAGAACAACAGCACCCAAAAAGCGGCAATGGCCGCGCTATGCACACTGATTTTCCAATGCAGGGTGATCAACAAAATGAGGATGGTCTGCGCCGTTTGGGCCAGAATGACGGCAAACAACAAGCGCGGGGCAGCACCTGTACCGAACAGGGCCACACCGCTGAGCATCGAGGCCAGCGTAAACATCAGCGGACGGCGTCGCTCCTCCCGACGGGTAACCTCGAAATCGGAGATAAGACCACGGCGGAACAGGCGCACTAAATAGACCATAGGCGCCAGGATGTTCAGCATCAGGCCGATGCCGGCCCACAGCCAGGCCAGAGTCTGTTGCACGGTGATCGTGGCCATTACGATCATGCTCGTCGCCAACACCGGTGGTGACAATACGGCCGATGTCAAATGGGCCACGTAATCGGCCGAGCGCTGGAGTTGTAACCAGGCAAACGTAATCGTTCCAGTTCGTCTCATCCTCCCCTCCTTTGGCGTAAGCTGCCACCTCCGAAGACGCGCCTATTCCCGACTGTGGAGCTAAAAGCTCGTCCGGTAGCAGGCTGGGGGTGGTTTGGGTAACTCGTCATGCTTACCGCCAGGATAACACGACCGTATGAAGTGCAGGATAAGATAAGATTATGCCGAGATGATAAACGGGTAAAAAATTCATAACGATAGGCGTCACCTCCGCCCGGTGGCGCAGAGCACGGATGGACATGGAAAAGCTATGCTATCATCTCTCCAAAGGCATTGGCAAAAATGCCTGCACCTGACGGAGGCCGTTCCGCTCATGCGCTTTGTGATTCGCATTGCCCGTTTTCGCTTCACCCCCTTGCAGGCCCTTGTCCATCTGGCCGCGTGGATACCGCTGGCCCTGCTGGTGATCGATGGCCTGACCGGTCGGCTGAGCGCCAATCCCATCCAGGACCTCACCTTCCGTACCGGCAAAACGGCGATGGTGTTGCTCCTGCTGTCCCTGAGCTGCACCCCGCTCGCCGTCTGGCTGGGCTTGCGTCAGGCGCTCAAGGTACGTCGGGCATTGGGGCTTTATGCCTTTGCTTACGCCGCGTTGCACTTTGGGGTGTATCTGGTCATCGATTACGGCTTCGACCTGCGGCTGATTGCGTGGGAACTGAGCGAAAAGCGCTATGTCGTGGTCGGGTTTGCCGCTTTTTTGCTCCTTGTGCCGCTGGCCATCACCTCGACCCGTGGCTGGCAACGGCGTTTGCGGCACCGCTGGAAAACGCTGCATAAGGCGGTCTATCCGGCGGCCGTCCTGGTCATGGTCCATTATGCGTGGGTGCAAAAAGCCGATATCCGCCAACCCCTGGTCTTCAGCGCCGTGCTTTTGCTGCTGTTGGCGCTGCGTTTGCCGGCGTTACGACGATGGGCGGCCATCCGCCCCCGGTGGCGGGCTCGTATGCGCAGGAGCAAATCATCCGTTGGCGAGGAACCCTGAAGATACCGGATAAGATAACGCGCACGCAGCGGCTCAGGGCACGATCAGCCGTAGCGGAATGGGTGTAAACAGCAAGACGGCCAACACCAACATCAACACGGCCAGCGCCTTGTGGCGGCCGTCCAGAGGGGTGAGATCGTCCATGGGCACGGCGTAGACCTGTCCGAAGACGAACAGCAGGCCCGCCCACAGCAACCAGCCCCAGAACTGGGTCAGGGCTGCCAGACCGAGCATAAAGGCGATGAGTATCCAGGTCAGCGGCCGCACCGCAGACCCAAACAGGGTGAAAGCCGCATGACCGCCGTCGAGCTGTCCGGCCGGGATCAGATTGAGCGCCGTCACCAGCAGCCCCACCCAACCGGCAAAGGCGATGTTATTGAGCTGGACATCGAGGCCACCGGAAGGGAGCCAACGGCCGAAAAGGAGCCATTTCACCAGGCCGTAAAGGAGGGAATTGCCTTCCAACAAGAAAGGCGTGTCCGGTAACGGACCCACCGAGGAAGTGCTCAAGCCGTAGATAAGGATGGGGATGGCCAGGAGCAGCCCTGCCAGCGGTCCGGCTGCACCCATCTGCAACAGTTGTCGGCGGTTTTTGGGCGGTGCCAGCATGACGATCACGGCGCCCAGCGTGCCCAGGGAGACCACCGGCAAGGGAATGAAAAAGGGCGGGCTGATGGCCATGCGATAGTGACGGCCGACGAGAAAATGCCCCATTTCATGGGCCAGGAGAATGGCCATCAGCGGCAGGGCAAAGGCCAGCCCCTCTCGCCAGTTGATGACCATCCCCCCGCGCGTTTCTTGCAGCCCTCCGGTAAGAAACACCGAGGCAAGGGTAGCGACAAACAGCAAGGCTGCCAGCGCCCAGCGCGGCCGATGTCGGGGTAGGGTCCCCTGCACGGCGTAGATGACTTCTTCTTTCCCTTCACGGCGGAAAAAGATGAGCAGACCATAGGCGGCGGCGCGACCGGCGATGAGGTCATAAGCCCTGGCCGTGGGCACCAAAAACCGCCCGCTCAGGCGAATGGCATGACCGAAACGGCCAAAAGCCACATCAAAGCGGATGGATTCGATGAGAAAGGCATCGGCGACGGCTGCCTGCAACTGTTCGGTCAGCCGCCCCTGCACGAGACTATCGGTAGACAACGGGACAACTCCTGGGAGTGGAATAGCCGGGGGAGCGCGTCTAAGGGAGACCGGTCGTGCATTGTAGCACCGTACAGGACGGAAGCGATAACCGGCAGGGCCGCACGCATTCGGAGTGCAGCCGGCGGGCTTCATGCTTCGTAGGCAGCCGTGTTACAATCGCGATCCCGTGACCTTCGTATGGACTTCACCCCTGGGGCCGGTCTTCCTCCTTGTTGCCGGTGTCCTCTTGCTTGTAGTCGGCGGCAGGTACGTCCGGCCATGGTCTTTATTACCGGCAGGTATCGCCGGGCTGGCCTTGCTCGATTGGTTGATCCTGCGCGGGACGTTGAGCCGTGCTCAACTCCTCTGGAGCTGGTCGGCGCCTTTGAGCCTGCCCACCGTGTTGCAGCTCAACCTGCCGGGAGAGGCCTGGATGGTCGGTCTCATCATCCTTCTCCTGGTGCCGGTCCTCCTGGTGGCACCGGGCTGGGAAGTCCGCCCCGGTTTTGTGGATCCGCGGGTCTGGGTGTTGCTTCTGGCAGGGGCAGCCCTTCTGGTGCTTATGGCCGGGAACTGGCTGACGCTCCTGCCGGTGTGGACGGCGCTGTGGGTGCTGATGGGTCTGGTTATCGGCGCCCCGGGTGCAGGCCAGGTCTGGGCGTGGGGGATGTTCTCCGGTCTTGCCATGATGGCGGCGCCTTTGTTCAACGGCGGCCGCACCCTGGAAATGCCCCTGGCCCCATCGGCGCTCAATGCCCAGGCGCAATGGCTGGTGATTGTGGCCGCGGCCATCCTTTTGGCAGCTTACCCCTTCCATCTCTGGCTGAGCGGGATTGCCGCCGCCGAAACAACCGCCACGGCCCGCCTGACGGCAGGTCATATCGTGCCGGCTTTGGCCGTTCTGGCCCTGCTGGGTCGGCTGGACCTTTCGCTGCTGGCCAGTCAGTTGTGGGTCCCTTTGGGCGCCATGGCCCTGTTGGGCAGTGCGTTGGCCGCGTGGGCCTCTCGCCGTGAACGCCTGACCCTGACGCTGCTTGGGATCAACCGTACCACCTGGGCCATGCTTGTGGTGGGATTGGAGTCCTCTCAGGCTTTGCTGCTCGTGCTCACCCTGGGTCTGGGCGTGGCCTTGTGGTGGCTGGGCCATTGGCTGCGTCGGCATATGGGCTGGCGCTGGCCGCTGGGTTTGGCCGTTGCCGTTCTCAGTGGGATGCCCTTCACGCCCGGCTTTGCGCCTACCCTCACCCTGGCACGGTTGGCCACGGTGCCCGTCGGTGTGCCCGGTTGGCTGGCCGTGTTGGGAGGACAGACCTTGCTGGTGGCGACTCTGCTGCGGCATCTCTCGTCAGCCGCCTCGCCGGAGCCGGTTGCCCCGACGGCATCCTATGGGGTATCCTCCAACCCGATGAACGGGCACCGGTCATGGGTGCCGGTCCGGTGGCGTGGTCGCGCGCATCTTCTCGTCCGGCTGGGGTCTCTGATCCTGACCGGAGGTTTGACCCTGGCCTATGCCCTCAATCCCGGCATCCTGGCCGTTCTCAGCGGTACCGATGTCGAGGCCACCGGCGTCCCTCTGCCGAACTCTGCCCTGACGCTGCCGGCCCAGGCGGGGTGGGGTGGCTGGTTGACCCTGGTCTTACCGTTGGGCTTAGGCTGGCTGTTGTCCCGTCATGACGAACGCTGGTTCGGCGGTCTGCAAAGCTGGCGGGAAACGGTAGGCCGCATCGCCACCCTGAACTGGTTGAGTCGTGGGCTCGGTCGGGTGGGCCATTATCTGGTGATCGGCATCGGTTATGGCGCCGATCTGGTGGACGGAGCCGGACAATTCGGCTATGTCCTCCTGGTCATTCTGCTGGCCTGGTTGCTATTGCGCGGGTGATGTCCATGCCTCTGCCGACTCTGGACGCGTTTCTGGCGCGTGTGACGCCGCTGGCCCAAGAGGGCGCCGTAGGGCTTAGCCTGTTGTTGGTGGCGTCGCTGCTGGTATTCAGTGACTGGCGCTTTGCTCTGGCCGCTTTTGCGCTTGTACACGTGCTGGTCGGTATTCTGCTCACGCGGCTGCTGCCACCGGAATGGGCCTTGATATCCTGGGTTGTGGGCGGCCTGGTGGGTGTCATGTGGTTCCTTTCGGCACGACGGGTGGAAAGTATCCAGCGCAGGCAGGAAAAGCGACCGTGGTGGCTACCGCGCTGGCGGTTGAATGCCTCGACCCTGATGCGGCTGGCCCTTGTGTTGTTGTTGCTGGTGATGGTTTACAGCCGGCGGCCGGTTGTGGCCTTGCCCGGTCTTGAGCCCGATCTGGCGCAACTGGCCACATTCCTGGCCCTGGCAGGATTGGTTGGCCTGGGATTGGGAGACCGGCCCATGCGCTGGGGATTCGGCCTGTCGTTATGGGTGCTCACCGCCCATTTTGCCGTTCCTGCCCTGCGTACCGATGTCAACACCGTGGCCCTTTTGGCCGGTTTGGAGCTGCTGTTGGGCTTTGCCATCTCCTATCTCATCGTCGTGGACGGCGCTCGTTTCTGGCCTTATCCGGAGGACGCGTGAATCTGCTGACGGCTGTTCTCCTCTGGTTGTTGGTGTTGGCGCTACTGGCCCATCTCCTGCGACGGCTGCCCTGGCTGCCGGGCCTGGTCGTGGCTGCCGGTCTGGTCGTTCTGGCCTGGTTTCTATGGCAGGCGCCGCATGAGGGCGAAACTACCTGGTTGGGACGTACCCTCCATGTGGATCGCGCCGGGACCCTTTGGGGCTTTCGCCTGCATCTGAGTACCGCCACGCGCGCCCCTGCCTTGCTTCTGTTAGGATGGGGAGCATTGTTCGCCCTGGCCGGAGCCTGGACCCGAAGCGATCGCGTGCTGTTCCCGGGCATTCCTCTGATCCTGATGGCGCTGTTGTTGACCCTGAGCAGCACGCCGTTGCTGACCGCGCCGTTCTGGTTGGTTGTGGCCGTGATCTTCATGGCCTTTGCGGCGCAAGGTACGACGCCCCGGCTGGCGCGCGGTGCCTTGCGCATCCTGCTCGTCCCCACCCTGGCTTTCCCCGTGTTTCTGTTTGCCTCGTGGGCCATCGGACAACCCGATCTGGCCGTGCAGGACCCTGGATTGTGGGTTCTGGGGTGGCGGGTCTTGTTCGTGGCTCTTATTCTGTTGCTTACCCCGGTCCCCCTGCACGGCTGGATCGTTAGCCTGGGTGAGCATGCGCCGCCCCTGGCGGCGGCTTTTGTCGTGGGGAGCTGGCAGATAACCACCTATGCTCTTGTCCGCCATGTGCTGCTGGCCTATCCTTTGATCGCCGAGTTTGCCGATCCGGCGCGCTGGCTGCCCTGGGTGGCCGTGGTCCAGATGGTATGGGCCGGGCTGTTTGCGGCTGCGGCCCGACGCCTGGGTCAGCTCTGGGGGTATTTGCTCCTGTGGGATTACGGCGCATCGCTGTTGTTGTGGAGTCTGAGCGGCGAGTTCGGTGTGGATGCCATCCTGGGGATGATGCTGGCGCGACCGTTGGTGCTGGTCGTGACGGCGGCAGGCTATCAGGCTTTGGCCGAACGTTTTGGCGATAACGCCGACTACACAGCCCTGCACGGTGCCGTTGAACGTCTGCCGACGGCCGGTCTTGGTCTGGTGGGCGGGGGGCTGTTTTTGTTGGGATGGCCTTTGGGTGCGCTGTTTCCGGCGCGGATGGCGACGCTGCGCCTGGCCGCAACGGGCAACAACGCCGCCTTTCTCGGCGCCATGTTGGCCCTGTTCCTGGCTACGGTGGGATTGGCCCGGGTGATGCCGCATCTGAATCGTCCTTTGCGCGACCCCTCTATGCCGCGCGAGGCGGATGGCCTGGGCTGGTTGATCTGGCCTTTGTTGCTGGCGGGGTTGCTGATTGCCCTCAATCCGGCCGTGTTGGATGTTTTCATCCAGACTCTGGCCTTGTGGTTGGTGCAGGTTTAGGACCCCAGGCCGTGTTTTTTGGAATGCGGTGCGTAGCACCGCTTTTTTGGAATGCGGTGCGTAGCACCGCTTTTTGAGGAAAGCGGCGCTGCACGCCGCATGCCAAAGCGGCGCTGCACGCCGCATGCCAAAGCGGCGCTGCACGCCGCATGCCAAAGCGGCGCTGCGCACCGCATACCAAAGCGGCGCTGCACGCCGCATGCCAAAGCGGCGCTGCGCACCGCATACCAAAGCGGCGCTGCA
>Ga0197142_1003131_pt1 | contig 14046 bp, 5 predicted proteins | sample GBS60_MetaG_FD_148614 | JGI IMG/M metagenome (GOLD analysis project Ga0197142, IMG submission 148614) | Sediment microbial communities from Great Boiling Springs, Gerlach, Nevada, United States - GBS 60_MetaG | ecosystem: Environmental > Aquatic > Thermal springs > Hot (42-90C) > Sediment... | reverse complement strand
CTACTGGGGTAGATGAAGATCTTGTACCAGCAAGCGGAACCGTGGATCAGAGAGGGGGCAGCGTTCTCTGCTTCGGTTCACCGATGCACCAGCACAGGTACACTGACGATGATCCCATCCTTACTACACTACCGATGATCGCGCCCCCCGCGAGTGCCAGGGCACGCGGGCCTTTGGGCCGACGCCCTGTGGTCGCTGATCGCGCCCCCGCGAGTACCTGGGTACGCGGGCCGCTGGGCCGACGCCCTACGGTCGATGATCGTGCCCCCGCGAGTACCTGGGTACGCGGGCCTCTGGGCCGACGCCCTGTGGTCGCTGATCGTGCCCCCCGCGCGTACCTGGGTACGCGGGCCGCTGAGCCGACGCCCTGTGGTCGCTGATCGCGCCCCCCGCGCGTACCTGGGTACGCGGGCCTTTGGGCCGACGCCCTGTGGTCGCTGATCGCGCCCCCCGCGAGTGCCAGGGTACGCGGGCCTCTGGGCCGACGCCCTACGGTCGCTGATTCCCGCCCCCGCGCGTGTCAGGGTACGCGGGCCGCTGGGCCGACGCCCTACGGTCGATGATCCCGCCCCCGCGCGTACCTGGGTACGCGGGCTTCTGGACCGACGCCCTACAGTCGATGATTCCCGCCCCCGCAAGTACCCGGGTACGCGGGCCTCTGGGCCGACGCCCTACAGTCGATGATTCCCGCCCCCGCAAGTACCCGGGTACGCGGGCCTCTGGGCCGACGCCCTACGGTCGCTGATTCCCGCCCCCGCGCGTGTCAGGGTACGCGGGCCGCTGGGCCGATGCCCTACGGTCGATGATTCCCGCTCCCGCGCGTACCTGGGTACGCGGGCCTCTGGGCCGACGCCCCACGGTCGCTGATCGTGCCCCCCGCGCGTGTCAGGGTACGCGGGCCTCTGGGCCGACGCCCTGTGGTCGCTGATCGCGCCCCCCGCGAGTGTCGGGGTACGCGGGCCTCTGGGCCGACGCCCTACGGTCGATGATTCCCGCCCCCGCGAGTACCTGGGTACGCGGGCCTCTGGGCCGACTCCCTGTGGTCGCTGATCGCGCCCCCCGCGCGTACCTGGGTACGCGGGCCGCTGAGCCGACGCCCTGTGGTCGCTGATCGCGCCCCCTGCGCGTACCTGGGTACGCGGGCCTCTGGGCCGACTCCCTGTGGTCGCTGATCGCGCCCCCCGCGCGTACCTGGGTACGCGGGCCTCTGGGCCGACGCCCTGTGGTCGCTGATCGCGCCCCCCGCGCGTACCTGGGTACGCGGGCCTCTGGGCCGATGCCCTACGGTCGATGATTCCCGCTCCCGCGCGTACCTGGGTACGCGGGCCTCTGGCCCGCCGGTGCAGTGGTCGGCTAGAACCTATCAGGAAGCGCATCAGCGCCCCATCATCGCCAGCTATCCCCGCCCCCCGCTTGCGGGTGGCTTACAGGGGGCTTACCGAGGACGGGGGTGTCGCTGCTGGAACGCGCTGTTGTTCGTCCACACAGGGTAGGATACGGGCCAGCGCACCGGAATACAAGGTTTTCGCGAACAAGATTGGTATTAGCTTCGCCTTCTCGTCAGAACATTGCGATACCGAACGATACATATCTCCAATTTGAGGTCACGTTTGGTTGACGAAGAGCAGTGAGCAGGCCATTTGGTAATTGTAGGGGCAAGGTACCGCCTTGCCCCCGCACTGTGGTTGGTACGATTGGTACCGATAGTGATGACACAGATATTGGCGATTCCGTTTCCTGCCGCAATGTAGGATTGCCAACATCATTCATCGAAGCAATCACAGGGTTATCCTGTCAGGCCCTACCTCGGCAGTACGAAGAGATGTTATCCGGAAAACGGTATCACATTAATAGGGGCAGGTTGGAAACCTGCCCCTACCTGCCATGTTGCCCGGAGAAGATGAAGCCGACCGAGCTAATGGATGTCGTTACATCTGATACCGCTACCGCGTGCGGAAGAGTAATATCCCATTGATAACGACGACCACTTCCACAAATCTTTTCCTTGCGCCCAATTTATCGACCGATTACGGTCGTAATAACTTCCTCCCCGCCAGTATTGCTCCGGCAGCAAGTGCACCGACGCCAAGGGCCAGTGGCCCCCAGCGACGAGTGTGCGTATCGGCCAGTACGACACGAGCCGTATTGTAGCCGCTCGCGCCGAAAACGCCACCGCCCGGATGGGTACTAGCGCCGGTCAGATAAAGCCCACGAATCGGTGTGCGATAACGGGCCAGCTCTGGCAGTGGCCGGAAAAAGAACATCTGGTCAAAGCTCATCTCGACGTGCATCACGTTGCCGTGTAGCAAACCGATCCGGCGTTCGAGGTCAAGCGGGCTTTGGATAAAACGGTCAATAATCTTACCGCGCATATTTGGCGCATAACGGTACAGAACTTCGAGAATGGAGTCGGCAACCGACTCACGAATGTCATCCCAGTGTCGGCCATCACTGAGCTTGTACGGAAAGTATTGTGCCCAGAGGAAGACAGTGTGTTTACCGGGTGGGGCAACATCGGGATCAATCGCCGAAAAAGTCATAGCAATGACCGCTGGTTCCCGACTCGGTTCGCCGCGTAGATAGTCTTCGTAAGCTCGCCGTACATAATTCATGCTTGGGCTAAGCAGTTGCAGCCCGTGGTGACTTTCGTGTGGCCGACCATAGCTACGCGCCGCAATATAATCGGGCAGTTCTTCAGCGGCACAACGCACCGTCATGCCAAAACCATTCCCAATCCGAATGTGTTTGAGGCGACGCACCAGTTCGGGGCTGAGGTGTTCACTACCCACCAGTTGTAAGAACGTTGTCAGGACATGAGCGTTTGACACAACAATCGGCGCCGAGTAGCGCTGTCCGTCAGCCGTCTCAACCCCCTGTACACGTCCATTCTGAACCAGAATACGACGTACCGGTGCATCGAGCACCACTTCACCACCCATAGCCTGGAGCGAACGGGCCATCGCCTGGGTCAGCATACCCGAACCACCACGCGGGTGTTTCGCACCACTGTAATGGAGCATTGCATGCCAGCCAAAGAAATCGCCGGCGCCGATTTCATCTGGTGGTGGCCCACTTTGTGCAGCCAGCCAGGTCATAGCAGCCCGCATTGCCTCACTTTCAAACGTCTCTTCAATGAGTTGCGCATAGCTGGTAAAGAGCCGTCGCGTGACTTCAAGCACTTTTCGTTCTGCTTTGGGCAAGTAGGGGATGCTGGAAGCTACTTTGCCAAACAGCCGGGTGACCGATGGTGGATTGAGAAAAACGTCGAAAACCGCTTCGTTCAGTGGTGTCCAGAAATCAAGAAAGCGCCGATAAGCCTCGGCATCGCGCGGACTGACGGTGGCAATGCTCTGGCAAGTACGCTCTACATCGCGGTAGAAGTAGATCGCACCACTACCATCGGGAAGCGGATAGAAGGCATACGGATCCATGTCAATGTACTCGAGACCGTAACGCTCGAGTTCGAGATCACGCACAATCGGCGTCAGATGGATCATGATGTGGGCTGATGAGCCAACATCAATCTTGTAACCGGGAATGACCTCTTCGGTGCAGACGGCCCCACCCACAATGGGGCGTCGTTCGAGCACCAATACACGCTTGCCGGCTTTGGCCAGATACCCGGCACAGGTCAAACCATTGTGACCGCCACCAACGATAATCACATCGTAATCGCTAGCTCTGGGCATGGGCAACCTTTCTCGCAGTGTTCACAAATCTATCCATGATCAGTATACATCCATCTTGCTGGAGGTCTGGTCGAGATATTGCAACTCGATCTCAAGCGCCGCCAGTCTACCGCGTTACCCGATAGATGACGACTTCATCTTGGGCAAATACGATATTTCCAACCTGCGCCAGGATTGCCAGACTTTCGGTCGGATATCGTTCACGCTCTAATCCGCCAACGTAAATGTAATCGATGTCGTACTGTTCGATCAACGAGCGAATTCGGTTGAGATCACCGCTTCGATAGATGGTATCAACGGCGATGCAACGTGGCCCTAGCTCGGCGAGCGCCTTGGGGTCGCCGCCACGCCATTGCATCTCGTGGCCTACCCATCCCAGCACCGTGGGGAAGCCACTCGCTGCGGCTACCCCACCAAAACCCTGCCAGTTGTACGAACCACCACAACGCGGCGCCTCACGTCCTGCTGCGACTGCTGCTTCGTTTTCCACCGCTACCGCTTCGAGGACGACACTGCCTGCCGGTGCGTGGCGACGCAACCAGGCAATTGCCGCCGCTCCTGCTGCCGTTTGTTCACGAGGGGTATAACCGTTTAGCCCAATCAGTGGCCCTTGCGCTATATCGCGCACGACAAGCCATGGATAGATAAATGCACCGGTCAGTAGCAGCAGTGTACCAGCACTGACTAGGCTAGCGACAAGGCGACGCCAACCATTCGCCTGCATCCAAACCCACCAGAGCGCGACCGGCGCCAGGATACTCCAGAGCAGCCAGACCTGATAGTAGAACTTGAAAACGGTATTCATCCGGGCCGATAAGCCCTCAAAGACATCACGGATGTAGATGATTTCAACACCGAACAGAATGATACTACCGAGAGCAGTGACCAGCATACCAAAACGAAATCCGCTGTCAGATGCGGTAAGCGCACGCCACCCGGTGTACGCTGCCAGACCACTGAGTGCGAGCAGTGGAAAGCCGACCAGGAGACCGCCGATCAAGAGTATCAGTGGCAACCAGCGTAACCAGCGGGGTGTTGCTGCCTCAGACGCGGTGACGTTTGCCACACTGGATGGGTAAAGGTAACTACCGGCAGTAATCGGCAGGGCCATCAGGCCAAAGATAATGACGAAAGTGTGCCAGCCGCTCCGCTCACCAAGGTAAATGCCGATGATGCTGGTTAGCCGTCCAAGCAGAGGTATATCGAGCCAGGGAGTGGCGCCGCCAACCGGCGCTCGAAAGGTGAGGTGAAAAGGGAGAAACATGACAGCAGCAATGAAGATGCTGATAACAACCTCGCGGAGCCATTGTCGCCACGGAAATATCGCATGTGATTGCCAGTATACAAGCGCCAGACTTCCCCAGTAGAGCAGGAGGTAGGTTGGTAATTCCCAACTGTTTATTGCGTAGAGACTGCCCAGGATGATCCCGTGTAAGATGCGGATGAACCAGTCGGTACGCCGGTTGCCAGTGTCGGTCGGTGCATGGCCAGAACCTGCCAGCGCACTAACCGCCAGTGCCAGACCGATTGCCAGAGTTGCGAAAGGCAATGCCATCACATGTGGATGCATGTCGCCAAGCCGCAGGCTAAAGAAGGGGAACTCGGTAATCGTATAGCGGCGCTCACGCCGTGGCGGTTCACCAGCAATGGTGTAGCTATCCCACAACGAACGCGATGGCCACCACCAATTAAAGTTGTTCCATTTGTCAGATCGCCGCCAGCCCTCTACAACACCAAAATCCTGTGCGTTCGTCGGATATGGCAACACAATGACGGATTCACCCCGCAATGCCTGCCCCAATGCCGTCATCAACTGACGGTCATCAAGTACCACTGCCCGTTCGTCACCGACAATGACCTGGATTGCTCCCGATTGATTGCCGGCAACCAGGATCATGAGCGCACCTAAGATGCCGAGTGTGCTCCGGATAAAGCCGGGTGGTGGTCGTCGAAGCAGGTTCAATAGTACCTCAATGAGACCGGCAGCACCCTGGGCTGTCATTCCGGCCAACAGTGCGAGGGCCAGGTTGTACGCTGTTGCCGATGGTAAGCCACTCACCATCGCCGGAACAGCCATCAGTAGATAACCGAAATAGTAGTAGTTAATGCTGTATCCGGCCAGCCACGGGTCTTTAGGTGGAAAGAGACCACTCCGCTGGATGGCATTGAAAAAGGCAAAATCCATTGGACGCTCGGTTCCCCACGGTGTGGGGTCGTGTGCCCGCAGCCAGACCATCCCGATAAGCGTGATGAGAAAGATCGTTTCACCGCTTATCACTGCATTGAGTGGCGGTAAGCGGCGTTGCGTTTCGCGCCATAACCAGAACCACCCGCTCGCGCCGGTTACGAGCAGGCAGATCACAATCAGCGGTAACTCGAAGCGGCCCAAGCCGAGCATTGCCAGCAACCACGCGGTAAATCCGGTAAGCAGCAGGCCGAGCGGGCGGGCCAGGGCAAAGGCCATCCCCGGAAGATGACCAAACAACCGAACGGCAGCCGGCCAGCCAACGATGGTAAAGAGTTGCGCCGTTAGCCACCAGACCAAAACCTCACCTGCCAGCCCACTCATGGCTGTCCTCCGTTGAGCTGAGCCAGCATCTGTCGGGCTTCGGCAGCAAAACGTCCGTCTGGCGCTAGTTGCAGATAGCGCTGCAACGCATCTTGCGCCAGTCGCGGCTGATTACGGGCCAGAAAGAGGCGTGCTAGCTGGAAGTAGGGGTCAGGTACGCTTGGATCTGCACTCATTGCCTGCCCAAGTGCAATCTCTGCTTTATCGAGCCAGCCCCAATCAATCAGTGCCGTTGCCAGTTTGTTGTAATTCCCGACTGTCGGGCTGGCCTTGATTGCCGCCAGGTAGGCTTGCTCCGCTTCTTCGTACCGTCCGGCATCGGCCAGAATATCACCCCAAAGATGATGTAAGCCTATATCGTTTGGATTGGCCGCTGCCGCCGTTGCCAGTATCTGCGCGGCCTCGGCAAGTCGCCCCTGGCGACGATAAGCATCGGCGAGGCCAAATGCCAATGGTGCATTGGTTGGCTGCGCAGCCACTGCCGCTTCAAGTTCAGAGAGATCAATCACCGGCTCATTTGGCGGCGGAGGAGGTGGAGGTGCAACTGGTGGTGTTTCAGCGCTTAAGAAGCGATAACTATCGGGTAACGGCGGCACAGCGTAAATCGTCACCCCGTCTTGCTCGTACACTGGGCGTAGGTAGCGATCGCGCAACATGGCAAACTTGGCTAACCCAGTCGGGTAGAAGGCGCGCTCCACTCCACCAACATAGACGTAATCAACATCGTACCGGGCCAGAATCCGTAAAGCGACCTCCGGATTGGTGGTAGTAAAGAATGTTTCAACATCGCGCACTCGTCTGGCGGTTGTTACCGGGTCACGCTGTTCATCGGCATGCAGGGCGCTGATCACCGTCGGTAAACCGGTAGCTGCTGCAACCCGAATCCCATAAGCTCGGTAGAACCAGAGACTCGATTGCAAGACAACCGGTGTGCCATCGATCTGCTGATTGAGCCAGCGAATTGCGGCTGCATCACCGCGTAAATCAATCTGCACTACGGTCGTGTTCGGTTCACACCCGCCAAAAGCGTTGCAATCGTAGGTAAACGTTGCCTGTTCCATAAAGGCCATGCCATCGAGCGTTGGTCCGGTATCAACCGCAAAACGGGTCGCAATCCGTGATGGAATAGCAACCGGTAGGTAACTTCCGGCAATCAGTGCTGGAATGGCGATAACTGCGATGCCGGCTGCCATTGCGCCGGTACCGTGACGCATCATTAGGTGACGTAAGAGTCTGGGTAAGAGACCGGCGGCCGCCAGTCCTAACAATACCCAAATATGCAGGCCGAACTTAAACACGGTGTTCATGCGGTACCATTCGCTGCCATCGAGATGATCGCGGATGTACACGGTCTCGATGCCCAGTGATACCGCCCAGGCCATCCAGGCCAGGAACAACGCATACCAGGCCGGTGCTCCTGCTGCCCGCCGGACCAACAACGCTGTGGTGAGGAGGAACACGATCAGCAAGCACAAACGCAGCGTAAGTTCGGGGAACGCAGCACTCAGAATGATAACGATCCCCAATCCGCTTACCAGTAGCATTCCCGGTTTCGCCTGCATCCGGCTGTGCCAGCGCTGTACCGCCGTACCAATAATGACCGGTACTACGATGATGAGTGGTAGGCCGTAGATGAGGAAATAGTCGAATGGTAGGGTAACGCCAGCCGTGACAAATCCAAGGCCGCGTACCATCGGCCAGTAGCGATCGAAAAATGGCGTAAAGAGGAGTAATGATCCGACCCCCAGACCTATCGCGTGTACAATGGCAAGGGTGAGTGGTTGCCAACGCCAACCGTGGCGGCGAACAGCGCCAGCAATGATCGCCAATCCACTGAGTAGCCCGTACGTTGGAAAGTCCCACGAGTTGGTAACCGCCAACGTTCCCAATGTTAATGCACTGAGTGCCCAAAGTGCCTTGCTAGGGCGACGTATCAACTGCCAGCCACAGGCAATCGCCAGCAGTGATAACGGTAAGGCAATCAGATGTGGATGCAGGTCGGCATAAAGAAAACTAAACAGCGGAAACTCGTTGATCGTGTTTGGAATCACCCGGCTCGGCCCAACAAACCAGTCACTTAGTAATGTTATGTCTCCGTTTAACAGCAGGCGCAGTCCGTTTACTCCCTGTGACCAACCGGCAGGAATCAGGCCGGTGAGATTGCCAACTAGCCCGATCAGGGCCAGCGCAACGATGCCGTATCGCCGACGTTCGCCGAGCCGTGTCCCCAATTCGTAAGCGCCGGACAGCAGCATACCATACAGGGTTGCCAGCGCCAGATTGAACCCTATTGCTGAATCGAGGCCGAGCAGTTTTATCGGCAATGACATCAGATAGAGACCATAGTAGTAGTAGTTGATGTAGCCGTTGCTATAGAACGGATCGTAGGGCGGCATCGCCGGACTGCGCAAGATAGCATTCAGAAAGCCTTGCTCCATCGGTTTTTCGCCGCCCCAAATCGGATGCCATAGATCGGGGTTGAGCGATCGTATGCCAACCATCAGTGCAAAGCTGACTAGGAAGATCAGTTCACCAGGTATAATCGCCCGCATGGATGTCCAATCGGGCCGTACCCCACGCCACCAGAGCACGACACTTACCAACCCAATGATTGCCAGCCCACCTGCAACACTGAGGTTGTCGTATCGCCATACGCCAAGACTGGTCGGTAGCCAAATGGCGTAACCGAGCATGATCAGCCCGATCGGACGTGCCCATGCCAGGCCGTGATGACCCAGGGCGGCGTATGCCGGTAAGATACCCAAGCCAGCAATGAGATACCAGACCCCCAGCCAGGCAATAATTGCCAGCCACTGCTGCTCGCTTAGCACGGTATTCCATCCCAAGCGACCAACTGCGGGAAGTTGTTGAACGGGTTGCATCAATTCCAGGGCTGGCGTTGTGCGCACGGTCGGCGGTCTGATCGGGAGATCGTTGGTGAGCATCTGGGGTTGACCAGGTGTGAGTACTCGGTACAAGACGCTCTGGCCTGCCCGAAAGACGCGCTCGAGCGCACCACGCTCGACCAGTATTTGAAACTTTGTTAGTCCCTCTGCGCTGTAAAGCTGTCGCTCAACACCACCAACATAAACGTATTCAACGCCATATCGTCCCAATGCTGCCAGTGCAATGTCTGGATCAGGTGTATTGTAGATAGTGGCAATGATCTGTTGGCGATAATTGATCACCGGTGTTGCATTCACCGCACTTCGCTGCTGAATCTGATGCCATTCCCAACCGAGCAGTGTAGGCAGGCCGGTGAAGGTAGCGATACGTCCTGCCCACTGGTACGACGGTTGGTGAGCTTCGAGGATGATCGGTGTGCCGTGCGCATTGCGCCGTAACCAGTCAATGACGGCGGCATCTTCATCGAGCGAATACGCAGGGCCATGTTGCACTGCGTTGATGCTGCTCAGAAACGCTGCGCCATCCAGGGTGCGTGGCGCGTCCGGATTCCAGCGATCGGCAATTCTTGCCGGTGTTGCGGTCAACGGGTATACCAGACCGGCAGCCAGAACCAACCCACCGATTGCTCGTAACAGCCAGCACCAGTGTGGTGCCAAGAGCCGGGTCGCTGCCCATCCCCACGGTATTGTGGCAGCCGCAGCCAGCGCCAGCAACATCCACGAGTGGATGCCGAATTTGAAGACGGTGTTCATGCGGCCAACATCACCGCGCACGACCACCACCTCAACCATCGCCCACAAGCCGATCCCTGCTAACGTCCAGAGTACCGGTACCACAAATCTGATGGCCTGATTTCGGATGCGCCACAGGACCCAGGCAGTTACCACCAGCATAATCAGGAGCGGCAGCACTGCCACCAAATTGAGTATTAGCGCTAATACCCAGAACGCCAGTGACCCGATCACTATCAAGAGTGTTTCACGCCGACGCCACGCCCACAATCCGACGCCCAAGAGCCAGATAATCACCCAGTGACCGCCAATGGTCAACAGTTGACCGGCAGTCGTGCGTTCGGCGTTGATAATGGTCTCGAGCAGAGAGAAGCCAGGCCCTTGCCAGAATGCAATCCCGCTCGACTCGGTGACGAAGTTGGCAATGAATGGAGCAAAGAGCAGATTACCGATCAGTGCCGGTGCAACACCGACGGCGATTGCAGCCAGACCTGTTGCAGGCCAGCCCCATCCTGCTCGTCGCCAATGCCGTCCACTTGCCAGAGCCAGCATAATCCCGGCCAAGCCGACAAAGGTGGGGTAATCCCAAGTATTGGTTGCCCGAATGGCGCCTGCAACCAGTCCTAACCAGCCGATGATCCACCAGTGGCGTACCGTTCCCTGCCGCATCCACGCCAGTGCCAAACCTAATGAAGCGAGACTGAGCGGCATCACGAGCATATGGGCATGGAGATCGGCAAACAAGAAGGTGAAAAAGGGGAATTCGTTAATCGTTCCTGGCACAATTCGGGTGGCATCCCAGAACGCCCACTCGTAGCGGCCCTTACCCATCTGCTCGGCTGCGTAGCCATTTAAGAACCAGCCAACCTGAGCCAGGTTCCCGATCAGCAACATCAATACCGGTGCACTGACACCGGCAATCAAGGCTACATTGGTCCGTCGAGATTGCAGGGCTTGCGTCGCGACCAGGTTGTACACGAGACCAAAGGCCCCTAACGCGGTCAGTGCAAAGATGGTCGCAACCCCCAGATTGTATCCGACCGCCGGTGCAATCCCGCTGAGGTGAATGAGCGCGCCAACCAGCACAAATCCGAAATAGTAGTAATTGATGTAGCCTCCAGCATGCCACGGATCGAGTGGAGGGAAAGCTGCACTGCGTAAGACCGCATTCAGATAGGCGAAATCCATTGGTTTCTCGCCGCCACGTGCCGGATGCCAGAGATCTGGATTCAACCAGCGTAACGTGATACCGAGCAGCAAAAAGCCCAAAAAGATAATTTCTGCTGTGAACAGAACCGGCCAGCGTTCTTGCCAGATGCGGCGCAGAATCGCTCGTTCGCGCCAGCCGGATACCCCGCCGAGCGCCAGTACGATCAGCCCAATTGACCAGAGGGTTGTTGGACTAAACGGTACCAGGCGCAAGCTACCCCCAAGCCACGCCAGATACGCTACCAGCAATAATCCCAGGATTTTTGCCAGACTGAAACCACTATCGGGAAGGTGGCGCAACCGTGGCCCAATCACCGCAAAGACGGCTAGGGCCAGTGCTTCGAGCCAGAACATCCACCATAGTGCGGTAAACGGCGCTGTTCCCAGCCATGACCACCAGTCTCCACTCTTCGTATAACGCGGCCAGATGCTCTCGGTTAGGCGCAGTGCGGTTAGACTCCGGTCAGCAATCAACAACGGCGATTTGTACACTTCCCCCCATTCCACATGCTCGGTAATCAGTCGCTCAGCCCGTTCGCGACTATACAGCGGTGTCTTACGGAAGATCAACACACGCGGATGGTCATAGACGCTAAACGCCTCTTCCGCCATCCAATCAGGGATGCGAATGCCGAGTATCGTTGGATATGAAGTAATCTCCGCGACTAACTCAAAACCGAGTTCACCGTTGAAAAGATAATGATAGTAGCGCATTAACGCCGGATAACGCATACGCAGCCGTGAGGTGCTGTCGTAGACCCGATTGCTGGTCAGCGTAATGTAATCAGCCTGATCGAGCTGATCGAGCAGCCCAGGTTCATCCCCACGACCAAAGTATTTAACCGGTTCATCCTCGGCATACGGTGATGACTCAATACCGAAGAAGGTAACGTTCCAAGCTGCGGTTCTCGTTGCCTGCAACGGCAACGGATCATCCCAGCGCTCATACATAACCGAGCTACCGGCAGGCGCGTGCTCGGCTAGCCAGCGTGCTGCCTGTACCCGCGAATGAGGAACGGTATAGATACGCGAGAAGGCATATGCCCATAGTGCCGTCGCTACCAATACGACCGGGAACGCATACCTGGCCGACCAGAACATGATACGTGTCGCTATCAAGCCAATGCGCTGTAGCCGGTTGGTGATCCTGGTATGCGGCGGTGTACATAGTCGCCACCGCGCCCAGCGCGCCAACACGACCAGCATCCAGGCGGCCAGGATCGTGAGTGCACCGTAGATTGGCAGCAAATACCGCATCGTGATCGCGAACTGATTACCTTGCCACCCGAAGTAGAAAGCCACCCAACACCACAACACCCATGCCGGATGCCACGAACGTCCGATCAACGGTGCAGGATGCACTGCCCATTGCCAGCCACGCCGAACGTACCGACCGGCAAAGAGTAACCAACCGCCCCAGGCAGCCAGACCAAGGAACGGCCCCATCCCCCACAAGACCATATTGATCCACGGGAAGAGGTACGCCGGTCGTCCAACCCACTGCTGCCCAGGGGGAAAGTCGTATTCACCGGTAACCAGCGCCCGCACTGTTGTCAGATTCTCGCGAAACCTGGGATCGAGTCGAATATCAAAGAATCCGGCCCCGTGCAAGAATGATGGGCCATCAATGAGTGGTGAGTCAGGGCGTGAGCCGATAAACGCATCAGGGGCCAGTACCCGAAACGTCACCAACGAGATACTACCGGCCAAGATGAGCAACCAGATTTCCCGTTGCAACCAGCGATTGACAAGCTCGCTCCAGCTACGTCCGCGCAAGGCTCGTTGTGCGGCAATAATGGTTGCCACAATTGCCAACCCACCAAGAGTCGCCATCGTAATGCGGTTGGCTGTAGCCGCGCCAATGCTGAGACCGAGGGCTAGATACGAGCCGATACCGCCTCCTTGTGCAACTCGCACTGTCCAGTACAGCCCCAACAGACAAAAAAAAGTTGAGAAGGCAGGGTCCACAAAAAAATGACTTTGCTGAATGTGCATCACCGTCAGCGCATTCAGCAGTGCTGCTAGGAGCGCAATCTTGCGGTTGAATAAACGTCGCCCAATCAGATAGACGATTAGGATGCTCCCAACATCAAACCCTGCTGCCAACGCTCGCCCAACATTGACGATCTGACCATAGCTGGTGAGGTCAACTCTGTCCGGATTCAACCACCAGATAAGAGGGATCAAACGCGGCCAGTTTCGTTCGGGATTATTCACCAGTGGCCCATAATCAGTGCGTTTTTCGGTTGGTGCTGTCGGGTTCGCCCCTACTCGCGGTGGCCCGGCGATGGTCGGCACTTGGGCTGGCAATACTTCAGCCGGAGTCAGCATTACTGCCACAACCCGCGTGAGCATAATGGGCAATGGCCCATAGACATATAGCGGAAACTGCTCATAGTTACGCGGATTAAGCGGTGAGCGGCTGGAGTCGTAGAATTCACCGATGGCACCTGGTAAACGAACCGTTGAGGCAACGTAGGTAAAAAAACGCTCATCGGGATGTTGACCGGTTCGCGAATCCCAGTCGAAGAGGTTGAGAGTCCGAAAATAGATTCCCAGCAGTAAAATGGCCGTCAGCCCAAGGCGGACGACCCATGCCCGATAACGGGTGATAGCCTGTCGCACAGTAGTTCTCACGAAATGTCCGTGCATCTTGTCTGATATATGGATCGCATAGATAACAATAGCGTACACGCTGGCATTATACACCGCCATCGATAAGCTGTGCTACAAGTGACCCTATTGCCTGCAATGCGACTCCGTGCATCCGCCGTCCACCCGGATAGATGAGCAGATTCGGCCCTAGCGCACAGCGATCCTGACAGCCGCCTGCGATACACTCGATCCGTTCCAACAAATTAGCCTGACGGAGTTCTTGTTCGAGCGTTGACAGGATGTCGGCTGATCCCCGACGACGGCAATGGGGGCCAAGACAGATGTA
>Ga0197142_1003130_pt1 | contig 14048 bp, 11 predicted proteins | sample GBS60_MetaG_FD_148614 | JGI IMG/M metagenome (GOLD analysis project Ga0197142, IMG submission 148614) | Sediment microbial communities from Great Boiling Springs, Gerlach, Nevada, United States - GBS 60_MetaG | ecosystem: Environmental > Aquatic > Thermal springs > Hot (42-90C) > Sediment... | reverse complement strand
TCCCATGCCGCACGCCGATTTCGTCCATCTTCGCGTCCGCTCGTGCTTCTCGCTGCTCGAGAGCACGGTGCGGCTCGAGCGGCTCGTCGCCCGCTGCCGCGAGCTCGCGATGCCCGCGGTGGCGGTGACCGACAGTGCCAACCTCTTCGGCGCCATGCAGTTCTGCGAGCTCGCCAAGAAGGCCGGCGTGCAGCCGATCCTGGGCTGCAGCCTACCGCTCGCCCCGAGCGAGCCCGCCCGGCCCGGGCCGCGCCCCACCGATGCCCGCCCCGAGCCCCTGGCGCTCCTCGTCAAGGACGACGTGGGCTGGCGCAACCTGATCGCGCTCGTCTCGAAGGCCCATCTCGAGGCCGAGGCCGGCCGCGTCGAGATCCGCCTCGAAGAACTCGCGGCGCGCTCGGCCGGTCTTCTCTGTCTCACGGGCGGCCCCGAGGGACCCGTGAGCTCCGCGCTCGCCCGCGGCGACCGCGCCGCCGCCGAGCGGCTCACGGCCGAGCTCGCGGCGATCTTCCCGGGCCGGCTCTACGTCGAGCTGCAGCGCACGGGCGCGCCCGAGGAAGCGGTGATCGAGGCGGCGCTGCTCGAGCTCGCCGACCGCTTCGAGCTGCCGCTCCTCGCCACCAACGACGTCCGCTGTCTGGATGCGGCCGACCATCCGGCCCTCGACGTGCTGCTCGCCATCGCCGAGGGCCGCACGGTCGACGAGCCGGACCGGCGACGACCGTCGATCGAGCAGCGGCTCAAGACCGCCGAGGAGATGCGCGCCCTCTTCGCCGACCTGCCCGAAGCCTGCGACAACACCCTCGTGGTCGCCCGCCGCTGTGCCTTCCTGGCGCCGACCCGCAAGCCCATCCTACCGAGTTTCGCCGAGGACGAGGCGGCCGAGCTGCGCCGGCTCGCCCGCGAAGGCCTCGAGCGACGGCTCGAGCGGGCGGTCTTCGCTCCGACCGACGACGCCGCGACCCGCGAAGCGAAGGCCCGGCCCTACCGCGAGCGGCTCGATTACGAGTGCTCGGTGATCACCGAGATGCGCTTTTCGGGCTATTTCTTGATCGTTTCCGACTTCATCCGCTGGGCCAAGAGCCGAGGCATCCCGGTGGGCCCCGGCCGCGGCAGTGGCGCGGGCTCGCTCGTCGCTTGGGCGCTCGAGATCACCGACCTCGATCCCCTCCGCTTCGGTCTCCTCTTCGAGCGCTTTTTGAACCCCGAGCGGGTCTCGATGCCCGACTTCGACATCGACTTCTGCGAAGAGCGGCGCGACGAGGTCATCGCTTACGTCCGCGACCGTTACGGCGCCGATCGGGTCGCCCACATCATCACCTTCGGGACCCTCCAGGCGCGGGCCGCCTTGCGCGACGTCGGCCGAGCGCTCGGGCTGCCCTTCGGGCTCGTCGACCGGATCTGCAAGCTCGTCCCCGTCAACCCCGCCTCCCCCATCAGCCTCGCCCAGGCGATCGAGCTCGAGCCGCGTTTGAAGCAGGCGATCGAGGAGAACCCCGAGGTCGCCCGGATGGTCGAGATCGGCAAGGCGATCGAAGGCCTACCACGGCACGCGAGCACGCATGCCGCCGGTGTGGTGATCGGTGACCGGCCCTTGGTCGAGCTCGTGCCACTCTACCGTGACCCGCGGGCCTCGATGCCGGCGACGCAGTTCAACATGAAGGACGTCGAGAAGGCCGGGCTCGTCAAGTTCGACTTCCTGGGTCTTTCGACCCTGACCCTGCTGGCCCGCGCCCGGGCGATGGTCGAGGCGGCGACCGGCGAACCCTTCGACCTCGACGCCTTGCCGCTCGACGATCGCCCCACTTACGAGCTCTTGGGCCGGGGCGAAACCTTGGGCGTCTTCCAGCTCGAATCCGCGGGCATGCGCGACGCCTTGCGCAAGCTCAAGCCCGACCGGTTCGAGGACATCGTGGCGATGAACGCCCTCTACCGGCCGGGGCCGATGAGCAACATCCCGCGCTACATCGCGGTCAAGCACGGCCAGGAAAAGCCCGATTACATGCACCCGCTCCTGGAGCCGATCCTCGCCGAGACCCACGGCGTGATCGTGTATCAGGAGCAGGTCATGGAGCTGGCCAAACGACTGGCCGGCTACTCGCTCGGCGGCGCCGATCTCCTGCGCCGCGCGATGGGCAAGAAGATCAAGGCCGAGATGGACGCCCAGCGCTCCGTCTTCGTCGAAGGTGCCGTGAAGAACGGCATCGAGCCGGCACTCGCCGAATCGATCTTCGAGGCCGTGGCCCGCTTCGCTTCGTACGGTTTCAACAAGAGCCACGCGGTGGCCTACGCGCTCATCGCCTACCGCACCGCGTGGCTCAAGGCCAACCGGCCGCACGAGTTCTACGCCGCGGCGATGGGCATCGAGATCGCCGCCCCCGAAAAGCTCGCCGCCTTCCGCCAGGAGCTCTCGGCTCGCGGGCTCACGCTCCTGCCCCCCGACGTCAACCGCTCCGACGTGTCCTTCACGGTCGAGGAGCATGCGGGCGGGCGTGCCGTTCGCTTCGCCCTGGCCGCCATCAAGGGCGTCGGCGAGCAGGCGATGCGCGCCCTCGTCGAAGAGCGGCGACGCGGCGGCCCGTTCGTCGACCTGTTCGACCTCGTGCTGCGGGTCGGTCCCCGAGTCCTCAACCGGCGGCTCCTCGAAGCCCTCGTCCAGGCCGGCGCCCTCGATTCCCTCGATCCCGTGCGGCGGCGGCTGTTCGAGGCGATCGAGCCGGCCTTGCGTTGGGCCCAGGCCGCGGCCGAGGCACAGGCGAGCGGCCAGGCGAGCCTGTTCGGCGGCCCCACGTCCCTTCCCGAGAAGCCGCCTTTGCCGAATCTCGCCGAGTGGCCGTCGAGCGAACGGCTGCAGCGCGAGCTGCAAGCTCTCGGCTTCTACCTCTCGGCCCACCCGCTCGACGCTTTCCGGCCGGTGCTGGAGCGGATGGGTGTGGTGCCGGCGGCACGACTCGTCGAGCAGGTCGAGGCGACCGGCCGGACCCGGGTCCGCATGGCCGGGATCCCGCTCGGCCGCCAGGAGCGGGCGGGCGAGCGCGGCCGCTGGGCCTTCGTCCAACTCTCCGACCCGACGGGCCAGTTCGAGGTGACCGTCTTCGCCGACCTTCTCGGCCGATCGCGCGATCTGCTCGACGCCCAAGCCCCCCTCCTGCTCGAGGTCGAGGTGCGCGTGGAGGAGGGTGCGGCGCGCATCACCGCGCAGCAGATCGAGCGGCTCGAGGACCGGCTCGAGGCGCAGGCGACGGGGCTCGTCGAAATCCGCCTCGACCGCCCCGGCGTCGCGGCCGAGCTCCTCCCCTGGTTGTCGGGGAGCGAGCGCGGTGCGCGGATCCGGCTCGTCGTCCCGAACGGCAGCGAGGAGGTCGTGCTCGCCCTGCCCGAGCGCTTCGTCCTGCCCTGGGCACACCGCCCCGACGTCGTGCGGCTCCCCGGGGTGGCGGAGCTGCGCGAGCTCTCCCCGCGATGAGCCCGGAGCGGACGCCGGCGACGCGCCGGGACCGACCGGACCTCGGATACGGGCGAGGCGGGCGGAGGGCGGGCCGGGCGGTGGTGCCCCGCGGTCCCCTCACCCACCCCGTACGCCCACCTTTCTCAGCCGGCGCGATCCACCCCGACCTTGATCGGCCCGTGGGCGCGGCCGTGCACGAACTGGTCGACGTAGGGATTGCCGCTGTCGTCCAGCTGTTCGACCGGACCTTCCCAGATGATCTTGCCGTCGTAGAGCATCGCTACCCGGTGCGCGATCTTGCGCACGCTCGCCATGTCGTGGGTGATCGAGAGCGCGGTCGCGCCGAGCTCGGAGACGAGGCGGCGGATCAGCTCGTTGATGACGTCGGCCATGATCGGGTCGAGGCCGGTCGTGGGTTCGTCGAAGAACAGGATCTCGGGCTCGGCGGCGATCGCCCGGGCGAGGCCGACCCGCTTCTGCATGCCGCCCGAGAGCTCGGCCGGGTAGAGATCGGCCGCCTCGGGGCCGAGCCCGACCTTGGCGAGCGTGGCGATCGCCCGCTCGCGCGCCTCCCGCCGGTCGACCAGCCGGCGGGCCAGGAGGCCGAAAGCGACGTTCTCCCAGACCGGCAGGCTGTCGAAGAGGGCCGCACCCTGGAACAGCATGCCGAACTTCTCGCGGGCCCGGTCGAGGGTCGCCCGCGAGGCGCCGACGAGCTCCTGGCCGTCGACCCGGATCGAGCCGGCATCGGGCGGGACGATGCCGAGCACCGACTTGATCAGCACCGATTTGCCGCTGCCCGAGCCGCCGATCACCACGAGCGAGCGGCCCTCGGGGACGTCGAGGTCGAGGCCCCGGAGCACCTTCTTGCTGCCGAACGATTTGACGAGGCCGCGAATCGCGATCTTGGCGCGCGCGGCCGACGCGGCGGCGGGGCGTTCGGCGAAGGTCGGGACGGTCGGCATCCGGGGCACGGCGGTTCAGCGGGCGAAAAAGAGTTCGGTGACGAAGTAGTTGGCGATCAAGATCAAAATCGAGGCCGAGACCACCGCCCGAGTGGTCGCCGCCCCGACACCTTGAGCGCCGCCGCGCGAGCGGTAGCCGTGGTAGCAGCCCATCAAGGTCAAGAGGAAACCGAACACGGCGGCTTTGACGAGGCCCGAGACGACGTCTTGGGTCTCGAGGAACTCGAAGCTCCGGTTGACGTATTCGATCGGCCCGAAGCCGAGCTTGTAGATCGAGACGAGATAGCCGCCCATGACCCCGATCACGTCGGCCACGAGGACGAGCGCCGGCAGCACGAGCGTGCCCGCGAGGAGGCGTGGGAAGACCAAGTAGCGCAAGGGATCGGTGGCGAGCGTGGTCAAGGCGTCGATCTGCTCGGTCACCCGCATGGTGCCGAGCTCGGCCGCGATCGAAGCCCCCACCCGGCCCGCGACCATGAGCCCCGCGAGCACGGGCCCGAGCTCGCGGGTCATCGACAAGACGACGATCGTCGGGATGGCGTTCTGCGCCTCGAATCGCGAGAAGCCCGTGTAGCTCTGCAGCGCCAACACCATGCCCGTGAAGACCGCGGTCAGACCCACCACGGGCAGCGAGAAATAGCCCATCTCGAGCATCTGCCGCCCGAGCTGGCGCCAGTAGAGCCGACCCGTGAGTCCGCTCGCGACGGCACCGAGCGCGAAGAGCACGACCGCCCCCACGGTCGAAAGGAGGGCGAGGGTCGCCCGACCGATCGCGGCGAGCAGCTTCATCCGACCCCCTCCGGCCCAACCCACCGGCGCTCGAAGCGCCGGCCGAGTCGGGTCAAGATCTCGTAACCGGTCGTCGAGGCCGCAGCCGCCAGATCGTCGACGCCGAAGGCTTCGCCCAACAGCTCGACCGGGGTCCCGGGGCGGACGCGCTCGGCCGGCAGCGTCGTCACGTCGAGGGTCAGAAGGTCCATCGAGACACGGCCGACGATCGGCACCTCCCGCCCGGCGATCCGCGCCCGGCCGCGGCCCGAGGCGGCGCGCGGCCAGCCGTCGGCATAGCCCACCGGGACCACGGCGATACGCGCCCCCGGGCGGGTCGGATGCGTGGCGCCGTAGCCCACCGAGCCGGGTTCGCGGACCTCGTGGACCTTGAGCACCGGCGCCTCGAGGCGGATCACCGGACGCATCGGGTTGGGCCGGCCCGGGGTCGGGTTGATCCCGTAGAGGGCGGCCCCCGGCCGCACCTGGTCGAACCGGAAGGCCGGGCCCAGGAAGACGCCCGAGGAGGCGGCGAGGCCGGCCGGTGCCGGGGGCAGCTGCGCACGCATCGTCGCGAACGCGGCCAGCTGCCGCTCGTTGAGCGGGTGCGTCGGCTCGTCGGCACAGGCGAGGTGACTCGCGACGAGGACGAGCTCGAGCCCGGCGAAGGCCGTGGAGCCGAGCTCGGCCACCTCGGCGGCCGACAGGCCGAGCCGGGTGAGGCCGGTGTCGAGCAGGAGCGCGGTCGCAAGCCGCTGCTCGACCGCGCGGGCGGTCTCCTGCCAGAGGGCGAGCTCGCCCGGCTCGCCGATCACCGGCACGAGCCGGGCGGCCACGAGGCGGGCCGGCGGCCGGCCGGCGAGCCCGTCGAGCACGAGGATGCGGGCCTCGGGCAGAATGCCGCGCAGCGCCTCGCCCTCCTCGAGCCGGGCCACGAAGAAGGTGCGGCAGCCGGCACGCGCCAGCGCGCGGGCGACGGGTTCGAGACCGAGCCCGTAGGCGTCGGCTTTGACGACGGCGGCGACCTCGGCGCCCGAGGCGATCCGACCGAGGCTGCGCCAATTGGCGACCACCGCACCCAGATCGACGGTGAGCCGCGCCCGCTCGAGCCGCTCGACCGCGTTCAATGGCAGCCTTCCGTGTAGGCCTCGGACTCGAGGTTGCGGAAGCGGCCGTACGCCGCGTCGAACTGCAGCGCCACGCTGCCGATCGGCCCGTTGCGTTGCTTGGCGATGATGACCTCGGCCTTGTTGTGGACCTTCTCGCAGCGCTGGACCCATTCTTGGTAGCGGAGCTGGAACTTCTCGATCGGCTCGCCCTCGCGCTGGGTCGGTACCGCGCGCGAGAGATAGTATTCTTCACGGAAGACGAACATGACGACGTCCGCGTCCTGCTCGATCGACCCCGACTCACGCAGATCCGAAAGCATCGGCCTTTTGTCGTCGCGTGCTTCGACGGCCCGTGAGAGCTGCGAGAGGGCGAGCACCGGAACCGCGAGCTCTTTGGCGAGCGCTTTGAGGGCCTGGGTGATTTCCGAGACCTCCTGAACGCGGTTGCCCGGGCCGTAATGGCCCGAGCCGCGCAACAATTGCAGATAGTCGACGACCACGAGGTCGAGCCCGTGGAGCCGCTTCAAGCGGCGGGCACGCGTTCTGAGCCCGGCCACGGTCAACGCCGGGGTGTCGTCGATCCAGAGCGCCATCGAGGCGAGCCGCTGACCGGCCCGGGCGATCCGCGGCCAGTCCTCGGCGCCGAGCTGGCCGCGGCGGAGCTCGTCGGAGGGGATCTGCGCCTCGCCCGAAAGGAGCCGGAGCGCGAGCTGCTCGGCCGACATCTCGAGCGAGAACACGCCCACCCGGTAGCCGGCCGGCTCACCCGGCCGCCGCTGGGATTCGGGCCGCGGCGTCGAGGCGGCGTTGGCGGCGATCGTGATGGCGAGCGCGGTCTTACCCATGCTCGGCCGGCCGGCGAGGATCACGAGATCCGAAGGCTGCAGGCCGCCGAGCTTCTGATCGAGCCCCTCGAGCCGGGTGGGCACGCCGGTGACGTGGCCGGCCTTGTGGAACGCGCCCTCGACGTGCCGCACGGCCGCCGCCAGGACCTCGGGGAAGGCGCGGAACGTCCCGCCCGTGCGCCCCGTCTCGGCGAGCTTGAAAAGCTCTTGTTCGGCGAGCTCGACCTGCTCGGGCCCCGAGAGTTCGCAGCTCCGGTCGAAGGCGCGGTTGACGATCTCCTCGCCGACCCGGATGAGCCGGCGGCGGATCGCCAGATCGCGGACGATCCGCCCGTAATGGGCGGTGTCGACGATCGCCTCGGCGGCGGCCGCGAGGCGGGCGAGATAGCGCGCCCCGTCGAGATCCTTGAGCGCGGGGTCGGTCTCGAAGAGATGGAAGAGGGTCTTGTGGTTGGCGATCCGGCCGTCGGCGATCCACTGCGCGCAGGTCGCGTAGATCCTCTGGTGGACCGGCTCGTAGAAATCCTCGGCCGAGAGGAAGGTTTCCACCTGGTGGTAGGCCTCGTTGTTGACGAGGATCGCGCCGAGCACGGTCTGCTCGGCCTCGAGATTGTAGGGCTGGGTCCGGAAGGTGGGCTCCGCCTCCACGGTCGGAGGCGGCACGTGCAGAGCCTCGGCGATCGGCATGGATCCCTGGGTCGTCACGGTCGGCACGCGGGAACCCTAGCAGCGCCCGCGCGCGCCCGCGAGCCGCCGCCCCCAGCTTCCTGTGGGCGGGTCTGTGGACCGCGCGCCCCGCTTGTGGACCGCCTGTGGAAGCCCACTCGTCGGGCGGTCGCGCCGAGGGCTCGGTTCGTCGACCGCCGCCGCTCCTCGAGGGCGCGCGCCGCTCAGACCGTGCAGAGCTGGGCCACGGTGTCCGGGTCCGCCTGCAGGCGGCGATACTGTTCCTGGAGAAAGCGGATCGTCTCGGGCCCGTACTCGCTGCGCGGTGGCTTGCCGTCGACCGCTGCCTCGGCGAACTCGATCGCCATCCGCACGAGCACGTAGTGGGCGACCGGGAAGCCCGCGCGCACGCAGATCGCGGCGAGCCGCCGCCGGTCCGGGTCGTAGAGCAGCCTGCGGACCCGGGCCACGGGCTCGCGGGCGTGCAGCGCCACGCCGATCTCGAAGCCGGCCACGTCACCGTCGCGCAGCATGGCCAAAAGATCCTCGTGGCCGAGCTCGCCCGCCTGGAACCGTTCGCGCAGTTGGCGCTCCCGCTGGCGATCGCCGTGGTCGCGGGCGACGAGATCGATCGCCGAGCGTTCGCGCGCCGCCCGGACGATCGCCCGGGCCTGCTCCATGGGCACTCGATGGCTCGTGACGAGCTGCCACTCGAGTTGCTCGGCGATCGCCCGGACCAGCCGATCGACGAGCTCGAACGGGAGTTCGGGGCGGCGCACGAGCCGGTCGCGGACTTCGCGCTCGCCCCCGAACTCGGCCACCACCCGACCCAAGGTCTCCTGCCTCAAGCGGGCGCCCGCATTGCCCACGAGCCGGGCCACGACCGAGCTGTCACCGGTGTCGACCAGGACGTCGCTCACCGCCTCGGAGAGCTGGCTACGGCCGGCGACCGCGAGAGCATGTTGCAGGGCATGGGTGCGGACGATCCGGATCAGGTCGTCGTCCGTGAGGAGTGGGCTGCGTTCGAGTACCGGCTTCGCGACCTCGATCTCGTCGCTCGCGAGCCGGCGGACGATCGAAGGCGGCACCTCGCCGCTCGTCGCGACGGCCTCGGCGAGCGCCTTCCTCACTTCTTTGGCGACGTCGCGGACGAGCAGTTCGAGCACCGCCTCGACCAACCGAGGGTCGACTTCGCGGGCGAGCTCACCCGCGCTCCGGCCGAGCTTGGCGGCGATCCGCGCCCGCTGGGCCGGCGACGGGTCGTTCCGCAACGCCGCCACGTCGGCCCGGGTCAGGGCCTCGGGTCGCGGCGGGGCCGCGGGGGCCGCCCGCAACAGCTGTTGCCGTCGACGGCAACCCGCCCACCCGTCCGCCGTGAGGCTCTCGCGCATCGTTCGACCGCTCCGCACCACCGAGACCGTGGGCCGCCCCGGGCACCCCTGGCTCTTCTTCGCACGCCTCGGTTAAGGAAAGGTTGTGAGCGCGGCACTCCCTTCCCTTTCACGCGACGTCGTGACCGCCGAGGTCCGCCGCGGCACGATGCGACTTCTGGCCGATCTCGCCCTCGCCCCGCTGGCCGAGGTCCCGCTCGTCACGGGCCGTCGGCTCGATCTCTTGGCGCTGGCCGCCGACGGCACCTTCTGGGCGGTCGAGATCAAGAGCTCGCCCGCCGACTTGCGGGCCGATTCGAAGTGGCCCGACTATCTTCCCTGGGCGGATCGCTTCTTCTTCGCCGTGCCGCCCGACTTCCCGATCGACCTGTTGCCGGCCGGGGAGGGCGTGCTCGTCGCCGACCGGTTCGAAGCCTCGATCCTGCGCGAGGGCCCGGTCCGCCCGCTCCCACCGGCTCGCCGCCGCGCGCTCCTCTTGCGCTTCGCCCGGCTCGCCGCGGCCCGCGCCCACGGGCTCGAAGACCCGCGCCCTCGGGCGGCGGCCGCGAGGCGCCCCGGATCAGCCCTCCAGCAGCCATTCGTCGATCAAGAAGCGGGCGATGCTGTCGGGGTTGGGCAGCCGTACCGGCCGGTTGGCTTCGTCGAGTAATTCGGCGCGGTGGAACCAGCGGGCGTCCTCGAGCTCGTCGAGCTCGATCGCGAGCTCGCCGCCCGCCGCGACCGCGCGGAAGCCGAGCATCAGGCTCTGCGGGAAGGGCCAGGGCTGCGAGGAACGGTAACGGACCTCGGCGAGCTCGAGGCCGACCTCCTCGCGGACCTCGCGGCGGACGGCGGATTCGAGCGATTCGCCCGGCTCCACGAACCCGGCGAGCGTCGAATACATGCCCGGCGGGAAGCGCGGTGCCCGGCCGAGCACACAACGATCGCCGGAAGTCACGAGGACGATGACCGCGGGGTCGGTACGCGGGAAGACGTCGGCGCCGCATCCCGTGCAGCGGCGGACGTGGCCGGCTTCGATCGCGCTCGTGGGCGCCCCGCAGCGGCCGCAGAAGCGGTGCGTCCGGTGCCAGTGGGAAAGTGCCCGGGCATAAGCCAAAAGCCCGGCCTCGGCGGCACCCAGGAGCGGGGCCAGGGCGCGCAGCTCGACGAAACGCCCCTCGATCCCCGGCCGCTCGCCCTCGAGGTCGAGGGCGAAGATCGCGCGTCCCTCGTGCAGGCCCAAGAACACCGCGCTCTCCGGGACCGCCCCACCCAGGAGCGAGGGTCCGAGCGGGAACGGATCGGGGCCGCTCGGTCGGTCGACGACGAAGAGCTCGAGGTCCCGCAGCGCCACGACCCGGCTCGTCGGATCGCGGCGGCGGGCGGCGAGCCAGGCCGGATCGCGGCGGCGGGCGGCGGCCCGGTCGAGCCCGATCGTCGTGTAGAGATGCGGCGGCGGATTGGCGATCGCATGCAAGCGGCGAGCCTCCCGGCGCCGGTCCCTCCCGACGCCCGGCCGTCTTTTCCGGCGGCCGACCATCTTGCGCAAGCATCGCCGGCGGTCGATATAGCGCATGGAAGGCTGGCGGCGGACGACACCCTCGCCAACCCGGTCAGGTCCGGAAGGAAGCAGCCGTAACGAGTTCCGTGCCGGGTCGTTCGCCAGCCTTCCACCGCGGCTCCGGGTGGGCACCCGTCGCCGAGCCGCTCCCCCGTGAGCAAGGATCGAGGTGAGGGTGCACGGCACCTACCGTGTGCTCGCCCGGACCTACCGGCCGGGCCGGCTGTCCGAGCTGATCGGCCAAGAGGCGCTGGTCCGCACCGTGACCAACGCCTTCAAAACCGGCCGCATCGCGCACGCCTTCCTGCTCTCGGGGATCCGCGGCGTGGGCAAGACGACGACCGCCCGGATCCTCGCCAAGGGCCTCAACTGTACGGGTCCCGACGGCAAAGGCGGCCCCACGCCCGAGCCCTGCGGGATCTGCCCCTCCTGCGTCGCCATCGCCGAGGACCGTTCGCTCGACGTCGTCGAGATGGACGCCGCCTCGCAGACCGGCAAAGCCGACGTCCTCGACCTCGTCCAGGGGATCCAGCTCGCCCCCGTCGCCTCGCGCTTCAAGGTCTACATCCTGGACGAGGTCCACATGCTCTCGGAGAAGGCGTGGAACGCCCTTCTCAAGACGATCGAGGAGCCGCCGCCGCACGCCAAGTTCGTCTTCGCCACGACCGAGATCCGCAAGGTCCCGCTCACCGTCCTCTCGCGCTGCCAGCGCTTCGAGCTGCGCCGCGTCGACCCCGGCCGGCTCGCCGCCCATCTCGCGGACGTCTGCCGGAAGGAAGGCGTCGCGGCCGAAGCCGCGGCCCTCGATCTCTTGGCGACCGCCGCCGAAGGCTCGGTGCGGGACGCGCTGTCGCTGCTCGACCAGGCGATCGCGGTCGGCGAGGGCAAGGTCGAACTCGCCCTGGTCCAAGAGATGCTCGGCCTCGCCGACAAGGGCCGACTTGTCGATCTGCTCGAGGCTGTGACGAGCCGCGAGCCGGGTCTCGTCCTCGACCGGTTCGGCGAACTCTACGCGCTCGGCGCCGACCCGCGCATGGTCCTGCAGGACCTCCTCCACCTCGTCCATCTCGCGAGCCGGGTCGCCGCCGGGGTTCCGACCGACCGGCTCGGCGAACCGCTCGCGGCCCCGCTCGTCGAGCGGCTCGCGCGGCTCGCCCGGGCGAGCGATCTGCCGCGGCTCGCCCGCGCCTGGCAGATCCTCTTGAAAGGGCTCGACGAGGTCCGCACCGCCCCGGATGCCGCGGCCGCCGCCGAAATGGTGCTCCTGCGTCTCGCCTGCCTCGCCGATCTGCCGCCGCCGGCCGAGCTCGCCCGGCTGTTGCGGGCGGGCACGAAGGCGGCCGCCTCCGCTTTCCCGGCGAGCGCGCAGACGAGCCCGGCCCCGGGCGCCGCCACGATCGGCCGACGTGCCCCCGAGCCGGCCGCGACGGTCCCGGCCGAGACGCCCAGCCGCTTCGCCGATCTCGTGGCGCTGTTGCGCGAGCGCGGCTTCGCCCCGCTCGCCGGTTGGCTGACCGAAGGGGTCCATCTCGTCCGGCTCGAGCCCGGCCTGCTCGAATTCCGGGCGAGGCCGGGTCTGCCGCCCGATTTGCCCGGAAAAGTTGCGGACGCGCTGCGAACGCTCACCGGTCGACGCTGGATGGTCGTGACCTCGAGCGAGGCGCCGGGTGAGCCCACCCTCGCCGAGCAGGCCGAGGCGGCACGCGCCCGGCGGATCGCCGAGCTCGCCCGAACCGGACCGATCAAGGAGCTCCTCGAGCTCTTTCCGGGAGCCGAGATCGTCGACGTGCGGCCGGCCGGGCGCGGAGCAACCGAGGAGGAGGGTCGCGGATGAAGAACATCACCGCCATGCTCAAGGAGGCGCAGAAGCTCCAGCAACGCATGGTCGAGATGCAGCAGCGCCTGGTCGAGACCGAGGTGACCGGTCAATCGGGCGGCGGGCTCGTCACGGTCGTCTTGAACGGCAAAGGCGAGATGAAAAAGGTGAAGATCGACAAGAGCCTCGTCGATCCGAACGAGGTCGAGATCCTGGAGGACCTGATCGTCGCCGCGACCAACGACGCCAAGGCCAAGATCGAAGCACACGTCGCGGCCGAGATGCAGAAGGTGACCGGCGGCCTGCCTCTCCCGCCGGGCATGAAGCTGCCGTTCTGAGGCCTTGGCCGCGGCACCGATCGAAGAGCTCGTTCGCCTTCTCGCCAAGCTGCCCGGGCTCGGTCCGCGCTCGGCCCGGCGGGCGGCCTTGGCGCTCTTGCGCCGGCCCGACACGCTTTTGGCACCGCTGCTCGCGGCCCTCGAACTGTGTGCCCGGACCGTGCGCCGCTGCTCGCTGTGCGGCAATCTCGACACCGCCGATCCCTGTGCGATCTGCTCCGATCCGAACCGGGATCCCGACCTCGTCCTCGTGGTCGAGCAGGTCGAGGATCTCTGGGCCATGGAGCGGGCCGGTGCCTTCCACGGCCGCTATCACGTGCTGGGTGGCACGCTCTCCGCACTCGACGCCGTGGGCCCCGAGGAGCTCGGCGTCGACCGGCTCGTCCGCCGGGCCGCCGAACGGCCCGGGATCGAGGTGATCTTGGCCCTTTCCGCCACCGTTGCGGGCCAGACGACCGCTCATTATCTCGCCGAACGGCTGAAGCCGACCGGCGCCCGGATCACCCGGCTCGGTTACGGCCTTCCGGTCGGCGGCGAACTCAACTATCTCGACGAGGGGACGCTCGCCGCGGCCCTCGCGGGTCGCCGACCGGTCGGCTGAGCCCGCTCGTCCCCGGACCTTCGCGACCATGGCCGTCCGCCGCATCCTGATCGCCCCGCACCCGCTCCTCAAGCTCAAGGCTCGTCCGGTCGAGCGGATCGACGACGAGATCCGCCGGCTCATGGACGACATGCTCGAGACCATGTACCGGGCGCCGGGCATCGGCCTCGCGGCACCGCAGATCGGCGTGTCGCTGCGGGTCGTGGTGATCGATCTCGCCAAGAAGGACGAGCCACCGGCACCGATGCGGCTCGTCAACCCCGAGATCACCTGGCGATCGGAGGAGCAGGTGGTCATGGAAGAGGGCTGCCTCTCGCTCCCCGAACAGTTCGCCGAGGTGACCCGCCCGGCGGCGGTCAAGGTCCGCTTCCTCGACGAGCGGGGCGAGGAGCGGGAGATCGCGGCGGACGGTATGCTCGCCCGCTGCCTGCAGCACGAGGTCGACCATCTCGACGGGATCCTCTTCGTCGACCGGCTCTCGCCCTTGAAGCGCAACATGATCATGCGCAAGCTCGCGAAAGCGCAGCGGGCACGCGCCTGAGCCGGACACGGTTCGTTGCA
>Ga0197142_1003128_pt1 | contig 14052 bp, 10 predicted proteins | sample GBS60_MetaG_FD_148614 | JGI IMG/M metagenome (GOLD analysis project Ga0197142, IMG submission 148614) | Sediment microbial communities from Great Boiling Springs, Gerlach, Nevada, United States - GBS 60_MetaG | ecosystem: Environmental > Aquatic > Thermal springs > Hot (42-90C) > Sediment... | reverse complement strand
CAGTAAGCGCGTGATTATCGTGCTGGCATGCACGGAGTGCAAAAACCGAAACTATACGACAACAAAGCATCGCGAGCGGCAGCGTGATCGGTTAGAGTTGCGCAAATATTGCCCGCGCTGCCGCAAGCATCTGCTGCACCGCGAGGCGAAATAGTGCAGGGGCGTAGCTCAGGCTGGTAGAGCGTCGGTCTCCAAAACCGAAGGTCGTCGGTTCGAATCCGGCCGCCCCTGCCAGTTTTTATCCCATGGGGTATCGAGCGATGCGAAAGTGGACAGGCTGGCTATGCGGATGGCTGCTTGGCATAACTTTTGCGCTGGCGCATGACACGGGACGCCCGCTCAAACCCATTCCCATCCCCCCGAAAGGCATCGCTGAAGCAGTTATCGCCAAAGATTCCGACCTGCCTGGCGGTCCCAAAGCGGAAGGAAAACCTGGCGATGTGGTGCTGCGCAATCATCAGGTGACCTTCGTGGTGGCAGGCGCACGCCCCACCTCAGGCTACTCTCGCTACGGCGGACGCCTGCTGGATGCCATCCTGAACGAAGGGGGGCACGACGCCGATTTATTGGGCGAGCTGTTTCTGGGCGCGTTCGATGCGCGGGGACTCATCAACGCACGCACCCTGCGAGCCGAAAAGGTGAGCATTATCGCTGCTGGGGGCGAAGGCAAGCCCGCTATAGTGCAGGTGGAAGCCGTCGATGAGCGGTTCCCGATTGTGGACCAAGCGCTGCGCATACCGAGTAGCCCCATCGGCTTAAAAGCCATCCTCACCTACACGCTTTATCCCGATACCCCTACGCTGCTGGTCGAATGCCGACTGGTCAACCAGTCGGGTAAACCCCAAAACTACACGCTGGCGCTGGGCTGGATTCAGGGAGAAGGCATGCGGATGTACCTGCCTCCCTTTGGCAGTGCGACGGCTGCCTTGCGCAAAGCATCGGGACCGCCCTTGATGGGGCTGCTGCAGACCATCCGCGCCAACTTTCCCTTTGTGGCGAATGTCGGCTCGCGCCTTAGCTACGGTATCTACCCCCTAACAGGCGACTTTCAGCAGGTGCAAAAAGCCGAAGAGATTTATCTGGTTCCACTGCTGAACAACACTCCTGTGCCACCCGATGGCGAAGTGGCGGTTCGCTGGGCGTTCACCCTCTCTGATGGCGAGCTGGAGACCATTCGGCGTGAGAGGCGTCGCCTGCAAAATGCGCAGGAACCGCTTCAGACCCTGCGGGGACGCGCGGTGGATAATCAGGGCAAGCCCCTTGCCGATGCGCGGGTCTACCTGTTCCAGCGCAACGGCAACGAGGAGCAGTTCACGACGCTCGCCTTGACGGACGCGCAAGGCGAATTCACCGCACGCCTGCCCGAAGGCGAATGGCGCGGTATGGTGTTCGCCGACCACCATAGCCCGCAAGAGTTCACCGTGCGCCTGCCGACCGAAGCGCCTGTGCAGGTTCAGCTCAGCGCGCCCGCCAAGCTCACCTTCCGCGCCCTGGACGAGCGGCGACGCCCGCAACCATGCGCCGTGGTGTTTGAGCGGCTCGGTGGCAAAATCCCCAACTCGGAGCGCGTCCTCTATGGCGAGGAGGGCGATTTCGGACGGTTCGACAGGGTTTATTTCAGCTTGACGGGCAACGAGACCATCTCGGTGGAACCGGGGCAGTATCGCATCACGCTGATGCGCGGCTTCGAATATGAGATTGCCCAGCGCGAGTTCAATCTCGCCTCGGGGCAGGAGGCACGCTTCGAAGCGGTGCTGCCCCAGACTGCCCCGATGCCCGGTTACCTCAGCGGTGATTTCCATGTGCATGCCATCCCCTCGCCCGATTCGCACGACTACCTTGCAGACAAGGTGAAAGCCTATTTGGCAGTGGGCGTGCATATCCTGACCGCCACCGATCACGATGTGAACACCGACTATATGCCCACCATCCGTGCGCTGGGCGTGCAAGACCGCATCACCTCCATCGTGGGCACCGAAATTACCCCCATTTGGGCGCTGGGGCACTTCAACGCCTATCCGCAGCGGTATGACCCGAACTTGCCCAATAACGGCGCCGTGGTCTGGTACGACCTGAACGCTGCCCAAATCTTCGAAGCGGCACGCCGCAACTATGACGGCGATGTGATTGTGCAGGTGAACCATCCGCGCTCGGCAGGGATGGGCTACTTTCTGTATGTGGGATTAGACCCCAAAACGGGCACGATGCAGCGCCCGAACGAGTTCGCCGATAACTTCGACGCCATCGAGGTGCTGAACGGCACCGATATAGCCACCGCCCAGCTGGTGCTGCAGGACTGGTTCTATTTTCTCAATCAGGGCAAGCGCTATCTGGCGATAGGCAACACCGATAGCCATCACGCCTATCGGCTGGAGCCGGGCTTCCCGCGCACCTACATCTATTTCGGGCATCGTGAGCCGCGGCGGGTGACGCCGCGCACCTTGACCGAGGCGATGCGGCGTGGGGATGTGGTAGTGTGTGGTGGAGCCGTGCTGACCTTCACCGCCACCGACCCTGCCAATCCGAGGCGCCCCTACCGCATCGGGCAGACGATGCCGCTGCAGGGCAATCGCATTCGGCTGAATGTGGAGGTGCGCGCCCCCTCCTGGGTGCGGGTCAACACGCTGCAGGTGATTGTGAACGGCGAAGTGGTGCAAGAGGTGCCACTCCAGCAGCCCGAAAATGCCCCCCTGAATTTCAAGCGTGCCATCGAGGTCACGGTTCCAACAGATGCTCGCTGGCTTATTCTCTTGGTCAAAGGCGACCGCTTCACCGCCCTCTATCCGGGCACAGCCCCCCTCTCCTTCACCAACCCCCTTTATTTCCGCCCTGTTGCATCCCGATAAGAGGGTATACTGAGCCTGATGGCAAGGTTGAGTCAAGAGATGGTGAGCGTGTCGCAAACGCAGAGGCGCGGGGTCGGTTCCTATCCGCTTCCTGCGGCGTCCGCCCAAGCGACAGCAACCGTTGGCTCTCGACTGCTTTGTCGGACGGAACGGTTCCTGATTTTTGAGCGACGGTTCTATTCGGATGACCCACTGAGGGCGCAGGAGTTGGAGCCATCAGAGGGATGGTGTGAGTTTGTGGTGAGCTTGCGCCCGCCTGATGCCCAGCATCTGACCTGCCCGCGCACGCAATATGCCGATGAGCGCTACCTGCACCATCATCTGGTCGTTCGCGTGGAGCCTGATTACCTACGAACTCTGTTGGCACCAGAGGCGGAGCGCGTGCTGGAGGAGCTGCTGCCTTTCGTGCGCGGTGAGATGCCACCGCCCGACCAGCTCTATCTGATGACGGCGAATCCGCTCGTGAGGGGTGTGGTCGATTCACTGCTGCATCCGCCCCCAGTGGGCAGCTTGCGCCTGTTTTATGAGGCGAAGCTGCGCGAGCTGATGGCGTTTCTCTGCTTTCGCGAGCCGGCAGTAGTCGCCTCGCAGGACGCTTCCCGCTTGCAACAGGCAATTGCCTACTTGGAGGCGCATCTGAACGAGCCAGACGCGCTGCAGAAGATGACGCGCCAGATGGGGGTCAGCCCGCGCCAGTGTCAACGCCTGTTCCGTGTAGCGATGGGACGCTCCCCTTCGGAATGCCTGACCGAGCTGCGCATGCGGCGCGCTGCCACTTTGTTGCAAACCACGCGCCTCTCCGTCTCCGAAATTGCGTTGGAGGTTGGCTATCTGAGTCTGAGCCATTTCTCACGCGTTTTCTGTCGCTACTTTGGACAGACCCCGCGTGCCTTCCGCCGACAAGCCCGCCTCCGCCCCCGATAAACCTCGCCGTTAGGCTGCCACAAAATGAGGTATAATTAAGGTGCTATGGCGTACTTACCGAGAGCTGTGGAGCGTGCTGACCGATATAAGGTCAAGGTGGAGGAATACATCCACTATCGTCGCGAGGGCTACCTAAAGGTGGAGGGGCTGGTGTCCCAAGAGGATGTTGCGAAGTTGTACGAGTGGGCGATCGAACGCTGGGAGAACAAGGTACAAAGCTCCGGTGTCTGGTCGCCGAACCCGTCGCGCGTACACCAACTGCACCGGGTCGACCCCGTCGCCGAGTGGGGACTGCTGCATCCGCGTATCCTCGATGTATTGGAGGCGTTGATCGGTCCTGATGTGCTGGCGTTGCAGACGATGCTGTTCCACAACCCGCCGGGTTCAGGTGGGCAGGGCTGGCATCAGGACTCGTGCTACATCACCACCTACCCCGACACGCTAATTGGTGCGTGGCTTGCGCTGGACCCTGCCGACGAGGAGAATGGCTGCCTGTGGGTCGTGCCGCGCTCGCACTTCGAGCCCATCTACCCACCTGACGCTATTCCCTACGCGCATGTGCAAGCCGTGAACGCCTTCGAAGACCTGCACGAGGTGCAGAATGTGAGTCATCTGGACGACGAGGTGAACACGCTGACGCAGATTGTACGCAAGTATCCGCCACCGATTCCCGTGCCGCTTGCACCGGGCGATGTGCTGTTCTTCGATGGGCATCTACTGCACCGCTCGTACCCGAACCGTAGTTCGGATCGCTGGCGTCGGTCGTTCGTGTGCCACTACTGCAACGCGCGCTCATGGGTGCCGTGGAATCACGGCGCACCGTACGAAGGCGACAGCGCGAATTACCTGCATATCTTGGCGCGCGGCAGCACGCACTTGCCGTTCGCCAAGCCGAAGTTCGGCACGGAGGTACACCTGTACGAGCCAAGCCGCGATGGCAGCCCACCCCCACGCATGATGGGTGACCTGGAAGGCAACATGGGGATGGGGTAAGCCTGATTAATGGCATACCGCTTAGGTTCACCGATTTTAGGGGACAACATTCTGGGGTTGCCCCTCTATAAAGGCTTTGAGGTTTTGCAGGGTGGTGTCGAGGATGCGGCGCACGGCTTCGTGGCTGTTGAAGGCGATGTGAGGAGTAAAGACCACATTCTCGCGGCGCAGCAGCAGGTAAGCCTGCACTACTTTGCGCAGGGTCTGCTCTGCAACAGGGGCACGCAATAATGCGCTCTCCTCCTTGATATACTCTTCGCCCTCAATCACATCCAGCCCCGCGCCCGCCAGAATCCCCTCATCTAATGCCCAAAGCAGCGCCTCCGTATCGACCACTGAGCCGCGCGCCGTGTTAATCAGCAGCGCCCCCCGTTTCATCTTGCACAGCGTCTCCCGATTGATGAGGTGATGGGTCTGGGGCGTGGCAGGCACATGGAGCGACACGATATCCGACTCGCGTAGCAGCGTGTCGAGGTCTGTATAGGTGAAGCCCAATACCTCTGCCAACAGTGGGTGCGGGTGTATATCATACGCCAGCACGCGCATCCCAAATCCACGCGCAATCCGAATCACATGCAGCCCGATATTGCCTGCGCCGATGACGCCCAGCGTCTTGCCATAGAGATCGAAGCCGCGCAGCTCCGCCAAACTGCGCGACGGGTGTGCCAACCATTCAGGCACCGCACGCAAGCGACGCGACAGCGACAGAATAAGGGCAAAGGTATGCTCGGCAACCGTGTTTTCCCCATAATGGGGCACATTGCATACCACAATCTTGCGCTCACCACAGGCTTCGAGATCGATGTGGTCATAGCCAGTGGACATCGTGAGGATGAGGCGCAGCGAGGGCAGGGCATCGAGAATCGAACGGGTGATTTTCGTCCAGACGAAGACAGCAATCGCTTCACAGGCAGCATAGCGGGCACAATCCTCCAGCGTGAGATGCTCGGTGCTATAGTGTGCCTGTACCCGTTCCGCAAGCCCCAATTGCTGCAGTCCCGCTTGGAGATAATCTGCCTGCCACTCCTCCAGGTCAAAAAAGGCGACTTGCATTGGCATCCTCCTGTTTCAGAGATAAGGTTGAAGCGCACGCGTGAGGGCTTGTTGTTCCGATTCGCTCAGGTCGCACAGCGGTGGGCGCACATGGCTGAAGGGCAGTTGCCGCTGTGTGAGCGCGGCTTTGAAGTTGGCAGGTGCAGGGAAAGCATCGACGACATCCGCCATCGCGTCGATGAGCTGTTGTAATCCCTCGGCGTCACGCCCAGCGTGAAACGCGCGGAAGGTTGCCACCAACCGCTCCGGCACCAAATTGGCTAACCCGCTGATACTGCCTGCGCCACCCCGTCGCAGGTTCTCCAGCAGCAGTTTCTCTTCGCCGACCCATATCTTTAGGCGCGGTGTGAACCGCAGGTAGGCGTAGAGGGTTTCGGGGTCGCCCGAACTATCTTTGATGCCCATTAAGTGGGGGTACGGCAGCAGTTCCTCAATTAGCTCAACAGGGAGGGGGATGCGAGTGAGCTGCGGAATGTTGTAGAGGATGAGGGGCAGTGCCGTCGCCTCCAGCAGGGTACGGTAGAAGGCAATTAACCCCTGCAGCGGTGCGTTGTAATAAAAGGGTGGGGCAGCCATCAGGGCGTCGCAGCCGACGCGCGCCGCTTGTCGCGCAAGATAGAGCGCCTCGGTCAGGCTACAGCTGAGAATCCCAGCGACGATGCGCAGCCGTCCCCGCGTGCGCGATGCCAGTTCATATAAGGCGACCTTTTCGGGCACGCTCAGCGACGGTCCCTCACCCGTTGAGCCCGCGACCACCACACCTTGCACGCCCGCTGCCTCCTGAAATGCCAGCAGGCGTATCAGGAGTGGCTCATCCAGCTCACCATTGGCGCTAAAGGGAGTAATCAGCGCCGTGTAGATGCCGTCGGCAAGCGGTTCCATATTTAGATGGGAAATCGGGGACGCGCCCGAAGGAAGGAGAACAACCCTTCCCAGAAACGGGCGCGCTCCTGCGCCTCTTTCGACTCGGCTTCCATCTGCGCAATGGCGATTTGCGCTCTCGTTTCAGGCGGGATTTCCATCGCATGAGCATCGCGTGCCAATTGATCCATCTTCACCAGCTCACCGTGGTCAACCCAGACCCCACCACACTGGTCGCAGCTATCGAGGGTGATGTTGCTGGTGTAGAGGTAGTTATAGTGGTACATCGGCACGCGACAGACAGGACAAAGCCGCTCGCCTGTGCCTTCATACCGCTCCACCACCGGCTGATAAAGGTGGTCTAAGCGAGGCAGTATCGCTGGGTCTATTTCGCGCAGGCGTGGTAGCTCATCGGCATCGAACCAGATGCCAGCGCATGTAGGACATACATCGATTGTGATGCCCAGATGGGTCTGGGGCACCAGTGATACTTGACAGACGGGACACAATCGCTCCGGACTATCCATCGTTGAACCCCTCGTTTCGGGCGTTTGCTGTTATGGGGTGCGGTTCGAAACCGCTGTGGGACGCCCCTGCGCTTTAAATTCTACCCGCGGCTGAAGGCTTCCTGCACGGAAGTGGAGCGTCGCCTCAATCTGCCGCACCCAGCCACGCTCCCGATCGATATGCGCAATGATTGTACCTTCCGCTTCGGGTAGCGAGCCAGGGAGCGACTCGATACGACTGACAATACGGAAGCATTCCGCTTCGGGCAGCCGTTCGATGCCCTCGAAGCGGCTGGTGATACGAGTTTTCAAGCTGCCTGTCGCGCTGGTGCGTGTCCATTCCTGTCCGTATCGCACCGATTGCCGCGGATAGACATCCTGATTGGCGACGGCGAGGAACAGCTCCGCGTTCGCCGGCTCGATGGGTGTCTCGCTGCCGTCAGGGGTGCATCGCCATCGACTGCGGGGCGCCACAGTGCCCAGCGGACCGCTGCTGCGCTGCAACAGGGTTAGGGCATCGGGGTCTATTTGCAACACGCGCTCCACGATGGCTTGTCCATCGGGCTGAACCTGCTGAACTGTATCGATCATCCGATAGGACAACACGGCTTGCTGGCTGCCAAACTGGATGGTGTGGGTGATGGTGTAGGTCCATTGCTCGCCGAGCTGCATGCGGCGTGTGATAGTGTAGGTCTCAAAGAATCGCTTATATGCCAGCCAGCCACCCAGCCCCGTAAGCAGCAGACCAACAGCCGGCACAGCCCACCATCTCATGCCCTTATTGTACCCCCTACCTCCGTAATGCTTTCTACCCTGTGCAACGCTACCCTTATCCCGCTTCCTTCTGAGTAATGGGCGGAGCAAAAGTGAGCAGTCTTAAACCGTTCAGCACAACGATGAGGGTGCTGCCCTCGTGCCCTATCACGCCCAGAGGCAGTCGCAAGCCCGCCGCAAAAGTCAAAATGACCAGCACGACAATAACGCTCGTCGCAAAAATGATGTTCTGTTTGAGGATGCGCATCGCCTGACGGCTGAGCGCGACGGCATAGGGCAGGTTTTGCAGGTCATTCCCCACGAGGGCGACATCGGCGGTCTCTAAGGCGACATCGGTGCCAGCACCCATCGCGATGCCCACTTCCGCAGCTGCCAGCGCGGGTGCGTCGTTCACGCCATCGCCCACCATCGCCACCGCCCCGCACTCTTGCGCAAGTCGGCGCAACACCTGCAGCTTCTCATCAGGTAGCAGCTCGGCATAAACGCGCTCGATACCCACTTGCCGTGCAACTGCTTGCGCTACGGGCGCCGCATCCCCTGTGAGCATCGCGATGCAGGGGATGTTTAGCTGCTTCAGATGCTGAATGGCAGGGACAGCCGTCGGACGCAACTGATCCGCAACCGCCACTATACCCAGAAAGCGAGGTGCCGCTGTCGCGATCCCCCCACTCCCTTCGCCCTCTCCCCCCTTTATAAGGGGGGAGAGGGTTGGGGTGAGGGGGGATTCGAATCCGTTTTGCAGCGGTGCGAGGGCTACCAGCATCGCCGTCTTGCCCTGCTGGTGTAGCAACTGCACCAGCTGATGTACCTCGGGAGGCACACCCGTCGTTTCGAACAGGCGCAGGTTGCCCATCAAAATCTGTTGACCGTCGCGGATGGCTCGCACGCCCTTGCCAGGCAACGCTTCGAAATGCTCCACAGGGCGTGGTTGAAAGCCGCGTGCCTGCGCCTCGCGCACCAGCACCTGCGCCAGCGGATGCTCCGACAGCGACTCCACATCAACGATGCACTGCCACAGCTCCGCCTCCGAAGTATTGCCCAGCGGCACAAGGTCGGTCAGCACCAGTTTGCCCTCGGTCAGCGTGCCCGTTTTATCGATGGCGATGGCTTGGACGCTCGCCAATCGTTCGATAGGCTCTCCGCCCTTGAACAGGATGCCATGTCGGGCAGCGTTCGCAATAGCGGAAAGCAGGGTGGCAGGCGTGCTGATGACCAGCGCGCAAGGTGAGGCGACCACCAGCAGGGTCATCGCGCGATAAAACGCCTCGTGGAAGCTCCAACCCAGCAGGGGCAATCCCGTCGCCACCAGTGCCGATGCCCCGATCACGACGAGGGCGTACCGCTGCTCGAACCGCTCCAGCCACCGCTGTGTTCGTGCCTTCTGCTCCTGCGCCTCTTCTACAAGGCGCAAAATGCGGTGCAACAAAGTCTCCTTGATGGGATGCAGCACTTCGATTTCGAGGACCCCGCTGGTGTTGATGGTGCCCGCGAAGACCTGCGCGCCCACCGCTTTATGCACGGGGATCGACTCGCCCGTGATGGGGGATTGATCCACATGCGATTCACCACGCAGCACGATGCCATCGGTGGGGATACGCTCGCCGGGGCGCACCAGCACGCGCTCGCCGGGCATCAGCTCCTCCACAGGCACCATCTGCTCGCCCTCGTTGGTCAAGCGGGTAGCAAGGTCGGGCTGCAGATTCATCAGGGCGCTCACGGCACGCCGACTGCGCATGAGGGCAAAGCTCTGCAGCGTGTTGGAGAGCGAGAAGAGAAAGAGCAGGATGGCGCCTTCTGCCGCCTCGCCCACCAGCGCCGCGCCTATCGCCGCCAAAATCATCAACAGGTTCACATCGATGCGTCGCTCGCGCAGCAGCTGGTAGCTGTCCAGCGTGCCGAAGTAGCCCCCTGCCAAGTATGCCACCACATAGGCGGCTGCGGAAAGGCTGCCCGCACCAAGGGTATGGAAGAGCCAGCCCATTAGAATCATCAGCAGGTTCAGCCCGGTCAGCACCGGCTCCCAGAAGGCGCGACTGCGCCAGAGCGGGACAGGTCGCTCGATGGCTTTCACGCGGCGAATGAAGCGATCCAACACTTGCTCATCCGCAGGCGGCGGCTGCAGCCGCTCGACCGTTAGCACCTGCCCATCGAACTGGGCGCGGAAGAGGAAGCCGTTCAATCGCCCCTGCTTGCCTCGCTGATGGATGCGGGGACACGCTTCACAGACTCCCACCTCAGGGTCACGCATTGCGCAGGTCGGGATGCGCTCGCCTAACTCCTGAAGCAACGGCTCGACGCTTCGTTGCACCTCCGTCGCCTCGGCACGGCGCGTGTCATATTCTACTTCCACCGTGTCTTGCGTGTAGTCGTAGCGCACACGCTGCAAGGCGGGCTGTTGCGCCATCGCATGCATTATCTCGTCGGAGCAGGAGTCCGACTCCGCCATTCGCTTCCGCAGCCAGCGAATCACCCTCACGATTGGCCTCCTGCCGCCTGCTGATAATTTTCGGAAGGCGTGAGTGCCGACACACTCGTCTCCCCATTACGGCAGGTGGGGCACAGACCGTAGTAGACAAGGCGCGCGCCCTGAATCTCATAGCCCGAACGGGCTGCCAGCTGCTGTTCTATTTGCCGAATCGTGTCGTCATGATAGTCGCTGACGCGGTGGCAGCGCATGCAGACCAGATTGATATGGGGCGTGAGGTCGGCATCGAAATGCTCACAGCGGTCGCCCGCATCGCCCAGCGATTGCACCAACCCCAACTGTTTCAACACATCCAGCGTCTTGTAGACCGTTGCTAGGCTCAGCGTGGGGAACTGGGGCAGTAAGGCGTGGTATATCATCGCTGCCGTCGGATGATCCTTGCTTTCGGCAAGCAGGCGGCAGATGGCGACGCGCTGGGGTGTCAAGCGCAACCCCGCCCGCTTCAAACCCTCCACCAAACGATTCGCACTCCACTGCTCCATACCGATAATCACTCTCCATAAGGAATTATACTCCATAAGGAGTGCTTTTGTCAAGGGGATAGGAGGGTGTTCGAGAATGCTTTTTTGTCCCCCCTTCTGCAGGTTCTTGGGCAAGTTTAGGATGTAGCTCCCGTTGCGGACGGGACACCCGCGTTCCAGTATACCCCGTGCGAGGGAACTTAGCTTGTGGTATAATAGGGTTATGGAGTGTGATGAAGGGTGAAAAAGGTAGTGTTTTTGATGATTGCCGTCGGATTGACGGTGAGCGCAATAGTGGCGCAGCCGAATCTTGTTTACCGTCTTCACGGTCACCAAGGCGATGTGATTTTCGACATTTCGCCAAGCGGGCAGTGGTTGATAACCAGCGACATCGAATATGCCAAGGCTTGGAATCTGTTTACTGGGCGCGTAGAAGTTCCCCATAATCGCGTGGGTCATGTGAGCTCTATATCTTTTCTTCCTAACATAGACGAGTTTGTCTGGGTGGGGCATAATACGCCTTTGACGCTTTACCGCTTTTGGATCCCAAGCGATTTTTCGCCTCCCGGATGGTATCCGTTTTTGTCCTATGCGATGTTGACGGGATATAAAGTCGTTCCCTCATCGCAGTATGGGGTTTTTGCGCTGGGAGACTCACAAGGTGTCATGCTTGTGAGGGGGTTTCAGGTGGATGTAGTGGAGCGATTTTTCCCCATCGATTTGGCTTTTTCTGCGGACGGTTCGCTGCTGGCAACGATAGGCAGTCCTTATACAATCTCCCTATGGCGAGTGAGCAATCTAACCCGTCTTACAAGCTTTACTCCCCCCTTCCCTGTCCATTCGATTTGCTTCACTCCAACGGGTGACCTTTTGCTCGGTGGAATATACGGTCAGCTTGGGCGCTGGAACCCACAAACCAACACCCTCGTTCAGGTCAACGCACCTATTACCGAGCATGTACAGCAGATAGTGCTTGCTCCCACTGGTGATCTATTCGCTACCGTAATTGATAACAGAGTCCTCTTCTGGCGCACCGAGACGCTCGAACTGTTAGGCGAGCTGACACGCCCTAACTATGTTGAATCGATACAATCGGCAAAGTTTGATCCTGCAAACCGATATCTTTACACAAGCGGCAGCCGAGGACATTTAGATCGATGGTCGCTATCCAATCTGCAACATGACAGTATCATTGCGCGCCAGTGGCAGTTGAGAGGTTTTCGCGCAGGTACACGCGAACTCTGGCTCAGCTTCGGTGAGTACGAGTATAGTGGCAGCTACACCTATGTCTTTGATGCAGAGGGTCGCCTGATTCGCACTGTGCCCTATGTTGGATGGTTCTCAAGAGACAAAAAATGGGTGCTAACACCTCGATATGAACTTGTGCGTGTTTCAGATGGCTTAGTGGCTGCATCGTTCTGTAGAGGGTTTCGCTGCAGTGTGATTAGCGAGTTTTCTTATGATTCCACGCGATTTTTCGCCGTTGTCTTTGATGGCATCAATGTGCCATACATGATAATGTATAATCTACAAAACTTGCGCCCGCTCTGGTGGGAAGATGTGCGAATCAATCCATTGTTTATTCGATTACAAATTAGTAAAAATAATCAACTTGTGCTTATCTCAAGTTTAGACTATATAGAGTTGCGGAATGCTAATCGTGGGAACGTCATCTGGCGGCTCGACGAACCTAATCCAAACAAAGTGGCTGCTCTTTCAGACGATGGTCGTTATCTTGCTTTGGCTATTGGAGATGGAAATCAAACCCGCCTCTATATTTATGCAGTTTCATCTGGTCAGCTGGTTTATTCGGAAATTTTGCCAGTTTCGAATGTTAGATATGTGCGGTATATTGCCGATGATCGCTATCTGGCAGTGGTTGCTGAAGGTCTTGTGCGATTCTACAGAACCTCGGATTGGCAAAATGTTTATGAGGAATACTTTGAGAATATTATTTTGCTTGGTAATACAGAGCGGTTCATCGCGTTGCCCACTCAGGGAATGGTTTACACATACTCATTATCGGGCGAGATGGATTGGGTGGCGCGGTACGAGCTTGCACCGCTTGTGAATACGGAGCTTAGTGACGACGGAACGCGACTTGCGTTGCAGTATGCCGATAACACGATAGAGGTCGTGCGGATGCGACCAGTGCTGGGCGATCTGAACTATGATGGTTGCGTCGATGATGCTGACCTATTGCAGGTGCTTCGGTTCTTTGGACAAAATGGCATCTTGGGTGGCGATGTGAATGGCGATGGTCAGGTGGATGATACCGACCTGTTGCTGGTGCTGTTGCACTTTGGTAGTGGCTGTTGATAAGCTATACCGCTGGCTCACTGCACAATAGCCTAACTATAGCCTCTGCGTGATGGTCTTTAGTGGTCAAGCCCTACCCGCTGTCGTGTGATTTCCACATAGCGCAGGTGGTGTTGCAGATTGAGGCACTCGCGAATCGCCTCTTCGCTTAGATGGGTGCGAATCTCTTCGTCTTGCAGCAGCGCGTCTAAAAAGGCGATGCCCTCCTCCCACACGCGCATGGCGTTGCGCTGCACCAGCCGATAGGCGTGTTCGCGTGAAAGCCCTGCTCGAATGAGTGCCAGCATCACATGCTCGCTATAGGGCAAACCCTGCAGCAGCTCCAAGTTGCGCTGCATCTGTTCGGGGAACACGCGCAGCCCCTGCAGAATAGTGGTCAACTTTTTGAGCATCCAGTGAACCAGCGTGCAGGTGTCGGGCAGGGTGATGCGCTCCACGCTGGAGTTGGTGAGGTCGCGCTCGTGCCAAGTGGCGACGCTTTCCAGCACTGCTATCAAGTTGCCCCGCACTACGCGCGCCAGCCCACTGATGGTCTCGCAGTTCCACGGGTTGCGCTTGTGCGGCATGGCGGAGGAGCCTGTTTGACCTGCGGCAAAAGGTTCCTCCACTTCGCGTATCTCGGTGCGTTGTAAGTTGCGAATCTCGGTGGCGAACTTTTCGAGCGAGGCAGCCAGAACGGCGAGATGCGCCATCAGGGTGGCGTGGCGGTCGCGCGCCACAATCTGGGTGGCGGCTGGGTCGGGCTTCAAGCCGAGCTGGGCGCACACGTACTCCTCCACGCGCGGGTCGATATGGGCGTGGATGCCGACCGCGCCCGCGATTTTGCCCAC
>Ga0197142_1003127_pt1 | contig 14055 bp, 6 predicted proteins | sample GBS60_MetaG_FD_148614 | JGI IMG/M metagenome (GOLD analysis project Ga0197142, IMG submission 148614) | Sediment microbial communities from Great Boiling Springs, Gerlach, Nevada, United States - GBS 60_MetaG | ecosystem: Environmental > Aquatic > Thermal springs > Hot (42-90C) > Sediment... | reverse complement strand
ACCACTCCTGCATGGCTAGTTCGCATGGTATGATACACTTTTGGTATGAAGCATCAACAATCGCCATTCATCCAAGCCCTAGTTTCACGGTATCAGCGAGCAGCACTGGTCTTTCTGGTCTTGCTCTCGCTGGTGACTGTGGTTGTTGCTTTGAGCGCCGTGAGTGATGCGATGCTACGCACGGCATGGCCACGGTTGGTCGGGATGCTGGCATGTCTGATCGGGATGCTGGGATTGGCGTGGCTAACGCCGCTACGGGTTCTGAAGGTTTGGGGACAGATTACGTTGATCGGTCTTGAGCTGGCCGCCGCCGTCGGTGCCCAGGTGCTGTACCCAACATCGCTGATCGACTATATTTACCTCATTCTTATTTTGCAGGGAATTGTGTTGTTCCGCCCATGGCTGTGGTCGATCATCGCTGTTGCAGTATGGGTGGTGTGGACGATTGTGCGCTATCAACTCTCAAATGATGTGATAGCGTGGTTGCAAAGTAATTTGGCGCTTGCTTTTCCGGCTATCTGCGCCATCATTGCTGCGTTTATCTATGCCCGCCATCTCCGGCGGCGTGAGCAAATTCAGCAGATGTTGCACCAGCTACAACAACGCTCGGCAGTGTTTTCGACCTTCTTGCGCGAAGCGCAACAGCGGGTTGCGCTCGAAGAACGGCAACGGTTGATGAATCTGTTAGCCAGCGAGGTACAGCAAACGCTGGCTTATGCCGAACGGAGTATAACGACTGCCTTGAGTGCGGCACAGTCGAACCTGCAACGCCTGCAAACAACTCTCGATACCCCTCGTGCTGCCGCTGCCACTGCTATGTATCGCCTTCGCGAGACTCTTAACATCCTACGTGCTCAGCCTGAACTTGATGAACAACCAACCAGAATGGCGCTCAACAATCAGCTCGATGACACGTTGATTGCGCCACGTCCATCCTCTGTGCTGGCCTGGCTCTTGCCCTCCATCTTCGTTAGCCTGTCACTTGGACTGGCCCTCCTCCAGCCGCATCCACTCTCGCTGTCGGCAATGCTCTGGCTCGTCGTGCTAGGTGGACTGCTCATTGTTGCCAGTGTCTTCACCCAGCATGCTGATCGGAGCGCTTTCGTGCAGATTGGTCTGGCAGTGCAGACGCTAACCATTACCCTTATGGCAGTAATGACCAACTTGCTTCCGTTGCTGTGGGGATTGTTGCTGGTTGCCTGGCAGATGGCCAGTCGCCTCTCGGCGCTACAGGTGCTGATCTTCGGCGCACTATTACCACTGTTGCTGTTCCTGATCGGTTTCTGGCAATCACTGACTCTCGATGTGCTCACCGTCGTGAGTCTTACGATTGCGGTAATCTTGGTCGGGACACCCCTCCTTATGGCCCGTCATCAGTTACGCCGTCGTCAACAGGCTGAGCAGCAAGTGCAATTACTGACGACCGACATGCAGCAACAAGCAAAGGAGATCCAGGCGATCACTATTGCGGCTGAACGTGCCCGGCTGGCTCGTGAAATGCACGATGATCTTGGCTCGAAACTGGTATTGATGAATCTTGAATTGCAGTTGGCTACCGAATTAGCTGATGAAGATCCGTTAGCAGCACGTGACCATCTTGCGCGTAGTCGAGAATTATTACGAAGCGCATGGCAGAGTCTGCTGGCAGTGGTTGATGCTGATTTGCCCTTTCAAAGTACTGGCCTGACCCAGAGCCTGCAACAGTTGGTACACCAGTGTGCACAAAGCACGCGGGCAACGGTTGAGCTGACGATCCAGGGTGAGATTGACAATATACCGCCTGCGGTTGGTCACTGCATATACCGCGCAGTGCAAGAGGGTCTGACCAATGCCTGCAAGCATGCCAATGCCGATACGATGGTGATCGACATCAAAGCCAATGGCGGTTATGTGGTTGTGACTATCACGAATAACGATCGCTCGGATCGAATCTCACCAAGGGTTGACCTGGGCAGTGGTAGTTTCGGATTAATCGGTTTGCGAGAACGAGTTGAACTGCTTGGCGGCGGTATGGAAGCTGGGCCACTTCCAGAAGGGGGTTGGCGGTTACGATTGGTGGTGCCGCTTGAAGCTGAGGATAAACCATGACCATTCGCGTATTGATTGTCGATGATCAGGCGCTGATTCGGACTGGGATCGCAACGTTGCTGGCGCGCAAGGCCGATATTGAGGTCGTTGGTCAGGCTGCCAATGGTCGTGAGGCGCTCGAGTTAGTCGCAACGCTTGACCCTGATGTGGTGCTCATGGATGTCATGATGCCGGTGATGGATGGCGTCGAGGCGACTCGTCAGCTTACGCAACGCGGGCCGCGTCCGGCCGTAATTATGCTGACGACATTTCATGACGATGAACGAGTGTTACAGTCCATTGCAGCCGGCGCCCGTGGCTACCTGTTGAAAGATGTGGATCATCGCGTGCTCGCCGATAGCATTCGCACCGTTGCCGGTGGTGGCGCATTGATCCATCCCCAGATTACTGCTCAACTCTTGCCTCGCCTCGCGCAGATGGCTTCCTCCGCACCACCTAAAGCTGCTCCGACCACGACCGATGTTACAACGCTCCTAACTCCACGTGAACGCGAGATTTTGCGGCTATTGGCGCAAGGGTTCACGAATCAGGAAATTGGTGAGCAGCTTGCCCTGAGTGTGGGTACGGTGAAAAATCATCTGAGCGTCATCTTCGCCAAGCTGTCAGTGCGCGACCGGACGCAAGCCGCGCTTTGGGCACGGGAGCACCTGCAATTATAATCACAGAGGTAGAACCTCGTCCTACCCCTGGGTTCAGCCTTGTAGTTATTCAGAAGACTTCATTTGTCAGGTCCTGCGACTAGAAGCAGATCATTTGCAAGGGGTGATCCTGGCAAAAAGTTCGGTGGAAATCTGAAACAATCTCTTTCTGGTGGTTACTGTCTGTCACATTTGCCTTCCTCTCCCAAAATGGGAGAGGAAGGGGTCAGGGAAAGGTGAGGGCGCCAGCCGTGCTCTGAAGGACAAGTGTTGAGGCACTGGGTTAGAAAACTGCTCAGTAAGGCTTCCACCCACCATCAGCGTATTAAGTACGACCGAAAACTCGGACACCTTGAAAACCACTACCCTCCGCTCACTCCTCTTTCAGCGACCTCCCCGTCACCACTGCCAGCCAGAAAAAGACGTTGAAAAGCCCTGCCGATAGCCCTACTCATACACAAGCCGCGACGCATCCCGCGAAAGTAACGGAAGATACAATTGTTGTCCTGCTGAACTACCACCGGAAATAGGCACGCTCTGTCGTTCGATGACCGGTAAGAAGAGCCGATACGTTGGCGGGGCAAACAGACCTTTCGCCGTATACATGACCGAATTGCCCGCCTGGTCAATCGCAGTGATGATGATCCGCACGTCGGGCCAGTCGCGTGGCACACTGGCCGTCCAGCGTCGCGGCTGTTGATCGTCTTGCGTAAAGGTGAGCGGCGTCCAGGTGACATTATCTGCGGCAAGGTAGACACCGGTGACGGTGACCTGGGGGTTTGTCGGATTGTCAGGATCGCTGATCAACACTTCTATCGGCGTAGAAACACTCTGAGGACTCGTATCCTGACCGGCAATCCGCACCCGCTCGATCACCGGTGGCGTCTGATCGTTGAGCGCGACATTAGCATTCGTGGCCGCCGGATCGGTATAGATGACCTGGAAGACGAGCTGCGTATAAGTGCGCAGCGTTCCGGTGACCCCATCAGTCGCTCGGAATTGGGCAGCCGTGCTGATCAGCGTATCACGCGGCCCGTTGTTGCCTTCAGTACGACTATGACCGAAGAAACGATCAGGAACCCAGAAACCAACCCCGGCACTGAAATCGGGTTCGACAGTCGTACTGATCAGCGGTGTGAACGTTTCGGTGACAATTTGGGTGACGGTGGGGTTGAAATTGTTGACCGTATTGTACTGACCACCGATGAAAATGACATCACGTACTACCAGTGGTGGCCGATCATCATCGTCGTCACTACCCGACAACGCAGTGATGTCGTAGGCAAAAGCCGGTAAACCCGGCATGCCGATCAGGTTGTTGTTAAAGACTGTGACCGTTGGCGTAACATTAAAGGTGCTGGCCAGCAAGAACGTATCGGTAATCGTAAAGTTCTCGGCACTCAGTTGCACCAATTGCCCACTGCGGGTTGGCTGGAGATAGTTGGTATCGTAGCTAATGGTAAAGGTAATAGTACGGGTCAACTGGCTGCCGGCAACTGGTATAGGTGCTGTGCGATCACCGGGCGGCAATTCCGCGTTCAGGTCTTCGATAGCAGCCGTGAGCGGGTTATCGACAAAGATCCGCTTCCATGGCAAGCCATAAAGAGTTGTAATCGACAACACTTTGTAGTCATACGCATTGAGGCCAAGCGCAGTGCGCAGATAGCGTAACTTCGCATTCACCAGCGCATCGCCAATACTACGCCCGACGTATGTCTCACCGTTGGTAGCGCTCGTGTCGGGACGCACCTCATTCCGCACCAGCTCTTGGGTTAACAGCGCCGCCAGTCGTTCGCTGTAGTCTACCCCATCGAGCGTACCATAACCGTAGCCGGTATTGCCGATCCAGTTCCCGGCGTGGCGGTTGAAGGCCTGGGCGAAATCAGCAGCGTAGAAAGGAGTGGGTATATCGAGTAACTGATCGATAGCCTGATATGGCACATTGTAGCCACTATGACAACCGACAGAATAGTAGAGTGTGTTGGAGAAGAATCCTGGGCATATCGAAGGATAGAGATCACATGATGTAGCGGGTCCACCAAAACCTGAACTGTACGCTACTGATAGAATACGCTCGGCCGGAAAGTTCCCGCCACCGGTAACCGCCGGGATCAGTTGCCAGTGATCGAAATGCGCATTCAGTGAACTGACCAGGGTCTGCGTTCGCGAATAAAACTCCAGGGTTGAAGTGAAAAAGCCAGGTGTGTCGAGCGGTTGCTCAAGCCATTGGTTTTCAAACGCATTGCGATTCCACGTATTATCGTTCAAGACCCGTTTGGTCACGCTATCGCTGGTTGCCTGCTGCAAGGTGCGTGAAATTGCATTGGCGCCATCGATCAAGAAGTCGTAGCCGGTCAATGACAGGCTGGGATTGGAAGTTTCATAATACGGATCTCCCCTCAACTCGATATTATTATCACTCCACCAGGGCGCATTACGGCGTAGAAAATCGGCAATCTCGCCGGGAAATTCAACGATGCGCCCAACCGCTAATTCCGGCATAAAGAGCGGAAAGCCGTAGAAACGGTAGGGCCGGTCGGTGCCGTAGGGGTTATCGCTCAGCAGCATTCGATTCCGTAGCGCTGCACCAAGCGGGTTAGTGGGCGAAATCAGGCTGACGCCATTGGAACGCGAATCAACCGTCTTCAGATACTCCAGATAATCGGCTTCGTTGGCAATCGTCGTTAAATCGGGCAAACGGAAGAATGGTATGACCTCATCACTTCCGATCAGTACAATGTGGCGCACGTTTGGATATGGAGTACTCTGATTACTCTCATTGCCTGGGTTCACATCGTTGTTCGCCCGTATCTGGTATCGTATACGCACATCACCCGAACGTCCACTGCCATCAGGGCTAATTGCTGCCTCAATCACGTGATCGATGATCTGAGCCAGGAAGTTCGCATAGAGCGGATTAGCTTGATTAGCCGGTTGTGACCAGTCATTGAGCAGTTGGTTAAAGGGCTGGCCGCCGCTACCGGTAATGACTTCCAGATTTGCCAGATCAATCACTGCCCCCTTCTCTACAATCAGATCATTGTACGAAGCCCCATAGACTAACGTCTGGGTCTGCGAGTATGATCCCTGAAGCGTCGTTGTAATTGCACTGATGGCAGTTAGCTCACTCGGATATAGCGCTTGCATCCGCGCTGAATTAATGATGTAGAGCGTTGAGACATCAGGATCAGGGGTATCAATGAGAAACTGCACATGCGGCGCCGGCCCCAGTGATTGCAGCGTGCTACGTTCGAGCGTAATGGTTAGATTGTAAGGTAATGAACTGGTCTGACCGGCGCTTGCCGGAGCAACGGCCACAAAATAGCGGCCTGCCTGCCAGACGATGGTTTCAATCCGTTCATCTCGATTGCCAGGATTGACGCTGATAGACGTAATCTGCCCACCGATTGAGGTAATCTGACCGCCAATAGATGTAATCTGCCCACCGATTGAGGTAATCTGACCGCCGATAGACGTAATTTGCCCACCGATTGAGGTAATCTGACCGCCAATAGACGTAATCTGCCCTCCTATCTGGGTAACATCCTCCAGACCTGGCCGACCAGGATCAAACTCGAAACTATCAGTTGCCCCACCCTGCCCGGTAGCCGGATCAACCCCACCGCCGAAGACCAGATCGTAATCGGCGCTCAGATTAGTCAGTTCGATGGTCACCAGCGATCCGGGAGCAGTGATGTCGAAGGAGAAGTAGTCAATATCGTCGGACGCAGAAATGATTCCGCTAATCGGCTGGCGCCAACTATCGGTACGACCGGTCGCGATTGATTGGGCCGTGACACCGGGTGGTGTAATCCGATTGTTAGGTTCAACCTCGGCTATTGCCGGTAATTCGGTCATCGTCGTCAGCCGAACCGGCTCAGTTACAGCCGCCGTTACCGCTTGAGGACGGGAACTCAACGCCATCGGCGCCAGAAAGAGCGAAAAGATCACCAATGCGAAAAAAAGGCGTTGCATAGTGGTCTCCTTTACGGTAAGGAAAAGACACCTCAAGCCAGTAGTTGATCGGTCAGCGCCAGATCGCGTTGAGCATTCAGTTCGGTAAAGATGGCACGTGCTTCAGCGCGAGCCGCTGCTGCTGCTACACTATCGTTACGGGCAAGCGCCAGGCGGGCCTGTTGATAACGTACTTTGCCGAGTTCATACCGATTCGCTAGTGGCAATAGCAGGGTACTGCTCCGTTCAAACAATTCCGCAGCCGTGTTTAGCTCGCCAGCAGCCAGGGCAATTTCACCCAATACCCGATACGCAATGGCCGAATCATCGGCCTGACCCAATTCTTCAGCCGTAGCCAGTGAGCGCTGAGCATAAGTACGGGCTTGATCCAGCCGACCCAGCGCGATTTCGGCCAGAGCTGCCAGCCGAAAGACTTCAGGCAAGAAACTGCGGGCGTTGATCGCTTCCAGATCAGCGATAGCTGCCGTAAACAGAGCAAGTGCTTCAGCAGCATAACCCTGGTTGAGCAACACTTCGCCCCGGTTGTAGCCGGTAACTGCCACGCCTAGGCGTGAACCGATGCGGGCGAAGAGTTCACTGGCACGCTGATACAACGCACCAGCACGGTCTAGTTCATTACGCCCAACCAGCACCACCGCCAGATTATTCGCAGTACGGGCCGTTGCCAGCACATCGCCAATCGCCTCCGAGATAGCCATCGACTGCTCGAACACCGCAATCGTTTCGTCCCAACGCCCGGCTTGCGTATACACTCGTCCAAGGTCATTGAGTACATCACACAGCCCGGCCAGCATATTTGCCTGTTCGTAGAGAGCACGCGCCCGGTTAAGCGTTTCAATTGCCTGATTTCTGTCACCCTGAAAGCTGGCAATATTGCCAATAATCTTGAAAGCCCGCGCCTGATCGGTCACACTATTGCTCTGTTCGGCCAGCTTGTAGCCGATATTGGCCCACTCCATCGCGTACTTATAATCGCCGGTACGATACGCAATCCCGGCACCCAGCAGATAACAACGAGCCGTCTCGGCCTGCAAATCTTTGTGGGCACGCGACATCCCTTCGGTCAATAGTGCAAAAGCGCGCTCATAATTTGAGCGCCGTTCTTCAACCGCAGCCAACATGCGATGCATGCGCAGCCAGCGCTCGCTCACCGGTTGGTTGGCGAGGGGTATACTCAACTGCAACGCCTCGCGGAAATGGTGCTCGGCTTCGTCGTATTCGCCTAGCGTGAGATAAATCTCCCCAATCGCCTCATGGATTGCGGCTACCTGATCGATCAATCGCTCTGGAGCCAACACTGTCGCCAGTCGTGGTGCAATGTTGAGCGCAGTGGTATAAAGGGCCAGGGCATCACGGTTGGCAAAGCGACGGTAGGCCTGCACCGCTGCCAGCAGATGGTAGTGCATTGCCGGCTGCCACTCTTCGGCTTGCAAAAAGTGCCACGCCAGCACGGCGTACTGTTCTTCAAGTTTGTGCGCAGCAATCTGCTCGATCCGACGAGCAACTCGTGCGTGCAACATGCGCCGCCGGGCGTAGAGAATGCCTTCATACGCCACATCGCGGAGCAGGGCATGCCGAAACATGTAAGCCAGAATCTGCTCTTGCTGATCGGCCTGGAACAATTCATTTTCAATCAATTGTTGTAAACTCTCATCAAGCACCGGTGGATTCGAGTACACTCCTTCAACCACCGGGCGTTGGAAACGGCGTCCGATTACCGATGCCACCTGAACCAACTCTTGGCGTGGTTCATCGAGCCGATCAAGACGTGCTATCAGCAAGCCTTCAATACTCTGCGGGATTTCGATCTTTTCAATTGGTCGCGTCAGTTGCCATGGCCCCCCTGGTTGATCACGTACCAGTAATCGATCACGGATCAGCGTCCGCACCAGTTCTTCGATGAAAAATGGGTTGCCCTGCGTGCGATCCAACAGCGGCCATATCTCGCCTGGCGGTGAACTACCGAGTAAGGCAACCAACAATGCTCGACTATCTTCCGGCTGTAACTCACCCAACACCAGACGCACCGTGCCGGGTAGATCATCCCACGGCGCCGGTGAGACCATTTCAGGCCGGTAGGTGAGCAGTAACGCCAACTTTCGACCCGACGCCGCTTTACTCAACCGTTCCAACACCTCGAGAGATGGCACATCAGCCCAGTGACAATCTTCAAGCAACACAAGCACCGATTCACGGTCGGCCAGCGCAAGAAAGATGGCAACGATCAATTCCTGTAGACGATCATGACGTTGTTGTGCTGAAAGGCCGGCTGTCAACGGGGTATCGGCAATCGGTACCCCAAGCGCATCGGCCAGTAACGGCGCAAAGCGACCGACTTCCGGCACCAGGTATCCGACGCGAGCCACGACACCGGCAGCAATACGATCCGGTGTATCCCGTAGATCAACGCCTAGCGCGCTCAGCAAGGGCATCCGAATCGCTGCATACGGAGTCCGCTGTTCATAACTCTGACAATCGCCGAAGAGAATGGTGAACGGCGGCACCCCTTCAGCAGTATCGTGAGACACCGTCGAATCAATGACCAGGCGCTGAATTGCCTCCTCGGCGAGTCGGGATTTACCGGCACCCGCCTCACCGACCAATACAATAGTGGCGCCCTGACCTTTTAATGCGGATCGGGCCGTCGTCAACACCTGCTTCAATTCAGCATCGCGTCCGATCAGCGGTGCCGTCAACAGGTGTTCGCTATCGTGGCGCGTGGTTACACTCGTTGTATGATACAGAACCTGCGCTGGCGTCACCGGCTCACTCAGCCCTTTCAGGATCAGAGGAGGGTCCATTTTGAGCGCAAAATAATCCCGTACCGCAACCTGCGTGCTCGGTGAGAGATAGATAGCCCCTTCGGGAGCCGCCGCCATCAACCGCGCCGCCAGATTCACCGCCGATCCCATCACCGTGTATTCATAACGGGTCGATCCACCAACGCGCCCGGCAAAGACGGTACCAGTATTGATGCCAATTTTCTGCCTCAGTGGGATTACATCCACCTCTAATAGTTCGCTAATCTCGCGATTTGCCTCTTGAATAACGTTACGCAGTTCGAGTGCACAATGGACAGCACGAACAGGATCATCTTCATGGGCTGTGGGTGCTCCAAACAACACCATCAGCTTATCGCCGTGGGTGTACATATCTACTTTATTCACAATCCCTTCATAGTGATGTACAACCGCCTGGGCGCGCCGATAATACGCATTGAAGATCGTAGCTGCCAACGCTGGATCGTTCTCTAAGCGGTTCAGGTACGCTGAAAAGTCATAAATATTGACAAAGAGCACCGTCACCGGGCGAAATTCACCCAATTCGCCGGCCGCAGAATCAAGGAAACGACGCGGTAAACGATAGACGAGATACGGTTGCAGAGCTGCCAGTTGGCGTGCCAGCCGATTGAGTGTAGCCAGATCATCTAGACCGCTGAGCGGTAATATCAACGGCGATACTGATGGAAGCGATGTCATCGACAGATCAAGCAGACGGTAAAATCCTGCCCGTCGCTGTTCCACTCGATAGACGGCTAAGCGATGCAGCGTTTGTTCAGTCACAACCACTTCACCGGGTGCAGCAATCTCTTGAGCTAGTGCCACCCGATTCACCTCCGGGCCGGTCACCAGCAATTCAATATGACTCTGATCACCTACTTCAGCCGCAAATACGCGCCCGACATGCACGCCAACTCGTAAACGCAGGGTAAATTCGCCGGCGCGGGTCGACAGATTGGCGAATTCGGTCATCCGTGTTTGCATCGCCAGTGCTGCCGCACAGGCCGCCATCGCGTGGTGTTCACCCAGGATTGCGGCGTCGAAGAAGACCGTCAGCGCATCACCACCAAACTTTAGTAACGACCCACCGTGGACTTGTACTTCGTGCAATAACGCTGCAAACAGTCGATTCACCACTGCCGAAACCTCTTCGGCGCCCTGTCGGCCCAACACCGATAGTCGTTCGGACAACGCAGTGAAACCGGAGAGATCGGCAAAGAGGAGTGCCCCTTCCCAAAAAGCACCGCTGGTACGACCGGGCTGCGGATTGATCAGTTGATCGCGCACCAATTGTGGCGGGATATAGGCAGCGTGCGCAGCCAGCCGGGAGCGTAACTCGCGACCTAGACGCGACCTGAACTCGGCAGGTAGATCACCTGTCATCATCAGTTCCGTGAGCTGGTGCGGCTCAAGGTAGCCTTCCAGATCACGCCATTCCGTTACCTGACCGGTCATGAGTGTTTCCATACATCCCTTCGGCGGTGGTATATATGTTTACATACCTAAACGATCCATCGCCGAAGATTGTTTCAGGGTTACGCCCGGCAAATCTCAAGCATGACCGGTTCAGACGACCGTACATCGCTACGATTTGCGGCTGTATCCCTATTGTGCAACCAAGATCGTCAAAAGAGAAGAGGGAAAAAAGGCCTATTGGATGAAAAATTTTTTAGTGGCCTCTCGAGAATGTTTCCTTGAACGATAGCACTCTTTAGAAACGCGATGACATTGGATAGATCTTTTAGTGACCTCTTGACAATATCTCACCCGCAGTGTATACTCATCACAATTCTTAAAAGTGTAATAATAACACTAAATCGGAGTACCATCCATGGTTGCCCAGCTCTACGAAACGACCGGCGAAACCGCGGCAACGCTCGTTGCCGAGATCAATGAATTGCGCCGCCAGCGCAACGCGATCATTCTGGCCCACAATTACGAATACGGCGAGATTCAAGAGATCGCCGACTACGTTGGCGACTCGCTTGGTATGGCCCAGGCAGCAGTGCGTACCGATGCCGATGTTATTGTGGTATGCGGTGTCTACTTCATGGCCGAAACGGCGGCCATTCTCAATCCACAGCGTACCGTGCTGATCCCCGACGCCAATGCCGGCTGCTCGCTGGCCGATTCGATTACGGTCGAACAACTGCGTCAATGGAAAGCAGCCCATCCAGATGCAGTAGTAGTTAGTTATGTCAATACTAGTGCAGCCGTCAAGGCCGAGAGTGATTATTGCTGTACTTCAGGCAATGCCGAACGGGTAATCAACGCTATCCCTGCCGATAAAACTATTCTGTTCTTACCCGACATGTTTCTGGGCAGTTATCTCCGCCAAAAGACAGGCCGTCCAATCAAGATTTGGGCCGGTGAGTGTCACGTTCACGCTGCCATTCGGCCAACAATGATCGAACAAAAGCGATCAGCTATGCCCGATGCCGAGTTTCTGATTCACCCTGAATGTGGCTGCGTCACTAGCACTATGGACTATTTGGCCCGCGGAGTGATTGATGGGCGGGGAACCCATATTCTCTCGACCGAAGGCATGATTGCGCATGTCAATCGCTCACCGGCCAGCCGCTTTGTTGTTGCTACTGAGATTGGTGTGCTGCATCGGATGCGCAAAGCCAATCCTGACAAACAGTTTGTACCGATTGATGAGTCGATCAGTTGCCGGTATATGAAGCTCATTACGCTTGAGAAGGTGCGTAACAGTCTCCGCGATCTGCGCGAGCAGGTTACTGTGCCACCAGAGATTGCCAACCGGGCACGGCTGGCGATTGAACGCATGTTGGCGCTATAGCTCGGCTTTTATCTTTGTCTTCTTCCACGCTTACACCGGGAAGAAGATCAGATACTTGTAACAAAGGAACCATGTATGGCAACCGTTCCTTCCTTACGCAGCATTCTTAGCAGATTACCACCGGTGCGCAACCGACAAGTTGATGTATTGGTAATTGGCGCCGGCGCCGCCGGCCTGACCGCAGCACTAGCTGCCGCAGCTCGCGGCGCACGGGTGTTGGTACTGGCGCGTGGATCGCTGCCTGAAAGCAATTCAGCCTGGGCCCAGGGCGGGATTGCCGCTGCCCTTGATCCAGCCGACTCGCCTGGTATTCACGTGGCCGATACCCTGATCGCCGGAGCAGGACTGTGTGATCCATCTGCTGTGGCAGTGCTAGCCCACGAAGCGCCGGCCCTGATGCGTGAATTGGCGATGCTAGGCGTTCCCTTCGAGCGTGATGCCGACCGGTTTGCGCTAGGACTGGAGGGTGGTCATTCACGTCGTCGGATTGTTCACGTTGGTGATGCAACCGGACGGGCAGTGACACAGGTACTGATCGAGCGTGTCCGAACAACTCCGCTGATTGCGATCCGCGAGCAGGCCCAGGCAGTTGAACTACTAACCGCCGGTGAGCGAGTGGTTGGCGCTCTGGTACGGTTAGCTGATGGTAAATGGTGGCAGGTACTGGCCAAAGCAACCGTCTTGGCCAGCGGTGGCGCCGGTGCACTGTACGGACTAACCAGCAATCAGCCAACGGCATTAGGTGAAGGGATTGCACTGGCCTATCGGGCCGGTGCTGAAGTAGCCGATATGGAGTTCGTACAATTCCACCCTACCGTCTATCGGACTCGGGCCGGGCATGGCTTTCTGATCACTGAGGCAGCTCGCGGCGAAGGTGGTCTGCTCTTCACGCCCAGTGGTCGTCGCTTTATGCCCGATTACGACCCGCGTGCTGAGTTAGCGCCACGTGATATTGTAACACGGGGGATTGTTGCTGCGATGCAGGCCGAAGGATGTGACCATGTCTTGCTGGATGTAACGCATCTACCGGCCAATCTAATCGAGCATCACTTTCCAACAATTTGTACCCGACTCCGGGCTGATGGAATCGATCCTACTCGTGATCCAATCCCGGTTGCACCGGCGGCTCACTATCTGATGGGTGGCGTGCGTACTGATTTGAGCGGTGCAACCAACTTACCCGGTCTTTTTGCTGCCGGTGAAGTGGCATGTACCGGTGTTCATGGCGCCAATCGCCTGGCTAGCAACTCGCTTCTTGAGTGTCTGGTGTTTGGGCGGCGGGCTGGAGAAACGGCGGCAACCCTTCGCGATCAGAAGTTACCGCTCCCCGACCCGCTACCACCTGCACCTGTTTCGGCACCACCTGATACCAACTGGCGGACGATCCTGGCCGACATTATGCGTGCTGCCGGGCCAATCCGTCACGGTGATAACCTCCGTGCAGCATTAACCAGGCTGGCAGCATGGCCGGTTAGCGCCGATCCTGAAGAGGCCGATCACCTTACTGCCGTCAATGCAGCACTTACTGCACGACTAATTGTTGCCGCAGCTCTGCTACGCACAGAGAGTCGTGGTGGTCATTTCCGGCAGGATTATCCACACAGCGAGGAGTCATGGCGTAAACATATTGTCTTACGTCGTGACGCTGAACCGTATGCCGTGTCAACGATTGCACAGGCGACCACAGGGGTGGGCAGCGCTTATGATCCTTCCTGCATCGACACGGTCAGCACGAATTTCTAAATCCACCATTACGAACGGGGGCTGGCGC
>Ga0197142_1003125_pt1 | contig 14063 bp, 7 predicted proteins | sample GBS60_MetaG_FD_148614 | JGI IMG/M metagenome (GOLD analysis project Ga0197142, IMG submission 148614) | Sediment microbial communities from Great Boiling Springs, Gerlach, Nevada, United States - GBS 60_MetaG | ecosystem: Environmental > Aquatic > Thermal springs > Hot (42-90C) > Sediment... | reverse complement strand
TTTGGCGCAGATACGGAAGGCGGGTTTTGTCCGTGCCCGGGTGGACGGGCAGGTGGTGGAGGTGGATCCGCCGCCGGAGCTAGCTCGGCAAAAACTGCATACCATCGAGGCGGTGGTGGATCGGGTAGTCATTCGGCCTGGGATGGAGCAGCGATTGGCCGACTCCATCCGCCAGGCGGTGGAACTGGGCGATGGGCTTGTGGTGGCCGCCTATGAGGAGAAAACGCCGCAGGAGGCTGCTGGCGGAGTGTTTGGGGTTAGCGCCGGCTCTTCTTCCATGGCGGGCCAGGTGGCAGGCAAACCATCGATCGAAAGGGCAGGAACATCAGTTTGGCATGATCTTTTATTTAGCACTCGGTATGCCTGCCCCAATTGCAACATCAGTTTCGAAGAACTCGAACCCCGTACCTTCAGCTTCAACAGCCCCTACGGCGCCTGCCCGGAGTGCGAAGGCCTGGGCGTAAAAATCGCATTTGATCCGGACCTGATCGTGCCGGACCGACGAGTTTCGGTAGCCGACGGCGGCATTGTGGTTTGGCGGGAGTTGCCGCCACTGAGCCGACGCCGCCATCAAACCGCTGTGGAAGAGTTTTTGCAATCGGCGCGGGTTCGGCCCAGCACACCACTTCGGCGCCTTTCGGCCAAAGTCTGGCAGCAACTCTTCTGGGGCAACGACAAGGGATTTTTAGGCATCCTCCGGATGCTGGAACAGGATTATGTGACGACGATCAGCGAGGCGGTTCGGGAGCGGCTCGAGCGCTACCGAAGCCGGGTGGTCTGCCCGGCCTGCAACGGCGCCCGACTGCGGGAAGAAGCCCGATCGGTTCGGGTGGCCGGCCTGGCCATTCATGAACTGACGGCCATGACAGTGCGGCAAGCCCGGCAGTTTTTCGAACGGATTTCGTTTCCGGCCCATCATCGCCCCATTGCCGAACCGATCCTTGCCGAGCTACGCAGCCGATTGGCTTTCTTGGACGATGTGGGTCTGGATTATCTCACGCTGGACCGGGCCACGGATACGCTTTCCGGCGGCGAACTGCAGCGGGTGCGCCTGGCCATGGGACTGGGCTCCGGACTGGTCGGCGTCTGCTATGTGCTGGATGAACCGTCCATCGGGCTGCATCCCCGGGATAACCATCGGCTGATCGAGGCGCTGCGGAGCATCCAACGGCAGGGCAACACCGTCATCGTGGTCGAACACGACGAGGCCATCATGCGCCATGCGGATTGGCTGGTTGATCTGGGCCCCGGGGCTGGCAAAGACGGCGGACGGATCATGGCCCAGGGCACCTTACAGCAGGTGGCCCAGCAGCCGGAAAGTCGCACCGGCCTGTACCTGGCCGGACGAGAACACATCCCCCTGCCGCCCAGACGCCGAGCGCCCAACACCAAACGGATGCTGGTCCTTGAAGGTGTACGGACGAATAATCTGAAAAATATTACTGTCCGGTTTCCGTTGGGCCTGTTGATCTGTGTAACTGGGGTAAGCGGGTCGGGCAAAAGCTCGCTTTTGGAGCAGACGTTGGCGCCGGCGCTAATGCGGCATTTGGGCAGTGCGGCGCCGAAACCCGGCCCGTTTGCCCGGCTCCGAGGCGCCCAATATATTGAAAAAGTGATCCCTATTGATCAATCGCCCATTGGCCGAACGCCCCGGAGCAATCCGGCCACCTATACGGGCGTATTCGACGAGATTCGGCGGGTCTTTGCCCAGACGCGGCTTGCCCGGCAACGGGGCTACACGCCGAGCCGATTCAGCTTCAACCTGCCCGGCGGCCGATGCGAACAGTGCCAAGGCCAAGGCCAACAACGGATCGAAATGAACTTTTTGCCGGATTTGTATGTTACCTGCCCGGCCTGCCAGGGCTGTCGCTTCAACCCGGCCACCCTGGAAGTCCTCTACAAAGACAAATCCATCGCCGATGTGCTGCAGATGCGGGTCGAAGAAGCCAAGCAGTTTTTCGAGAACTTCCCGGCCATTGTGCGGACTCTGAGCTGTCTGGAAGAAGTGGGCCTGGGCTATTTGACGTTGGGGCAGTCGTCTCTTCAGCTTTCCGGCGGAGAGGCGCAGCGGGTGAAACTGGCTGCGGAACTGAGCCGGGTAGAAAGTGGTAAAACTTTATATATCTTAGATGAACCCACCACCGGCCTCCACTTCGACGACGTCCGCCGACTGCTGGACGTGCTGAACCGCCTGGTCGATCGGGGCAATACGGTCATCGTCATCGAACACCACCTGGACGTGATCAAATCGGCCGACTGGATCATCGACCTCGGCCCCGAAGGCGGCGAAGGCGGCGGCTACCTTTTGGCCGAGGGACCGCCGGAACACATCGCCGCTTTAGACGACAATGCCACCGGGCGGTACCTTCGCACCGTGTTAAACATGCAGTAGAAAACGGTGCTGAACCGGCACTAGCAATCGGAGTTGAACCGGCTGTGAAAACGGTGTGGAACCAGCAGGAAAAACCTACCCACCACCGCAAGGAGGTACCTCCTGACCGGCTACGGCGGCCCCTCTAAATAGGTCCCCATAATTGCGAAAGTGTTCAAGGGTGCGAAATACCTTCGGTTTCGGAGGTGCCAGTAGTCCAACCACTTCCGGTTTTTTGTGGACTTATTTAGGATCGCTGTCGTCTCGGCCACATCCTTTGCCTCTGTCCTGGCCGTCGAGAGGCCGGCCAGGGCTGAGGTAACGCCGAAGGCCAGGCGGGTGAGTCCGCCGGACCTGACAAGCAGACTCCGCTACGGTTCCAAGGAGCCGGACCTGACAAGCAAGTCCCTCTGATCCGAAGGCACGCCTGTTGTGCCCGAGGGCAATAGGGAGTTGGCCCAAAGAGCCGGTCCCAGGCACTGCCTCTCCTTTTGCTCAGAGCTACGAAAAGATTTATAATTTGGTAAAACGTTAGCCGAAAGAACTAGCTGCCATTCCCCCTGCGACCTAAACCTAGCGTGTCATTCCCGCGAAAGCGGGAATCCAGAAAAGAAAATCGCCTATTGCCTGGGTTCCCGCTTGTGCGGGAACAACTGGGGATTCCTGCTTGTGCAGGAATGACATATCGTCTCCCTTCATTTGGCTAAAGTGTAACATAATTTGACTCGATCCACTCGGCCAGGCTCCTACGATTTATCGCGTTTGTAACACGTAAGCCGAATCAAGCAATCCGCCTCCCCCCGCCCTCCAGAGGCCGGCTAACCGACAGGGGGGCCAGATGAGAGGGATTCCGGCGATCCAAGGGGGATTGGAGTGGCACAAGATACCTATTTTGACTGGAGCCACCCGGTCCGGCACCACCATACATAGGAGTGTCAACCTGGCTGGAACTCCACCGATGGAGGCAATCGCTTCCGGTGGAGACCGTCAAACTATTGATGTTTGCAAATCGTAGTGACAGTCGAAATTCCTTCTTTTTTCAGGCATCTTGAGTGTCCATAAGTTCTGCGAAGATCAAGAGATTCCTGCTTGCGCAGGGATGACACATCGCGGCACATCATTTGGTTAAAATGTTACATCCTAGCTAACCCCTCGGAAAGGATAAAGGGATGCCCAAGGCCGTGGTGCTTTTTTCGGGTGGGTTGGACAGCAGTATGGCCGTCCGAATTATGCAACAGCAGGGCTGGGAGGTCGAAGCCCTGCATATTCGGCTGATGTTTGACAAGCCTCGGGGCGATTTGGCCCGCTGTGCGGAGCAGTTGGGCGTGCCGCTGGTGACCATGCCGGTGGAGGATGACTATATCGAGATAATTCGGCGTCCCCGGTTTGGGTATGGCAAAGCGGTGAATCCATGTATTGATTGTCGGATTTACATGTGTCGGTTGGCCCGGCGTCGGATGGTCGAAACCGGCGCCTGTCTGGTCGTCAGCGGCGAGCTGGTCGGCCAGCGCCCCAGCAGCCAAAAACGTCGGGATCTGGATTTGATCGAAATTTATTCGGGTTTAGAGGGTCGGCTGCTCCGACCGCTGTCGGCCAAACTGCTGCCACCAACCATCCCCGAACAAGAAGGCCTCTTAGACCGAGAAAAGCTCTACGATTTTCAAGGCCGAGGCCGGGGGGCCTTGATCGAACTGGCCCAGCGGTTGGGTATCCGGCACATTCCGACGCCATCGCCTGGTTGTCGGCTGACCGACCTGAGTTTTGCCCCTCGTGTCCGGGACCTTTTGCAGCATGACCCACAGGCCGGTCGGCCGGATTTTGAACTGCTCAATTTCGGCCGTCACATCCGGCTGGCTCCGGAACTCAAAATGGTGCTGGGCCGAAATGCTTCGGAAAATCAGGCGATGCGCTCCCTGGCCGAGCAGTATCGCCCCTCCAGATGGATCCTGCTGGACCCGGTGGATTTTATGGGGCCGTTGGCGATTATGATCGGCTCGGAAAAGCCCCAGGCCGTTCAAAGGGCGGCCGAGTTGGTGGCCCGATACGGCGATTGCCAGGCTCTGGGGAGGGTTCGGGTGTTCCAACCGGGCGGCCAAGATCAGCAAATCGTCTCGGTCTCCAAACCGTCGCCCGATGTGCCGCTGCCCCGACCGTGTTGAGCCTTTCCGGCCTTGTTCTGGTTTGCCCTTGTCCTGGCTGCTGCCCATTGTTCTGGCCGGGTCACATTTTAGCCGAATGAAGCATCTCGCCTCTCCCATGGCAGGCAAAACCCAGCGTGTCATTCCCGCGAACGCGGGAATCCAGAAAATATCTTCCCGTTGCCACTTGCCAGGAGGAACACACAAGCAGGCGCAAAGCACCTGGATTCCTGCTTACGCAGGGATGACACATCATGTATCCCGCCGTTCGGCTAAAATGTTACCAGGCGGGAAGGAACTTGGGCTCCCACGCAGTTTTCTCCAACCACCCAGGCTATGCCCCCCGCCTATATGCCCAGCAGTTTGGCTGTTACCAACCACTGCAGTTCCCCTCGACCAAGCTCCGGCTCCCTGCCAAACTGTATGAGGGCTACCGCCCCCTTGGCAAAACGGATGAGGGTTTGTCCCGGGCCGATCAAGGCGGCACAGAATACCTCGATATCCGGAGCATGGCCGACCCAGGCAATGGCCTGATGGCGGTCGGTTTGGGAGGCTGTCCATTCTAACAGTTTATTCAGACACCCACAGGGCGCCAGCTCCGCATGTTCCACCACTGGGGGCCCTTGCTTTTTCAGCACGTTGGCAATGACTTGGGCCGTCTGTTGCGCACGAACCAAAGGACTGGTAACAATCAACGTGGGCTGAAACTGGGTTTTGGCCAGCTTGCGCACTAGCTTGGCAAACCGTTTTCGGCCTTCCGGTGTTAGAGGTCGCTGGGAATCGTCCGGCCAACGGGCCGCATCCTGCTCTTCAGCCCATGCATGACGAACAAGATAAAGTTCCATGACATCACTCCCCACCTACCAGTACCAATCCAAATCTCTTACCCCATTATTTTGGCAAAAAAGTCCGGAAAACCAAACGTAACACTTTAGCCGTTTGAAGCAATGGAACACATTTTAGCCCAATGGAAGCGCAGCTATGTAGGGGCGGGGCAAGAGGGGGTGGGCAGTTATTGCATGGTCAGTTCCTTTCGTAAGGCTAGAGTGATGACATAAAGGGTTCTGGCTCGAAGCGACCGCAAAGGTTTCACGCTCCTCGTGCCCGCAAAAGCGGCGGTACCCTTTTAACCGTCTGACGGAGGCCAATGTGTCATTCCTGAGCAAGCAGCAGCCCGGGCTTGTTCCCGCGTGAGCGGGGGCCAGGCAATATGGACTTCTCCCCCTTTCTGGATTCCCACTTTCGTGGCAGTGACATCCAAGGGCGGGAGAGGACGGCCTGACCGGAGGCTTTGCCGACGGGCAGGCCGGGTGAGGAGGCCCTCGTACCGCAGACGTCCCGTCTGCATCCTTCCGCCTTTCCCCCGGCGGGCCCCCCTCATGTCATTCCTGCGCAAGCGTGAATCCAGAGCGCTTCTTCCCTTGGCGGGAGAGGCTGGTTTGGCCTTCGGCAAAACCGGGTGAGGGGGCCTTTCCCCCGCAAGCGGGAATCCAGAAAATAGGGGAAGCCCATCTTGTCTGGGTTTGCTTCTGGGCGGGAAGAAGCCGGGACTGTTACTTCCCCAGTAGGATACATAGGCCCTGATTCGGCTAAAAATAAAAATGTTTCGCTGCGGTGGGGGGAAGTGGTGTTTCCCGATTGCGAAATAGGTCCACATCATTGCGAAAGTGTTCAAGGGTGCGAAATACCTTCGGTTTCAAAGGTGCCAGTAGTCCAACCACTTCCGGTTTTTTGTGGACTTATTTAGGGAATCAGGGGAAGGGATTGCCCTTTGGAGGTGTATCCCCCGGATAGATGGAGTAGTTTTGTTGGCCTTAAGGTGCTGAGGATCCCCGAACAGGCATAAGGTGGATCGCCCCGGAGGGGGCTAGTTTTGCGGAGGAAGGCAAAGATGCCTGCAAAATATCGACAACCGGGACTCCGGTTTGAATATCCGGAGAATTGGCAATTGGAGGAGGATCGGCCTGGGGTCGGTCGGGCATCGGTTACCGTGTATAGTCCAGGGGGGGCGTTTTGGTCGGTAGCCTTACATCCCAGGGAGGTCAGTCCGTTCAAGTTGGCCGATTTGCTCGTCCAGGCCATGCGGGAAGAATACAAAGATTTAGATGTCGAGGAAGTTCGGGAAATTATGGCAGGCCATGAGTTAATCGGGTATGATTTGGGGTTCTTTTACCTGGACCTAACCAATACGGCCAAAATCCGCACCCTCCGGACTCGGTATGGAACCTATGCGTTTTTCTGCCAGGCGGAAGACCGAGAGTTCGCCGCTTTGGAAAAGGTCTTTCAGGCGATGACAACCAGTCTGCTGAGGAATCTGGATAACCCCCATCTGTGGGATTAGATCACTTGTAGAAACCTCTGAAAAATCCTGAAAATATAGTGAACTATGTGGACTTTTGAGTATGTTGTCCACCTCGGAGGTTCGTCAGTGCAGCTACAATGTATTGGATGCTAGCATTGACAGCATCGCAAGATATGGGGTTTTCGGAAAAATCTCCTGAAATACTTCTTTTTTTTGTCCACGTCGAATTATTCAGAGGTCCTTGTAACATTTTAGGTAACACTTTAGCTTGACTGTATCCACCGGGAGCGATTGCCACAATCAGTGGTGTTCCACTCAGTTTTAGCCACCTATATATGGTGGTAGCAATCCCGGTGGATACAGTCAAATTAGCCGAATGAAGCACAATGCCTCTCCCCTGGCCGTCGAGAGGCCGGCCAGCCGACAGGTTGGCCGGGTGAGGGGGCCCCGTGTCATTCCTGCGTAAGCAGGAATCCAGATAGCCTTGGCCATGGGTGCTCAGGATTCCCACTTTCGTCGGAATGACATACCAAGGCGGGAGAGGCGAGTTATTTCATTCCTCTCAAGTGTAACGTTTTTCTTTTCCGGTAACATTTTAGCCGAATGAAGGGCAGCGATGTGTCACTTCTGCGTAAGCAGCAGTCCAGGCTCCTTGGGGTCTGCTACAGTGTTGCTGTGGAACACCGGGGTACCAAGGCAACATGCAATCCTCCTACGTTCTGGACTGCCGCTTGTGCGGGAAGGACACCTTCGGTTTAGCCCGCCAGGGGAAGGGCAGGTTGCTCCATTCGGCTAAAATGTTACCTTTTCCTTTGGATGCCTAGGTCTTGCTCAACGGATCGGTTGGGGTTGTTACCGGGCCAACGGGCAGTCTTTTTCCGCCGGGATTCTGAAAACGACCCGAATGCCTTATAATAAGCCAAAAAAGGACGGCCCGAACACAGCCTTCGGACTAACCGAGGCTAAAAGGGGGTTTTGCGAAACAGACAGTCTGGATTGCCACATGCCCGTTCGCCGAGAGTACGAACCTATCCGAGAATCCCGGTGACTTATTGATCTTCGCAAAACGAAGGAACACTCAATATCCCTGGCAACATTTTAGCCGAATGCAGGAGCATGTTTATCATGCCCGCTTCCTGTCTCCCCTGGTCGTCCCGAGGGTGAGGGTGATGAGGGAATAACGGGAAGAAGTGGACAGCCGCCTTCTTTTTTCCCTCACCCGGCCTGGCCTTCGGCCAGGCCTGCCTCTCCCACCGGGGGAGAAGCGTACTTGGTTCCCGCTTGCGCGGGAATGACACGCTGGGGTTAGCCCACCAGGGAAGAGGAGTTTGTTTCATGCGGCTAACTAAATAAGTCCACAAAAAACCGGAAGTGGTTGGACTACTGGCACCTCCGAAACCGAAGGTATTTCGCACCCTTAAACACTTTCGCAATTATGTGGACCTATTTAGTTACAAAACGAGGGATTTGGGCTGTCCCAACGATTTGGGAAGATCAATAGATTGCTGTATCTCCTGAGCCCAATTCCCACAATCTGTGGGTGTTTGGGCCGATTCTAGCCCCTCCAATCGTAGGAGCCGGTTCCGGTAGATACAGTCAATATATCAATATAGCTGACTTATTGGTTTCTGGCTCCGGTTGGCCGAGGGTTTCGGATACACGCTCTATTGGCAAAAGGAGGCGTTGGGAGTTTTTGGAACCTGGCAGGGGAGGCCAGCACCGGCCATGAAAATCGTCCGCGTGGAATACTGGCCGGTTACCATGCGCTTGGGCCGACCGTACATGGCCGCCTATGACACCCTGGAAACCACCACGAATATCTTTTTGCGGGTGGTAACGGATCGGCGGTATGTCGGCTATGGGTGTGCGGCGCCGGATGACGTGGTTACCGGGGAAACGCCCCAAGACGCCCTGGAGGCGATGCAGAAGGTGGTCGAACCGATGCTCCGGGGTGCCGATCCGCTCCGGCCCGCCCTGATCCTAGAACAGTTGCGCCCGCTTTTAGAGGATCGGCCTTCGGCCATGGCGGCCGTGGACATGGCCCTGCTGGACCTAGTGGGCAAAAAGTGCGACCTGCCCTTGTGGAAACTGCTGGGCGGCTATCGCAGTTCGATTAAAACCAGCGTAACCATCGGCATTTTGCCCGAAGAGGAAACCGTGCGTCAGGCCCGGTATTGGGTAAGCCGGGGGTTTCAGGCCCTGAAGCTCAAAGGTGGCTTGGATGCGGAGGACGACGCCCGGCGGGTGCTCAGGGTTCGTGAGGAAGTGGGCGAGGACGTGGAACTCCGGTTTGACGCCAACCAGGGATATACAGTCGAACAGGCACTCAGCTTCATCGAACAGACGCTACCGGCCCGGCTGGAACTGATCGAGCAGCCGACGTTGCAAGGCCAATTCGATCAGTTGGCCGAGGTAACTCGGCAGGGGGTGGTGCCCACGATGGCAGATGAAAGTCTGGCCACCATTCGAGACGCCTTCCGCCTGGCCCGGGAAGACGTTACCGATATGCTCAACGTCAAACTGATGAAAGTCGGCGGCATTGCCGAGGCGGTGCAGATTACGGCGGTGGCCCGGTCGGCCAAGATGCAGGTGATGGTCGGCTGCGTGGATGAGTCGGCTCTAGGAATTGCCGCCGCCTTGCATTTTGCCCTCTCCAACCCGAATGTTGCCTATGCGGACCTGGACGGCCATCTGGACCTGCAGGGCGATCCGGCCGCCGAAGCCGTCCACCTGGAAAACGGCATCCTCTATCCGCGGGATGCTCCTGGCCTGGGCTTTGACCTGCCGGAATAACGCCTCTGGCCGCCCGCTGCTCCGCCCTCCCTAAAAAGCGCCGGGTATCACTTTAGCCGAATGCAGGGGGCGCACGTTATTTCCGCTAAAGCCACTTCCCCGGCTGTTGAGAGGGTTGGGGTGAGGGGGAGTTCTGGGAAGGCGGACGTTTCGTTCGCCTTCCTATGCGGGCCGAAGGCCCGCTCTCTCAGCAACCCCCAGACCCGACTTCGATTCGCTCCACCGGCCTCTGCCGCCAGAGAAGAGGCGGGTTACTCCATTCGGAGAAAGTGGTACAAAAAGGGATTTTCGGGTTGCCGTTGAAGAGGGCCGAACGGGCGGCCAACCGCTATTCCTTCGGGAATGAAACACAAATCTGCCACTTTCCTGGGAGTTGAAGAGGGCCGAACGGGCGGCCAACCGCTATTCCTTCGGGAATGAAACACAAATCTGCCACTTTCCTGGGAGTTGAAGAGGGCCGAACGGGCGGCCAACCGCTATTCCCGTTGAAGTTGTTGGCTACGGCGCATGCTGCAAAACTGCGGCCCGCACATACTGCAAAAATCTTCTCTTTTGGCCGATTCAGCAGGCAACGAGGCTTCATGATAGGTCCGGGCCCGGTCCGGGTCGAAACAGAGCCGAAATTGATCCTCCCAGCGAAACGCAAAACGGGCCTTGGCCATGGCTTCGTCCCAGGCCAGGGCTAAGGGGTGTCTTTTGGCCAGGTCGGCGGCATGGGCGGCAATTTTGTGGGCAATCAGCCCCTCTTTGACATCCTCCTTGGTCGGTAACCCCAAATGTTCTTTTGGGGTTACATAGCAGAGCATGGCCGCCCCCAGCCAGCCGATTATCGCCCCGCCGATGGCCGAACTGATGTGGTCGTATCCGGCGGCAATGTCGGTAACCAATGGGCCTAACGTGTAAAAAGGTGCATCCTGGCACCAGGCCCGCTCTTTTTCCATATTTTCGGCCAGGCGATCCAGGGGCACATGGCCCGGTCCTTCGATCATCACCTGCACATCGTACTGCCAGGCAATCTGGGCCAGTTCGCCCAGGGTTTTCAGCTCGGCCATTTGGGCCGGGTCGTTGGCATCAGCAATGCAGCCGGGCCGAAGCCCATCCCCTAACGACACAGCCACATCATACTCCCGCAGGACCTGGCAAATCTCCCGAAAATGCGTGTAAAGGAAATTCTCCTGCCCATGGGCCTGGCACCAGGCCGCCATGATAGCGCCGCCCCGGCTGACAATTCCGGTTCGCCGACTTCGGACCAGCGGCAGATAGTCCTTCAACACGCCCGCATGGATGGTTACATAGTCCACCCCCTGTTCGGCCTGCTGGATGAGGGTTTGCAGATACAGATCGAAGGAGAGTTCTTCCGGACGGCCGCCCACCTTTTCCACCGCTTCATAGATAGGCACCGTGCCGATCGGTACCGGCGCATTACGCAATATCCACTGCCGAGTGGCGTCGATATCCGGTCCGGTGGACAGATCCATGACCGTATCGGCTCCCCATCGGCAAGCCCACCGCATCTTCTCCACTTCTTCTTCCAACGAAGAACCCAGCGGCGAATTGCCGATGTTGGCGTTGACTTTGACCAGGAAGCGGCCACCGATAATCATTGGCTCGGATTCGGGATGGTTGATATTGGCCGGCAGCAAGGCCCGGCCTGCAGCCAACTCTTGCCGAACCAATTCCGGATCCACCTGTTCCCGGGCAGCCACAAAGCGCATTTCCTGGGTGATGATCCCTTGGCGGGCGTAGTAGCGTTGGGTAACCGGCCCCCGGCCCCGGAGTACCTTGGACCGCATCAGTCCGGGGGGCACTCGGCAATCTGGGGGTGGGGGAACCCGCAGCGGCACTTCCTCCACATCCTGCCGGGCCAATATCCACGGCCGACGAAGCGGCGGCAAGCCCTCGCATAGGGGGTAACCATCCGGCCCACTGGTATCATATAAATAGAGGGTTTCCCGGCCCCCGTCCAAAACCACCTTCCGCGCCGGGATCCGAAGCCCTTCGGCTGCCTCCAAATAGACCTTCTCCCCCCATAGGGTGGTCTGTCGGGGTTCTTTCTGCTCCGTCATCAACATGGTGGGGATTTTCCTAAGTTGACTGTATCTACCAGGCCCAATTACCACAATCTGTGGTGTTCGAGAGGATTCCTAGCCCCTAACTGGTGGGGACTGGTTCCAGTAGATACAGTCAAACTAAAAAACCAGTAACTATTTAGCCGAATGAAGCAACTCGCCTCTCCCCTGGCGGGAGAGGCCGGCCTGGCCGGAGGCCAGGCCGGGTGAGGGGGAGAAAAGAAGGCGGCTGGCCCCTTATTTCCCCCTCACCCTACCCTCTCCCGCAAGGGAGAGGGGAAAAACAGCGCCTCTTCATTCGGCTAAAATGTTACAAAAACCATTCGTACCTGCCCCTCAGATGGGTTGGTCTGTGGAGGGCATTGGTCTAGCCCTCCTTTATCCTATCACTTTCGCCCCCTCCGGAACAGGGCGTGAAGGTCCGGCGCAATCTTATCTATTTTGATCAAATCTCCTTAACAGCCTAGATGTTCCATTTTGAAAAACCGGATAGTCAATCAGGATGAACAGGGTCAGGTGCCCCTATTTAGGAGGAGGAGAGGGGCTTCCAAACCAGTACCACCAGGACGGTTCCCGGGGAGCATGTTCCCATGGGGTAACATTTTACGTGAATGAAACAACTCGCCTCTTCCCTGGCGGGAGAGGCCGGCGGTACCTTTGGTACCGCCGAGTGAGGGAGATTTGGGGGGCAGAAGGCATCTGGATTCCTGCTTACGCAGGAATGACACAACACCCCTTACATTCGGCTAAAATGTTACCCAATGGGTTTAGTTTGACTGTATCCACCGGGATCAATTGCCCCAATCTGTGGAGTTCCACCCAGTTGGAGCCCCTATATATGGTGGTGGCCTGGCTGGATGGAGACAGTTAAATTAGGGGTAAATTAGGGGCTGGCCAAGACAAGGGCGGCAGCTTGGCCGGTGCTGGCATGGCTGAGCTTAATGGCCACCGGCGGCCCCAATGGCATGGGGCTTTCTGCTACCACTTGGATCGGGCATTCTGGATCCGGTGTCTGATAATTGAGCGTGGCCGGGATGAGCCGATGCTCTAGGGCCAACACACTAGCCGCCAGTTCCACTGCCGCTGAACCCGCTCCCAAATATCCGAAATAGCTTTTCGGGGCAGTTACGGGGACATCGGGCAGGCAGCGGTAAATGGCCTGGGCTTCGATGCGGTCGTCGTGCTGGGTGCTCATGCCATGGGCGTTGATATGGCCCACCTCCGAAGGGGTCAGCCCTGCCCGGCGCAAGGCCAGCCGGAGGGCCGTTTCCACGACTCGACCGGTCATGGGACACCGATCAGGCCGGGGTTCAAACGCCTCGGCATAAGCTAGGATGCGTGCCTGTACCGGCGCCGCCCGGGCACGCGCATGGTGGGCCGACTCCAGGACGAAGACCGCTGCCCCTTCCCCGTTGACCAGGCCGTCCCGATCCCGATCGAAGGGTCGGCAGGCAGCCTCCGGGGCATCAGACCGGCGGGAAACCTCCCAAAGAGGACTTCGGACATAAAGGACCGGATGCACTCGGCTGCCCGTGCCGCCGGCCAACATGAGATCGGCCTTGCCTCGTTGGATGATCCGGATGGCCTCGCCGATGGCGGCCAGGCCGGACAGTTCGCCCAGCACGATGGTGTTGGTCGGGCCCCGGGCGTCTCGGATGATGCCGACATGGCAGGCAGGCATGTTGGGCAGATATTTGAGCATCCACAAGGGGAAGATTTCCGGCATGGCCCCAGGCCCCCAATGCCGAAACTCAAAACGGCCGTCTTCCATACAGGCCCGAAAGGCGGGGGCCAGTTCTTCAGGTTCACATTGGATCATGTCGGCCCCTAGGACCACGCCCAGCCGATCCGGATCGGGTGGTTGGGCCGGCAGTTGGGCATCTGCCCATGCCAATTCTGCGGCGGCTACGGCCAACTGGATGTCCCGGCACATGACTTTCAGACTTTTCCGGGGACGCACGTACAGCTTGGGGTCGAAATCCCGAATCTCGCCGCCGAAATTCGGCAGTCCCTCGATCGGCGCAAACTGGCTTAGTCGGCCCACGCCGCTTCGGCCTTCCCGGAGCGATTGCCAAAACGGCTCTTTGCCGATACCGATCGGGCTGACCAGGCCCAAACCGGTAATGACCACTTCCCCCTGGGGATGCATCCGACCAAGACCCCTTTATGGCATCAGATCGAAGCGTAAGGAACCTTCCTGCATCCCCTCGGCATCCAAGGCGATCTCCACCCCTAAGGTAGTCTGGGTATTGTATTTGGCGGGCAGAAGTTCTTTGCCGCCTTCCTCTTTGGAAATCCGCACCAAATAGAACCCGGGCGGACAGCCGGGCAGATCGGTAACCCCTTCTTCGGTCAGGCTGGTGGCGCCGTGTTGATCGGTGGTACCTACG
>Ga0197142_1003124_pt1 | contig 14066 bp, 9 predicted proteins | sample GBS60_MetaG_FD_148614 | JGI IMG/M metagenome (GOLD analysis project Ga0197142, IMG submission 148614) | Sediment microbial communities from Great Boiling Springs, Gerlach, Nevada, United States - GBS 60_MetaG | ecosystem: Environmental > Aquatic > Thermal springs > Hot (42-90C) > Sediment... | reverse complement strand
TTCTTACATTAACCGACGTTGGAGTAGAGGAAAAACCAGAAGAAAAAGGGGGAACATTTTGTGAAAATGCCAAAATTAAAGCTAAGTTTTTTGCTAAAAAAACCAGTCTTCCAACTTTGGCTGATGATGGTGGTTTGATTATTCCCTATTTAAACAACGAACCAGGAGTAAAATCTCGCCGCTGGCTTGGTTATGAAGCTTCCGATGAAGAACTTATAAAATATACTCTTCAAAAACTAAAAAAAGTACCCAAAGAAAAACGAAAAGCCTATCTTCAAGTTTGCCTTTGTTTTTTTGATCCCTTATCTAAAAAAATCTTTTTTGAAGAAGAAAAAATTGAAGGACTAATTGCTCAAAAACCAAGCGGTAAAGCAACCTTTGGCTATCCCTTTCGCGCTTTATTTATTGTCAAAAAATTCAACAAATATTATGATAATTTAACTGAAAAAGAACACCAGCAAATCAACCATCGCTTAATTGCCTTAAAACGCTTGACAAAAAAAATTTTAATCTAATATAATTTAAACAATATGAACAAAGAATTAATTGCTACCAATAACTTTTCCCCATCCTCCTGCTTTTTTTATTTTTAAGCGGGAGGATATTTTTTTTAAATAAAAATCTTACCTCCCGCAAGGGAGGTTTTTTGTTATATGGAAAAAATTGATTTTAATCTTATTATCGATTTTGATAGCACTTTTGTTGATGTTGAGTCTCTTGATGAATTGGCAAAAATAACTTTGGAAAAAAACAAAAATAAAGAAAAAATTATTCAACAAATAGAAAACATTACTCAACTTGGAATGGAAGGAAAAATTAGCTTTGACCAATCACTTAAAAAACGCTTGGATCTTTTTTCGCCAACAAAAAAAGATGTTAAAAAATTAATTAAAACATTATCAAAAAAAATAACCCCTTCAATTAAAAAGAATAAATCTTTTTTCAAAAAAAACGCTAAAAATATTTATATTATCTCCGGTGGCTTCAAAGACTATATCAATCCTATCGTCAAAAGTTTTGGAATCGAAGAAAATCATATCTTGGCCAATGAATTTGTTTTCAATGAAAAAGGGGTGGTTGTTGGTTTCAACTCAAAAAATATTCTAAGTCAAAAAAATGGTAAAACAAAAGCAGTAAAATCTTTAAATCTTAAAGGAAAAACCGTCGTTATCGGCGATGGTTATACTGATTATGAGATAAAAAAAGAAGGATTAGCCAATAAATTTTTTCTCTTTTGTGAAAACATAAAAAGAACTAATCTTGCTCCATTGGCCGATGAAGTGATTTACAGCTTTGATGAGTTTTTGTATCTTTTTGATCTTCCACGTCAATACTATTTTCCCAAAACAAAAATCAAAGTCCTTCTTTTGGAAAATATCCATCAAAAAGCAGTTGACCTTTTTCAAAATGAAGGTTATCAGATAGAAAAAATTGACAAAGCATTAGATGAAGAAAAATTAATTGAAAAAATAAAAGACGTTAATATTTTAGGCATAAGATCAAGAACCAATATTACCAGAAAAATTCTCAATCAGGCAAAAAAACTGTGGGTGATTGGTGCTTTTTGTATCGGTACTAATCAAATTGACTTAGATTATGCAACAGAAAAAGGCATCTGTGTTTTTAATGATCCTTACAGTAATTCAAGAAGCGTTGTTGAGTTGGTTATTGGACAAATAATTGTTCTTTATCGAAGAATTATCGAAAAAAATCAAAAATTACATCAAGGAATATGGGATAAATCAAGTAAAAATTGTTATGAAATTCGAGGAAAAAAATTGGGTATTATCGGGTATGGTAACATTGGTTCTCAACTTTCAGTCTTAGCAGAAAATCTTGGAATGGAAGTTTATTTCTATGATATTATCGATAAATTACCCTTGGGCAAAGCCAAAAAATGTCAAACTTTAACCGAACTTTTAAAAAAAGTTGATATTATCTCTATCCACGTTGATGGCCGAGAAACTAACCGTAATCTTATTGGGGAAAAAGAATTTCAATCAATGAAAGACGAAGTAATTTTTTTAAATCTAAGTCGTGGTTACGTAGTTGATATCAATGCTTTGGTTAAATATATCAAAAATGGAAAAATAAAAGGAGCCGCTTTAGATGTTTTTCCTGAGGAACCAAAAAACAATAAAGAAAAATTTATTTCTCCTCTTCAAAATTTAGAAAACGTTATTCTTACACCCCATATTGGTGGTAGTACGCAAGAAGCTCAAGAAAATATAGCTCAATTTGTGGCTAAAAAAATTATCAGTTATATAAACGGTGGTGATACTCTTCTTAGTGTTAATTTCCCCCAAATTAAACTACCAACGCAAAAAAATTTTTATCGTTTTATCCATATTCACCAAAATATTCCTGGGGTTTTAGCTCAAATCAATAGTATCTTAAGCCAAAATAATATTAACATCGAAGGTCAATACTTAAAAACCAATGAAAAAATAGGATATGTCATCACCGATATTAATAAAAATTATTTCAAAAAAATAGAAGATAACCTTAAAAAGGTTAAAGGAACAATAAAATTTAGAATTTTATATTAAAAAAATGGGTAAAAACAAAAAAATTTTTCTTACAGTTGGTCCAAGCAAGCTTTTTCCAACCGTTAAAAAACACATCTTAGAAGCTTTAAAAAACAATATCCCATCGATATCTCATCGAAGTGAAAAATTTATGAGTCTTTTTGAAGAAACAGTTGTTAATCTTAAAAAATTACTTAATATCCCAAAAGAATATCAAATCTTCTTTCTTTCATCAGCCACTGAAGCAATGGAAAAAATTATTGAAAATACAATTGAAAAAAATAGCTTTCATCTAATCAGTGGTGAATTTGGTTTTCGTTTTTTTCAAATGGCAAAAAATCTTAAAAAAAACGCTTTGGCTTATCAAATTGATATTAATAAACCTTTAAATAATCAAAAAATCATTATTCCAAAAAGTAGCGAAATAATTACTATCACTCAAAATGAAACAAGTATCGGTTTTTCTTTTGATCCAAAAATTATTTATCAGATTAAAAATCTTTATCCAAAAAAATTAATTGCTTTAGATATTGTTTCCTCAACCCCATATATTGATTTAAACTTTGATAAAATTGACTTAGTTTTTTTCTCAGTTCAAAAAGGTTTTGGCCTGCCAGCCGGTCTTGGCGTTTTGATTGTTAGTCCAAAGGCTTTTGAAAAAGCTTTATTTTTAAATAAAAAAAATAAACTTTATTTAAGTTATCACAACTTTTTGGAACTTAAAAAATACGCCGATAAATCTCAAACTCCCGAAACCCCCAATGTTTTAGCTTTATATCTTTTAAACGCTATTACAAAAGATTTTTTAAAAATAGGAATTGAAAAAATAAGAAAAGAAACAGAAAAAAAGGCAAAAATGATTTATAATTTTTTAGAAAAAAACAAAATTTTAGAACCGTATATCAAAATTCATTCTTTTCAATCAAAAACTACTATTGTTGCTCAAACAAAAAATGGTAAAAAAAACGACTTAATTTTAGAAAAACTTAAAAAACAAAAAATTTATATCAGCTCTGGTTATAAAGATTTCAAAGATATTCACTTAAGAATAGCCAACTTTCCTTTTCATACTTTTTGGGAAATAAAACAATTGATTAATTGTTTAAAAGTTATATAATTTAAAATATAAAATATGTTGGATATAAATTTTATTCGTCAAAACAAAGAAAAACTTTTAAAAGCCGCCAAAAATAAAAATAGAGAGGTTGATTTAGATAAGATTATTGACCTTGATGAAAAAAGAAGAAAACTCATTGCTCAATCTCAAACTTTAAGAGAACAAAGAAATAAAATTGCCAAAGAAAAACCCAGCAAAGAAACCATCGACCAAGGAAAAAAAATAAAACTTAAACTTCAAGAAATTGAAAAAGAACTAAAAACCATTGAACAAGAATTAAATTTTCTTTTGTCTTTTGTCCCCAATATTCCTCTTGAGGAGGTGCCTGTTGGTAAAGATGCTTCTTTTAATAAAGTAGTAAAAACATGGGGAGAGATTCCAAAATTTGATTTTAAAGTTAAATCTCATATCGAATTAGGCACTGATTTAGATATCATTGATTTTGAAAGAGGTGCTAAAGTTTCTGGATTTCGCGGTTATTTTTTAAAAAATGAAGCCGCCATCTTACATTTAGCCATTCTTTTTTATGTTTTTCAAAAATTAGTCAAAAAAGGATATACACCGTTAATCGCCCCTACCATTGTTAAAGGTTTTACTCTTTTTGGTTGCGGGCAATTTCCTTGGGGAAAACAAGATACTTATAAACTAAACGATGACGATGCCTATTTGGCAGGGACAGCAGAACAGCCGGTAACTTCTTATTTTAGTGGTGAAATTTTAAAAGAAGAGGAATTACCAAAAAAATTTGTTGCTTTATCTGCCTGTTTTAGAAAAGAGGCGGGTGCTTATGGTAAAGACACTCGTGGTCTTTATCGTCTTCATGAGTTTTGGAAAGTAGAACAAGTAATTATTGCTAAAAATAATTTAGAGGAAGCAAAAAAACTTCATGAAGAACTTCAAAAAAACAGTGAAGAAATTTTGGAAGAATTAAAACTTCCCTATCGTCGAGTAATTTTATCAACGGGTGAGATGGGTGAACCCCAAATTTTTAAATATGACACTGAGGTCTGGATGCCGTATCGAGATGCTTACGGAGAGGTAATGTCCAACTCAATAATGGGTGATTTCCAATCACGAAGATTAAACATTAAATATCGAAAAAAAGATGGTATGAAAGAATATTGTTTTACTTTAAACAATACTGCCATTGCGTCACCGAGGATTTTAATTGCTATTTTAGAAAACTATCAACAAAAAGACGGCAGCATCATAATCCCCAAAGTCCTTCAACTTTTAACCGGCTTTAAAGAAATAAAAAAGAAAAATAAAAATAAAAATTTTTTAAGGTTCTGAGGTTGGGGTAATAAAAGAAACTTGGCAGTTAACTTTGTTTTCAGTTCCTTTTAAAAAGTATTCTTTTCGCCCAAAATAACAATTTTTTTCAACAATATTTTCTGGTTTTTCATACCAAAGACCGCTTCCATAATTTTTTAAAAGAAAGCTCATTACCCGATTCCAAATTGGTGCCGCCCCAGTAATTCCCGAAGTTAAATAAGGGTTCATTGGTGAATTATCATTATTACCCACCCAAACAACTACCAAGAACTCAGGAGTATAACCAATGGTCCAATTATCCCTTTTATCATTGGTTGTACCTGTTTTTACTGCCACCTTATAACCTTTTACTTCTAAAAAAGAATTTGAGCCAAAAGCCCATGTTCTGGCAAAATTGTCAGATAAGATATCAGAAATAATATAAGCAATTCCCGGATTAAGTAGACTTAATTTTGAAATTTTTGGTTCATCAATCGTATCTCCAAGACTATTTGTTATTTTTAAATAAGAAATAAGATCTACTTGCTTGCCTAAATTTGCCAAAACACCAAAAGCTTTAGCCATATCAATCATTTTAACCTCTCCTCCTCCTAAAGCCAAAGATAGACCAAAACGTGAACGATCAACCCAAGTTGAAATGCCCATTTTTGTGGCAAAATCAATAAATGAATCAACGCCTAAATCTGACAAAACCCTAACAGCAGGAATATTGTATGAATTAGCCAAAGCGTAACGAAGAGGAACTCTTCCATGAAAACGATTATCATAATTCATTGGTTTGTAAATTTCGCCTTCATGAATTTTAAAAACAACCGGTGAATCATCCAAAATGGTAACTGATGTATAACCTCTTTGCAAAGCTAAAGCATATAACAAAGGTTTTATAGCCGATCCTGGTTGACGCAAGGCTAAAGTTACATTATAAGCTCCATCAGGCTTACTAAAGTAATCAAAAGATCCAACCATTGCCAATATCTCTCCCGTTGTTGGTTTTGTTACTAAAACAGCTCCATTTCCTACATTTAAAGCACGCACTTTTTCAATCTCCTCTTTTAAAATCCTCTCCACTTCCTCTTGAATTTTTAAGTCTAAAGTAGTAGTAACTCGCAAACCACCTTCTTCAACCATTGATAAGCCAAACTTATCTTCTAATTTAGATTTTACATAAAAAACAAAATGGGGGGCTTTAACTAAAACTTTTGGCGGTAAAATTGCAACTTCCTTTACTTCGGCTCTTTCTTTAGTTTCCCTATCAATATATCCCTGTTTAAACATTGCCTCCAAAACTTCATTTCGTCTTTTTTTAGCAAGATCCGGATTAACATAAGGAGAATAAACTGAAGGAGCTTGCGGCAACCCAGCAAGCAAAGCTGCTTCTTCTAAATTTAATTCTTTTGCCGATTTGTTAAAATAAGTTTTTGCCGCCTCCTCAACTCCATAAGCCGATCCTCCATAAGGTACTTGATTAAGATACATTTCCAAAATCTGATCTTTAGTATAAATTCTTTCTGTCCATAAAGCTAAAATAATCTCTTTTATCTTTCTCTCCCACGTTCTTTCTGGATTAAGAAGTGAAGCTTTAACTAATTGTTGTGTAATCGTTGAACCACCTTGAAGATTACTTCTAAAAAAGGTTTCTCTAATCGCGCGAATAATTGCAAAAAAAGAGATACCTTGATGTTTATAAAAATCTTTGTCTTCTATTGCTATCGTTGCTTGATAAACATAGGGAGGAAGTTCTTTCAATTTAATTGGCGTTCGATTCTGTTCCCGATAAATTTCGTACAAAATTTTACCGTTACGATCATATAAATGAGTTGAAAGGGGATAATTAACTTTACCAATTACTGACGGAGAAGGAAGATTTTTGACAAAAATATAACTTTGATAAAAAAACAAAATAAAAAAAGTAGTTAAAACTCCTAAACTAAAATAATAAACTTTTAAAGGAATCTGATTAAAAAAATTTCTTATAATAAAAATAAAATGCAATAGAAACCTATTAAAAGATATTAAAAAATAAAAAAATATCTTTAAAAAAAATCGCGATAAAAAAAATAAGCGAAGGAATAACCATTTAAAAATAAACCTTATTCCTTCACCAATAAAAACAAAAAAATAAAGAAAAAGATAAATATATTTTAAAATTCTATCGATAAAAATTACGCTCTTCTTCATAAGAATTATTTTATCATATTCTATAGGTTATTTCAATTTGAATCAAAAGCAAAAGGTACCAATTTAGCTTTAACAACTAATCTTTTCCAATAAGTTCCTGGTGGAACGCAAGTAATTAAAGTTAAATAAGAATCGTCAAATTCATGATTTAAAACAGAAATTTCAGAAGGTGAAACAACAAACATTTCAAAAACTTCATATTGATAAACAATATCTCCAACCTTAATAAAAATTTTATCACCCTTCTGTAATGAGGGTAAAAATGTAAAAATACTCTTATAATCATAAGGTTTATAAAGCTGGGGTAAAGTTGAATGACCAAAAATAGCCACATTCCCTAACTCTCCTGGCATAGTTTTTGGTAAATAATGAATTAAACTTTTAGACAAATCTTCACCACCAACCGATACTACAGCGTCTTTAATATTTAATTTTGGAATCGATAAAAAGTATTTTTTAACTAAGAAACGTTTTTCTATTTTATTTTTTCCCATTGAAGGAAACCATAAATTAACATTAGTAAAATCAGATAAATTGTTAGAAAAAATATTAAAATTTCCCAACACTAGTCCATTATTAATCGATTTATTAATATCATCTAAAACAACTGGTGTTTTGATCTCCTTTGAAAAAAGAGTCTGTGAATAAATTTCAAAAGAAATAATTGGATAAAAAGCCCAAAATAAAAGAAAACTACCAATTGTTAAAGAAAAATAAGAAAAATAATTAATGATTTTTCTTTTAGGTGAGTTATTTTGTTTATAATATGAATAAAGCGCCATAGATTAAAAAATATTAAAAAATCAAAAATTTTTAATAGGAAACTTTTATTTCAATATTTTTTTTAAAAAAGGGGGTGATTTCAAAAATTAAAAAACCAGAGCTTATTCTGAAATTATAATTCATTATTTTATATTTATCCTTTAAAACATCAGTCATCTTTCTTTTAGAAACAAAAACAAGATCTTTTTTTAAAGAGTCAATGTCTATTTTTTTAATAGCTTGGCCACTAATTTTAAAATTAAAAACTAAATTATCTTTTTCTATCTTGGCTTTTATTAAATTATACTTTATTGTGTTTTTTTCTATTTCAAAATCTTTCGGAATTTCTTTTTTTAGAAAAAAAATAGCTTTATTTTTTAACTGATTTTCATCATATAGATAAAATTTTTTGTTTATCTTAGCGTTCAAAGTTATCTCTTCAGCCTCCTCATTTATTTCTTTAGAAAAATTTTCTTCTTTTAAATTTATCTCAGTTAATTCATTCACTATTTTTTTGTTTTTTTCAAATATTGGTTGTTTTATTTTAGATTTTTCTTTAATTTGCTTTCTTAACTCTTCAAAATCATCTTTTGAAACCGTTTTAACTTTATTTTTTGTACCACCAGAAAAAGAGCTTTCATTTTTAGCAATAAGGTTTTGTGATTTTCCTTCAATTAAAAATTTATTACCAGAACTTAAATTGTACTCAGAACCAATAGAGGAAGCAATTACTTGTACTTTTGCAGTTGCCGGTTTAGGATTTGAAGCATCACCAGATGCTGATGCTATCTTCACTTCTTCCTCTAAAAAAAACTTTAATCCATTTTCCGAAATTAAAACGGTTCCTTTTGATAAAGTATGAGAAGAAGATAAGTCATTATTAAAAATTGTTACTTCACCTCTTGCTTGTTGACCAATATCTTTTTGACCAGTTGTTTTTTTAGAAGAAGAAAGAGAAAATTCTTGTTCTTTTATAATAATATTTAATTTATCAGAAGTCATTTTTTTATCTAAACTTCCTAATAATACAACTTCTTTTTCAACTAATTTTTTTTCGGGGTAGATATCCAAACTTAAATTATGAAAAAACCACTCATTAATAAAAACAGCTAATAACAAAAAAAAGAAAAAGATGAAAAAAGGAAAAAAAAATCCTAACAATCTAATTTTGAAAGGAATCTTAAAAAAAGAAAACCATGATGATAAAAATAGTGGCGCTTTAAAATAAAAATAGTGAAAGATTTTAAAAAAATTATCTTTTTTTTCAAAAGAAGCTTCTTGAGCTATATCTTTTCCAATAAAAAAACCCATTTTCTCTTCTTTATTTTCTTTATTATTATTTTTTGATAAATCAGAGACTTCTTCTTTTAACTGAAATTCAAACACAAAAACACAAGCTTTTAATAACTCTTCTTCCTTTATTATATTTACTTTTGGTAACTGAATAAAATAATCAGTTGGCCAACGATAAGAAACAATAGATTCGACTTTTTCATCTAAATCCTTAGAATTATAAAGAATTATTCTGGAAGGTAAAAATTCTTTCCCCTTTTCTTTAAAAACTGTTAAAAGATCATCAATAAAATTATCGGTTCGACTAACTAATTTTTTTAAAATAATTTGACCCCCTTTGTAAACAAAAACTGAAACCTGAGTTTTATCAATCTCAACCAAAATTGCATTAAGAGGTAAATTATCATTTTGCTCTAAATAATAAACAACTGCCTCACTAACCTCAATGTATCCTAAAGGAATAAAGGCCAATTCTTTAATCATCCTTTTTAAAGACGACAACAAAGCGCTTTTAATTTGCTTATTTGATTGATCAACTAAATTAGAATATGCAAAAATAATTAATTGATTAATCTCTTCTTTTTCTAAATTCAATAAAGTTAAATTTTCATCAACATCTTCAGTCAAATTTTCAAAACCATTAGAGTAAGAAAAGTTAATTTTGTCTTTAACAAATAATTGTCCTTGCCTTTTTGATAAAACCATTAAAATTCCTTCTTGTTCTTTTAGAAGTAATCCCAAATAATTTTGTTTCTTTATTTTTTTATTAAAAAATGATAAATTAATCATAGTTGATATTTTTCAAAAACTTGATTAACTCCTTGTTGAGCTGTTTTTAAAGCCTCTTGATAAGAAACTCCTTCAACTGTGGCATTAATAGCATTTTCTAAATATTTAATAATCTCATCATTCAAACCATTATCGAAAGTTCTACTAATCATTGGCGTTGAAACAAAATAATCAGCTTGTTTAATAATTGCTCCTAAATATTCATTTTGCAAAAGAATTGTTCCTAAATCAACTCGAGAATATGGTTCGCCAAACAATCTTTGACGGGAGGCCAATTCATAAAATTTTGTCAAATTTTCTTTTTCTATCAAAAATCTTAAAAATTTCCAAGCCTCTAATTGATTACGACTTGCCTTTGAAACACCTTCAACCCAATAATTAGCAATAGAAACTGGATCAGCCCCAGGCAGTGAAGGAACTGGAAGCACCTTTAATTTAATTTCAGGATTAGCTGCTTTAATTAATAAAATCTGCCAAGATGGAGCAAAAATAATTGCCACTTTTTCTTGAACAAAAGCAGTAATAGAATTGGGAAGAGTTTCATCCCAAAAACTATTTTCTCCCTCTGCAAATCTCCGATATGTTTCTAAAGCGCCAACCGCCTCTTCACTATCTAGTTTTTTAATATCGCCCCCATTTTGATAAAGCATTAGAGCAAAAATATCAGAAAAATGTTCTACATTAGATGCTAAACCCAAAGCAACACCCGCAGTTAATATTTTTCCAGAAGGATCTTTAACTGTTAACTTGGGTACCATCTCTATTAACTCATCCCAAGTAGTTGGTAGACTTTCAATTCCTGCTTTTTTTAATAAATCAAAATTACAAATAAGAACTAAACCATCAATTGTTAAGGGTAACCCATAATAATTATTATCAATTTTTAAATCTTTCTGATGAATTTTATAAAAAGTTTTTTCAAATTCTTCATTGCTCATAATCGAAGAAGGTAATGGTGAAAGAATTTGCTTTATTTGCGGTATCCACGTATTATGAAAGCGAAAAATATCAGGTCCTTGTCCATTTTGAGTTCTAACCAAAAGCTTTTCTCGATAATCTTGAGGTGACATTTTTTGATAATTAATTTTGACATGGGGATTCTTTTTTTGATAATCGGCAATTAGTGGCTCAAAAATCTCTTTATCTTCCCATAAACCCCAATAAGTTAAAGAAATTTCTTTTGTTGTCTTTTTTGTGGAAAAAAGAAACCTAAAAATAATAAAAAATAGAATTAAAAAAACAGAAAAGCCTATTATTAAAAAAATATACCTATTCCAATTTTCTACAAAAACTGGAGGTGTATCTGAAGGTAAACCACTATTGCCTTCAAGTATTGACTCCTGAGGTGAGGTTACATCAGGTGAAACCTCTTCCGGTATCAAATTTTCATCATTTGATGAATAATTATTATTAGAAGAATTCTCCTCAACTACTGTTTCAAATAGTTGATTTTTTTTGTTTTTTTCTTTATTATCATCCATAAGAGTAAATTAATAATATGATAGCAAAAAATAAATCTCTTATCATCATCTTAATTTTAGTTTCATTTTTGTTACCAAAGGGAATTTACTTTTTTAAAAAAGAAAGAGAAATAAACATTGAAAAAAAAATATATCCTAATACCTATATTAATAAAATAAATTTTGGCGAAAAAACAAAAGAAGAATTACTAAAATTTTTTGAGGAAAAAAATAAAAAACTAAAAGAAAAAAAAATAATCATTATATATCAAAATGAACCGTTAGCCACTTTTTCAGGTAAAATGATTAACCTTCATTTTGATAGTCAAGGAATATGGGAGCGAGCTTTTTTAATTGGAAGAAGTAGTCATTTTCCTTCAAAAATTTTGCAAAAAATAACCTCAATTTTTAATTTGAAAAAATTTTATATTGAATCTCAACCATCATTAGATTATCAAATAATTAAAGATTTTTTAAACATTGCTAAAGAAAAATACGATAAACCGGCAAAAAATGCTTTATTTAAATTTGAAAATGGTAGGGTTATATCTTTTTATAAAGAGGTATGGGGAGAAAAAATTAATGAAGAAAAATTTATTTATGATTTAAATATAATTAAACAAAAAATATTAGAAAAAGAAAATAAAGATTTCTTTTTAAAAATTCATATTGAAAAAATTGAACCAGAAATAAAACTCTCGGAGATTAATAACTTTGGTATTAAAGAAGAAATTGGCTTTGGTAAATCTGATTTCACCGGATCTATCGTTTCACGAATTCATAATATTATTTTAGCCAGTTCAAAATTTAATGGAATATTAATTCCACCCGGAAAAATTCTTTCTTTTAATGAAACCATAGGTGATGTTTCTTCATTATCCGGATATCAGCCAGCATACATTATAAAAGATGGAAAAACCATTCTTGGTGATGGTGGTGGTGTATGCCAAGTATCAACAACCCTTTTTAGAGCCGCTTTAAACGCTGGTCTTCCAATCATAGAACGCCATCCACATGCCTATCGGGTTTCTTACTATGAAAACGACTCTCTTCCCGGTTTGGATGCTACTGTTTTTGCTCCTTTTGTGGACTTAAAAATCAAAAACGACACTAAAGCTCACATTCTTATTCAAACAAAAATTGATAAAGAAAATAATCTTTTGTTTTTTTATCTTTTTGGCCAAAAAGATGGCCGACAGGTTGAGATTGAAAAACCAAAAATTTGGGATATTGTTCCACCACTGCCTCCAAAATACCAAGATGATCCAACTTTAAAAAAGGGAGTTATCAAACAAATAGATTTCCCATCATGGGGAGCTAAGGCTAATTTTCATTATAAAGTGGTAAAAAATGGGGAGATTCTTTTTGAAAAAGACTTTTTTTCCTCCTATCGTCCCTGGCAAGCAGTTTATCTTGTTGGAACAGCTGAATAAAATAAACTATATTTTTGCTACCACATAAATTTGGTAAATTAATTTTTCTATTAAATCTCCTCTCTTAAAATCTCTATTAATCTCTTTCTTCATCTAAACCATCTTGCTCTTCCCAGCTTATAAGAAAGGTTTTTTATTTTTCGCTCTCCAATGATTTTTGCCGGTACCCCACCCACGATTGCAAATGGCGGCACATCTTTTGTCACCACCGCCCCCGCCGCCACCACTGCTCCTTTGCCTATCTTTACTCCTGGTAAAATTATCGCTCTTGGACCAATAAAAACATAATCTTCAATAATAACTGGTGCATTTTTAGCCAAAAAAAAGGGGTCGTTGATATCGTGTTCGCTGTTGTAAATTATTACTTCTGATGCGATATCAACATGATTACCTATAATTAGTTTATCTCTTCCATCCAAAACTACTCCTTCACCAATAATAGAATCTTCTCCAATTTTAATATTTCTTGGATCATAAAAACGCGCTCCCATATGAATGGTTGAACCTTTACCAATCTTTATTCCTGCTAGCCGATAAAAAAACCGCCGCAAATGATGAGAAGGCAAAAATCCCACTAAATGAAGCAAAAAAACCTCAAATTCTAAAAGAATATTAAAAAGTCGATTTATTCCTTTTTCAAAAATTTCTTTTGAAGTTAGTTTTTTACCAGTTTTATCGTAAAACATAAATCGCCTAACTTCTAACATTAACATCTTTTTATTCTCCGCTTTTCAACCACTTCTTAAACTCTTCATATTCAAAAGTATTTAAAACATCATCCTTCTCCAACCATCCTCGCCTTGCCACCGAAACACCATAAAACATTCCCTCCATCTCTTTTAATGAATGGGCATCGGTATTTATAATAAATTTTACGCCAAAATTTTTTGCTTGTCTTACCAAAATATCAGGTAAATCTAAACGCAATGGCCAAGCATTAATTTCTAAAGCAATGTTTTTATTTTTTGCTTTTTCAAAAACTTCCTCCCAAAAGACATCGATTTCCTCTCGTTTTCCCAAAAGCCTACCAGTTGGATGACCTAAAATTTTCACCTTAGCAAAATCTAAAGCTTTTAGTATCCTTTTAGTCATTTTTGTTTTTTCTTGAAAAAAAGAACTGTGAATTGAAACAATAAGATAATCAACATAAAAAACAGCCTCTTTTGGTAAAGAAAGCCCACCATCAGGAAGGATATCAACCTCCAAACCAATAAAATAACCAATGTCAATG
>Ga0197142_1003122_pt1 | contig 14071 bp, 9 predicted proteins | sample GBS60_MetaG_FD_148614 | JGI IMG/M metagenome (GOLD analysis project Ga0197142, IMG submission 148614) | Sediment microbial communities from Great Boiling Springs, Gerlach, Nevada, United States - GBS 60_MetaG | ecosystem: Environmental > Aquatic > Thermal springs > Hot (42-90C) > Sediment... | reverse complement strand
GCCGCACCGAGCTCGACCCGCGGCAGGGTGAGCCGCTCGAGGCGCAGCGGAGGCAGGCTTTCGGGCAGCGTCGGCAGCTCGGGCAGTCCGGCGGAGGGGGTCGTCTCGGCGCCGGCGGGCGGCAGGCGGTGGAGGGCGACCCGCGCGGCACCCGCCTCGCGGACCTCGACCCGGCCGGTCAGCAGCGCGCCGGGTGCGAGATCGACCCGGGCCTCGTCGACCTCGAGCCAGACGCCCTCGGCATCGGCGAGGCGCAGCCGCTCGAGCCGGACGGTGAAAGGCAAGAGGCCGGCGAGCCCGCTCACCTCGGCGGTCCGGGTCTCGCCCGCGAGGGTCCGCTCGAGCATGCTCTCGATTTGCGATTTGGCGAACCCGGTCTGGACGAAGCCGAACGCGGCCGCGAGCAGGGTCGCGAGCGCGAGGCCCGAGAAGGCGAGGGAGCGAGCGAGGCGGGCGAACATGGACGGCGTTCCGCGGGATGGCTCGCCTTCCCTTCTAGCCCCGGGCGGCCGGGCGGGCGAGCCCGGCCCGTTCAAAAAGCCTGGCCGAGGCTCACGTAGAGCTGGAACGGATCGTCGACTTCATTCTTCTTGTCGAGCGGGACGGCGAGGTCGAAGCGGAGCGGGCCCACGGGCGTGGCGTAGCGGAAGCCCAGGCCCACACCCCAGCGCAGGCCGGCCGAGGGTTCGGGCAAGGAGCCGGGATAGGCGTTGCCGGCATCGAGGAAACCCACGATCCCGATCGTCTCGCTGATCGACCAGCGCAGCTCGGTCGAAAGCTCCAGGACCGAGCGGCCGCCGACCGGGTCGCCGCGGCGGTCGATCGGCCCGGCCTTCTGGAACGGGATCCCGCGCACCGAGCCGCCGCCACCCGCGTACCAGCGCTCGTCGGCCGGCACCGAATCGCGCGGCGCGCCGGTGATGGCACCCAGCGCCGTCCGACCGGCGAGGACGAGCCGCGGGCGGTTGCGGACCGGCCAATAGGCACTCGCCACGAGCCGGCCTTTGAAGAAATGCGAGCCCAGGCCGAGCGTGTCCCAATAGGGGGCGAGCTCGACCGCGACCCTGCCACCGCGGCTCGGGTCGAACAGGTTGTCGGAGCGGTCGAGGGCGAGCCGTCCGGGCAGCGAGAGCAGGGCGAAGCGCTCGCGATCGCCGCGGTCGTCGAGGTCGGCGAAGCGGTAGGCGAGGCCGAGCGAGCCCTGCAGGCCCGGGGCGAGCCGCCGCTCGAGGCCGCCCGAGACCTTGGCCGAGCGGGCCTCGTAGGCATCCAGCCGCTCACCGAGCACGGTGGCACCCAAGAGCAGGCTCTGGCCGCGGGCGCCGAGTTCGGGCTTCCTGAGCTGCGCCTCGGCACTCTGGCGGACCGGCGAGAGGCCGAGATCGACACGCAGCCGCTCGCCGGCGCCCAAAAAGTTGCGGTGTTCCCAGAAGCCGCGCAGGTTCGGCCCCTCGTCGGTGACGAACCCGATCCCGCCGCCGATCGAGCGGTGCTTGCGCTGGACGAGCTCGAAGGTCACGGGCAGCCTTCCGTCGGGGTCCGGCTCCTTCGGCAGGACGCTGCGGACGGTGGCGAACAGGCCGCTTTCGACGAGCGCCGCGCGACCCTTCTCGAGATCCTCGATGTCGAACCGGCTGCCCTCGCGGGCCGGCACGAGACGCAGCAAGTAGCGCTCGGAAATACCCTCGGCCCCGGTGAAGCGGATCGGCCCGTAGCGAACCACGGGGCCCGGTGCGATCCGCAGCGTCACGTCCATCGTCAACCGGTCGTGATCGACCACGACCTCGCGCGGTGCGGCCGCGGCGAAGGCGTGACCCGCCCGCTGAGCGGCCCGCACGAGCGCGGCCTCGGCGTCGAGGACCCGCTGGGCGATCGCCGGCTCGTCGCGCTGGAGGCCGAGCTGGCCCGGGCGTGGCGGGCGGAAACCGTCGGCCGGTCCGATCACTTCGATCACCCGACGATCGAAGCGGTAGCGCGGGCCCGGCTCGACGGTGAACAGCACGCGGGCCGGAGGTTGCGCGGCCGCTGGAGCGGCGCCCGGCTCGGTCTCGGGCGGCGGCGGGGGCGGCGGAGGCAGGCTCTCGACCGCGACCTCGACCCTGCTGCGGTAATAGCCGAGCCCGCGCAGCGCGGCCTCGAGCGCCGGAAGGTCGCGCTCCGCCCGTCGCGCGAGCTGCAATTCGTCGACCGGCGGCCGGTCGCGTCGCTGGACGGCCGTCGAGGCGGCCTCGAGCGCCGCGAGGAGTTCGGCGTCGAGCGGTCCTTCGAAGCGGACCTCGTAGGCGAGCCGACCGATCGGCTCCTCTTCCTCGAGCAGCTCGCCGAGCCCCGGCCCCTCGCCGCGGCCGCAGCCGGCGAGCAGCCCCACGACCACGAGCAGGAGGCGGGCGAGGGGCCGGGCGGCGGGCAGGCGTCCGCTCCGCGTCAGCTTCGACCCGCGGCGTGCCGGGCCGGCTCCCCGCTGGCGGCCGTGCCGGGCACCCCCGGGGCGGCCCGTGGCTCGGCGACCAGGTGGACCGTGCGCTGCGGGAAGGGGATCTCGATGCCGAGCTCGTCGAAGCGGCGCTTGAGCCGGCGGTTGAACTCGCGGCCGACCCGCCACTGCTCGCCGGGTCGTGTCTTGAGCCGGCCGCGGATCACCACGGCCGAGTCGGCGAAGCGGTCGAGCCCGGCGATCTCGAGCGGCTCCAGGATCAGCCGGCGCCACGGCCAGTCACGGCGCAGCTGCGCCTCGACTTCGTGCAAGACGGCGATCACCCGGTCGACGTTCTCCTTGTACGACACGCCGACGTCGAGCACCCAGAAGGAGAAGTCGCGGGTCATGTTGGTGATGCTGTCGATCGTGCCGAACGGGATCGTGTGCACGTCGCCGTTGTAGGAGCGCAAGGTCACGGTGCGCATGCTGATCGCCTCGACCACGCCGGTCCGGCCGCCGAGATCGACCACGTCGCCCACGCGGATCGTGTCGCCGAGCAGGATGAAGAGCCCGTTGATGATGTCCTGGACGAGCTTCTGCGAGCCGAAGCCGACGGCGAGGCCGACCACACCGGCACCGGCGAGGAGCGGGGTCGCCTGGATGCCGAGTTCGCCGAGGACCGCGACCACCGCGATCAGCCCGAGCAGCACGACGATCACGCTCCGGGCGATCGCCGCGACGGTACGCGCCCGGTTGGAGTAGCGGACGTTGCCCTGGGCGTCGCGGGCCGCGAGGTAACCACCGACCCACCACGAGGCGAGCCGCCAAAGGCCGTAGGAGATGCCGAGGATCGCGACGATCCGCAGGGCTTTGTCGAGCACGACCCGGCCTTCGGGGCTCGCGAGCCAACCCACGAGGCCGATCCCCCAGGCCTCGAGCAGCAGTACGAGGGCGACGAGCTTGACCGCGGCCGCGACCAGCCGGGTGGCGAGCGACGCCTCGACCGGCGGCCCGGCCTCGCCCGGTTCCTCGCCCTCGCCCGTGGCCTTGGCCGGAGCCACCGGGCGATCGAGCCAGGTCAAGACGAGATGGGCCGCGGCCAGCACGGCGAGCGTGGCGAGCGTCGCCCGCACGGGGCCCCAACCGAGGCCCAACACGAGCAGCGCAGCGTTCAGCCAAACGAGCGCCACGAGCCAGAGATGGGCGGTGCCGATCAAGAGGTCGAGCAAGAGGAGCCGGCGCAGGAAATCGGCCTCGATCCAGCGGCCGAACGCGCGCACCCCTCGTTCGATGGCGCCGCGTCGCACGAGGATCGCCACCGTGAGGGCGGACGCCACGAGGATCGTGAGCAGGCTCGAGGCGGCATCGTAAAGGTCGGGGGGCAGGCCCAGCCGGCCGGCCACGAGCAACACCATGTTGCCGTAGATGACGAGCCGGCCGATGCGCACCGTCGCGCGCAGCACCGAGGCGGGCGAGTCGGCCGGCGCGGGCTCGCCGAGCGGCGGTAGGCCCCGGGCTTCGGCGAGATGACGGACGGCCACGCTCAGGATCCGATCGGCGAGGACCGCGCCGACCACGAGCCAGGCGACCCGGGCGGTGGCCGGCAGAAAGCCACCCTGGTCGAGGATCAGCCCCGTGACGCCGGCGAAGACGGTGACCGGCAAAAGATCGAGCGCCGCCAAACGTAGTCGGACGCCGGGGCCGGGCGTACCGCTCGGCCGCCAGCGGCGGACGAGGCGGGCGGCGAGCCAGCCCACGAGGGCGGCGATGCCGAGCGCCTGCGCGACCCCGCTCGCGACGCTGCGCCAGAGCTCGCGCCGATAGGGGTTCTCGAGCTGGAAGGCGAGCCAATCGCCCAGCTGTGGCAGGTTCCCGAGCAGGGCGGCGAGCGTGCCGAACACCCGGAGCGTCGCCTCGAGCCGCTCGACGAGGATCCGGCTCGCCCGTTCGAGGGCGGTCTCGGCGACGCGCGCCGGCACGGCGGGCTCCGCGGCCGGCGCGCCGGCGGCGCGCAGGGCGCGGAGCTTGGCGATGAGCTCGGCGCGCGCGGCGGGATCCTCGAGCTCGCGGATCAGCGCGTCGAGCTCGGCCGCGCTCGGCAGCGCCGCGCCGGCACCCGAGGTCGCAGCCGGTGCTGCGGGCGCCGCCGGTTGCGCACGGGCCGCACTCGCGCCGAGCCCGAGGATCGCGAGCCCGAGCGCGAGTAGGCCGGCTTGCAGGGCGGTCCGCAGCATGGTGCGGCGGTCTAGATCGGCCGGATCGTCGCCGCAACCGGCGTTGCAGGGCCGCTGCGCGGCTCACCCGCGCTCGGCGCCTCCGGTCGAAAGGAAACGGTACTCGGTGCCTTCGAGGACGAGACAGGTGAGCCGGCCGGTCCAACAAGCGCCGGTGTCGATCCCGATCCGGTTGCGGCGCACGACCGGTTCCTCGCTCGGGGTGTGGCCGTGCACGACGATCTTGCCGAACTCGCCCGTGTAGTCGAGGAACGGCTCGCGGATCCACAAGAGGTCCGTCTCGCTCTGCGCCTCGAGCGGCACGCCCGGGCGGACCCCGGCATGGCAGAAGAAATAGTCGCCGAACTCGAGAGCGAGGTTCAGCTCGTCCAGCAGTCGCCGATGCGCGGGCGGGAAGCGTTCGAGCAGGGCGGCACGAGCGGCGACGAGCCGCTCGGGCTCGGGCAGCGAGCGGTCGAGACCCACCCCGTAGCTCGCGAGGGTGGCCTCGCCGCCGTATTGCAGCCACGCTTCGCCGACCGGGGCGCCGTCCAGGAACGCCCGCAACCAGAGGTCGTGGTTGCCGAGCAGGAGCACGCGGGTGAAGCCGGGCAGCGGGCGTTCGATCAGATGGTCGAGCACACGGCGGCTTTCGAAGCCGCGGTCGACATAGTCGCCGACCATGACGAGGACGGGCTGCAGCGGCCGGGTCGCGGCCGCGAAATCTTCGAGGATCAGCGCCTCGATCTGTTCCAAGAGATCGAGCCGACCGTGCACATCGCCCACCGCGTAGAGCCGCGTGCCGGCCGGCAAGGCAGGCGGCCGGCCGGCGATCTCCGGGCGAGCCGACGGTACCTCGGCACGACGCTGGAACAGGCGGCGCAGCAACGGCTCTCCTCGCGGTCTCTCGCCCGGCGGGCGAGCCTTTCGACAAGTGGCGTCGGGAAGGGGCTCGCGCCAGCCACCTTCTGTGGCCGCTGCGCGACAGGCCGTCCGTAACCTCGCCGCCTCGCCGCGGGCGAGGTTCGCGGTGTTCCCGCGCGGGTTTACCCTTTCGGGGCGTGTCGATTAAGAGCACGGGCGATCGGAGTGCCCGCGGACACGGTCGACGCAACTTTCGGGAGAGCGCATCATGGCTCGGCTGCCGAGGATCGGAACTCTCGCGCTCGTCGGTGCGGCGTTCGCCGCGCCCGTCGCCCTGGCCCAGCAGCCGGCGCCCGAGCCGGAACGCAACGTGACCGTCGAAGAGCGGCGTCGGCCGCAGTTCGACCCGCTCGGGATTCGTGCGGGTGCCTTCCTGATCTTCCCGAGCCTCCAGGTGAGCGGCGAGTACGACAGCAACGTCTTCGCCACCGAAAAGAAGGCGGAGGACGATTTCGGTCTGCTTCTTCGTCCGCGGATCAACGTCTTCTCGCAGTGGTCGCGGCACGCGCTCAACGCGACACTGTTCGGTGACTTCGGGATCTACGAGGAGTTCGACGAGAACGATTACCAGGATTTCGGAGCTTCGTTGAACGGTCGGCTCGACATCACCCGCAACGACGTGCTGTTCGGCGAGCTCTCGCTGGCGCGGCGTCACGAGGGTCGCGAGTCGCCGGAAGCGGTCGGCAGCCGAGACCTCGTGACCTATTTCGACGGGCTCGCCCGGCTGGGCTATCGGCGGGACTTCAATCTTCTCTATTTCGTGGTCGGAGGATCGGCCAACCGGCTGGATTACCGAGAAGAAGATCTGGACGAGGATCGACGCGATCTGATCGATCTGACCGGAGATTTACGGATCGGTTACAAGGTCTCGCCCCGTTTCAATTTGTTCGTCCAGGGCGATTACACCATCGTCCGCTACGACAACGATTCGGTTGTGGACCGCGATTCGAAGGGTTTCGGCGTGTCCGCCGGCGCCGACGTCGACATCACGGGTATCCTGTTCGGCGAGGTGCGAGCCGGCTACATCCGCCGCGATTACGAGGACGACACGCTCGACAGCGTGAGTGGGCCGGGTGGTGCGGGCAAGCTCACCTGGAACGTCACAGGCCTCACCTCGCTGATCTTCGAGGCCGACAGCGCCATCGTCGAGACCACACAGGGCGGCGCCTCGGCCAAGCTGCAGAGCAACGTTTCGGGTGAAGTCCAGCACGAACTCCTGCGCAACCTCATCTTGATCGGCCGGCTGGGCTTCACCCGCGACGACTTTCGAGGCATCGACCGGACCGACAACACCTTTCGAGCCCGGCTCGGGGTGCGCTACCTGCTCAATCGCAATTTGAGCCTCGATGCCGGCTACGATTTCGCCACACGCGATTCGGACGTGAACGGCGCCGATTACGACCGTCACCTCGTGCGCTTGGGGTTGACCGGCCGGCTCTGAGGGGCCCCGCGCCCTCGGGGCTCGTCTTGCTCGCGAGGGCGTTCCTCCGTACCTTCCGACCGGCTGGGGTCTCGAAGAGGACGAGGTCACGCATGGTCTGGCTGGTCGACTCGGCGAGCCGATGGCTGGCTTTGGGCATGCTGATGCTGCTCGTGGCGTGCGGTGGCGCGCCGCCGCCCGCGCAGATCGTGGGCGGGCCCGGCGCGGGCTCCGGGAGCGGCCCGACGCCGATAAGCACCCCGCCCTACACGCTGGGCCCGGGCGACAAGGTCAAGGTCGTGGTCTTCCGCCACGAGGATCTGTCGGGCGAGTTCACCCTCGACGGCAACGGCAACTTCGCCATGCCGCTCGTCGGCGAGATCCAGGGCTACGGGCTCACCACCCGCGAGCTCGAGGAGCGGATCAAAGCCAAGCTCAAGGACGGCTATCTCGTCGATCCGCAGGTGAGCGTCGAGGTCACGAATTACCGCCCGTTCTACATCCTGGGCGAGGTCAACCGGCCCGGTCAGTACGAGTACGTCAACGGCATGACCGTGCTGCAGGCGGTGACGATCGCGGGCGGCTACACCTATCGCGCGAAACAGGACGCGCTGATCTTGAAGCGCGGTGGCGCCAACGCACAGGGCGTGCTCGTGCCGCCCAGCCAGCCGATCCTGCCCGGCGACATCATCGAAGTCCAGGAGCGCTTCTTCTGAGCCCGTCGCCCGCACTGCTCGCCGGTCGGGGCCGCTGATGGACGCGGCGGCCGGCGGGCGGCATTGGGGCGAGGCCGCGCGCGTCTATCTCGAGCCCAGGATCCTCGGCATCCTCTTCCTGGGCTTCGCCTCGGGCCTGCCGCTCGCCCTGACCGGCGGCACGCTCACGATGCGGCTCGCCGAAGCCGGGGTCCAGACCGCGGCGATCGGCTTCTTCGCCTGGGTCGGCATCGCCTACGGCTGGAAGTTCCTCTGGTCGCCCGTGGTCGACCGGTTCTCCCTGCCGTTCCTGTGCCGGCTCTTGGGCCGCCGACGCGGCTGGCTCTCGGCCATCCAGCTCGCCCTCGCCCTGGCGATCCTTTGGCTCGGCCTCGCCGATCCGACCGCGGGGCTCGCCCGGGTCGCGGCGCTCGCCGTGCTCGTGGCCTTCCTCTCCGCCACCCAGGACATCGTGATCGACGCCTTCCGCGTCGAGCTCGTGAGCGTCGATCGCCAGGGCGCCGCTGCGGCGATGCTCGTGATCGGCTATCGACTCGCGATGTTCGCCTCGGGGGCCGGCGCGCTCCTGCTCGCCGAGTGGTACGGCTGGGAGGTCGCCTACGGTGCCATGGCGGCCCTCCTCCTCGCGGCCGTGGCGGTGACCCTCGCTTTACCCGAGCCGCTCGCTCCTCCGCCTCCGGCCGAGGCAGGCACGCTCGCCCGCCTCGAGGAGGCGGTGGTCGCCCCGTTCGCCGAATTTTTCCGACGCAACGGCACGGCGAGCGCGCTCCTCATCCTCCTCTTCGTCGTCCTCTACAAGCTCGGCGACGCCCTTCTCGGCGCCTTGACGAGCCCCCTCTACGTCACCCTCGGCTTCGCCAAGAGCGAGGTCGCCGCGATCGTCAAGAGCTGGGGGCTGGTGGCCGTGCTCCTGGGCGGGCTCTTGGGCGGGCTCGTGGTCAAGCGGCTCGGGCTCTTACCCGCGCTTTGGCTGTGCGGGATCGCTCAGATGGCCTCGAACCTGATGTTCCTCCTCCTCTACGCGGCCGGCCACGACCGCCTCGTGCTCGGCGCCACGATCACGGTCGAGAACCTCGCGGGCGGGATGGGAACGACGGCGTTCGTGGCCTATCTGAGCGCCCTCTGCAACGTGAGCTACACCGCCACCCAATATGCGCTGTTGTCCTCGTTGATGGCCCAGGCGCGCACCTTCCTCGCCGGCTTCGCGGGGCTGCTGCAGGTCGCGCTCGGCTGGCCGGGCTTCATTCTTCTCACGACCCTCGCGGCGCTCCCCGGCCTCGCCCTGATCCGCCTCCTCGATCGGCAGGTGCGCGACGGCGCGGCGGCAGTCGCGGTCGGCCAGCGCGCCTGACGGGCGTCCGGGCGGGTCGGCCCCCGCCGTGAGCCGCGTCGAACTTCACCGGCTCGGCCTCGCGCTCCTGATCGGCGCGGCGGGGGGCGTCCTGTTCCTCGCCGCCGGCCTACCGCTCGCTTGGATGCTCGGGCCAATGCTCGCCACCATGATCGCGAGCCTTCTGGGTGCGCCCATCGCCGTGCCGGCGGCCTTGCGCGGCCCCACCGTGGCGGTCCTGGGCGTGCTCTTGGGCTCGGGCTTCGACCGCGAAGTCTTGGAGCGTCTCCTGCGCTGGCTGCCGATCCTCGCCGCGCTGCCCTTCTACGTCGTGATCGTGACCGCGGCGGCTTTTCTCTATCTCCGCCGTCTCGCCGGCCTCGAGCCGCGGACCGCCTGGTTCTCGGCTACACCCGGCGGTCTCGGCGAAATGGTCGTCCTCGGCGATCGGGCGGGCGGGGATCTGCGCACGATCGCCCTCGTCCACAGCACCCGCATCCTCCTCGTCGTCTTCGCGATTCCCCTCGCTCTCGGTGCCATGGGCCACATCGTCCCGGCCGTGCCGGCCGCCGGCCGGGTAGCGGCGAGCGGCCGGGATCTGTCGATTTTGCTGCTCTGCGGTCTTTCGGGCTTCATCCTCGGCCGTCTCGCCCGCCTACCCGCGCCGGGTCTGTTGGGCCCCATGCTCGTGAGTGCCGCGGCGCATCTTTCCGGGATCGTGCACGGCGCGCCGCCGGTCGTCGTCGTGGCCGCTGCCCAGCTCGTGATCGGTGCGCAGGCGGGTGCCCGTTTCGCCGGATATCCGGTCGCCCGGGTCGTGCAAGCGGTGGCGAGCGGGCTCGGCCTCACGATCCTCATGCTCGCGCTCGCCGTCGGCGCGGGCTGGCTCCTGGCCCGGGCCACGGGCGTCCCCGTCCTCCTCCTCGTTCTCGCGCTCGCCCCGGGCGGCCTCGCCGAGATGAGCCTCCTGGCGCTCGCCTCGACCGACGATCCGGCGCTCGTGGCCGCCGTCCACATCGTCCGGATCGCGATCGTCGTGGTCGCCGCCCCGCTCCTCTTCCGCGTCTACGAACGCCGGGCGAACAGAAGGGGCGGCCCCTGAACGGAGCCGCCCGCCTCCTCGGTCCTCCGTAGCTGGCGGCGGTCGAGCGTCAGGTGCCGGGTTGTGGGGTCGGGGCGATCCCGGCCGCGCCGGCATCCGGCTCGGGAGGCGCCGAAGTCGGAACCGAGCCCCGACGGGCACCGCCCGAGTTCCCCGACGCCGCGGACTCGCCACCGCGTCGGGCGAGCGGCACCGGCTCGCCGCGCATGACCGCTGCGACCTCCTCGCCGGTCAGGGTCTCGTGCTCGAGCAGGGCTTGGGCGAGCGCGTGCAGAAGGTCGAGCTTCTCGGTCAAGATCTGCCGCGCCCGGGCGTAGCCTTCCTCGACGAACCGCCGGATCTCGGCGTCGATCTGCTGGGCCGTGGCCTCGGAGACGTTCTTGATCTGGGTGATCTGGTGACCGAGGAAGATCTCTTGTTGATTTTCGGCGTAGCCCACGGGCCCGAGCTTCTCGCTCATGCCCCATTGGGTCACCATGTGTCGGGCGATCTTGGTCGCTTGTTGGATGTCCGAGGCGGCCCCGGCCGTCACCTTGTCGGGACCGAAGATGAGCTCCTCGGCGACGCGACCGCCCATCGCCACGGCGATGTCGGCCATGAGCTTCTCGCGCGAGACCGAGATCCGGTCGCCCTCCGGCAGCCGTACGACCATACCGAGCGCTCGGCCGCGCGGGATGATCGTCGCCTTGTGGATCGGATCGGAGGCGGGCGTGAAGTAGCCGACCACCGCGTGCCCCGCCTCGTGATAGGCGGTGAGCCGCTTCTCCTCCTCGGTCATGACCATGGAGCGCCGCTCGACGCCCATCATGACCTTGTCCTTGGCGGCCTCGAAATCGGCCATGGTGACGGCACGTTTACCCTGCCGCGCCGCGAGGAGCGCCGCCTCGTTGACGATGTTGGCGAGGTCCGCGCCGGAGAAGCCCGGGGTGCCACGGGCGATCACTTTGGTGTCGACGTCCGGTGCGACCCGGATCTTCTTGATGTGGACGTTCAAGATCCGCTCGCGGCCGAGCACGTCCGGGTTCGGCACCACGATCTGGCGGTCGAAGCGGCCCGGCCGCAGCAGCGCCGGGTCGAGCACGTCCGGCCGGTTCGTGGCGGCGATCAGGATGACGCCCTCGTTGGACTCGAAGCCGTCCATCTCGACGAGGAGCTGGTTCAAGGTTTGCTCGCGCTCGTCGTTGCCGCCGCCGAGCCCGGCGCCGCGGTGGCGGCCGACCGCGTCGATCTCGTCGATGAAGACGATGCAGGGCGCGTGCTTCTTGGCCTGCTCGAACATGTCGCGCACGCGCGAGGCACCCACACCCACGAACATCTCGACGAAATCGGAGCCCGAGATCGTGAAGAACGGCACGTTCGCTTCACCGGCGATCGCGCGGGCGAGAAGCGTCTTGCCCGTGCCGGGCGGGCCGACGAGCAGGCAACCTTTCGGGATCCGGCCGCCCACCGCCTGGAACTTCTGCGGGTTCTTGAGGAACTCGACGATCTCTTGGAGCTCTTCTTTGGCCTCGTCGATGCCGGCCACGTCGGCGAAGGTCACCCGGCCGTGCTTCTCGGTCAAAAGCCGCGCCCGGCTCTTGCCGAAGCCCATGGCTTTGCCACCGCCCGCCTGCATCTGGCGCATGAAGAAGATCCACACGCCGATCAAGAGCAGCATGGGGAACCAGGAGACGAGCACGCCCACGAGCGAGGGCATGTTGTCGTCCTGCGGCACCGCCGCGATCCGCACGCCGGCACCGGTGAGCCGGTCGACCAGGTTCGGGTCGTTCGGCGCGTAGGTGCCGAACAGCCGGCCGTCGACGAAATGGCCGCTGATCGAATTGCCCTGGATCACCACGTCCGCGACCCGCCCGGCCTGCACCTCGGCGAGGAAATCCGAAAAGGCGAGATTCGTCTGCGGGCCGCGCGTCGACGGGCTCTGGAACAGGTTGAAGAGGGCGATCAACAGGAGGCCGATGATCACCCAGAGCGCGAGGTTCTTCGAGAAGTTGTTCAAGGGCTCGGTCCTTCACCGGTCGGACGGCTCCGGCACCGATCGGGCCTCGCGGGCGCTCCGCCGAGGAGGCACGGAGCCCGAGGGTAGCCATGGACCGCCTCGACGATCTTACATAGGCGGCCGACACCCTCAAGCAACATCGCGCAGAACGGCGCACCCGGGCGGGAGCGCGGCAGCTTCGCGGCCACACGCCGTGGGGCGGCGGGCGCCGTCGCGGAGCATCGCCCCGAAGGGTGCATCGAGCAGCGGCGCGACGGGGCCCGGCGGCAGCGGCCGTCCGGGACGACGTTCGGGCTCGAGGCGAACGCTGTCGCCCCGACGTGCGAGGAGGCAGCCGCCGAGCGTGCGGCGGGTGGCTTCCCGGGCGCGCAGCGCGTCGAACAGCCGCTCGACCGCCGCCGGCGCGGGGGGCCAGCGGCCCCTCCCGACGGTCGCGACCGCGCGTCGCAGGAGGGCGAGCGCGAGCTCTCGGGGTGCCCCTTCGAGCGCCCGGGCGTCGAGCTCGAGCCGGCCGGTGGCGGGATCGGGTCGGGCGATCCGTGCCGCGAGCCGGGCGAGCGCCGCTTCCCGCCGCCGCCGCTCGGCCCCCGCTCGGGCGATCGCCGCGAGGGACGTGGCGAGGTTCGGCTCGGCCCGTCGCAGCCGCGCCCGCTCGAAGCGCGGGTCGCGGTTCGTCGGATCCTCGATCCAGGGCTGGCCCATCGCCACGAGCGTCGCCCGCAGGCGCGCCTTCGGCACGTCCAGCAGCGGGCGGAGAATTCGGACCCGGGCGGTCTCGCGGACCGCGGCCATGCCGGCGAGCCCGTCCGGCCCGCTCCGCCGCGCCGCGCGCATCGCCACGGTCTCGCGCTGGTCCTCGGCATGGTGGGCCGCGAGCAGATGGAGGATGCCGGCCTCGGCGCAGGCCGCTTCCAGCAGCGCCCAGCGCGCACGCCGCGCCGTCTCCTGCAGACGGCTCGATGGTCGCGGACCCCGCCAGCGGAGGATCCGGCAGGGGATCCCGCGCACGGCCAGCCACCCCACGACCCGCGCCGCCTCCGCAGCCGACTCCGGCCGCAAGTCGTGGTCGACGTGAAAGGCACGGACCGTGCCACCGCGGGCGCGGGCCCAGCGCTCGGCGAGGAGGGCGAGCGCGAGGCTGTCGGGGCCGCCCGAGACCGCCACCGCGAGCCGCGGCGGTCGTTCGAACGGCCCGAGCGCGCGGAGCCGCCGGTCGAGCTCCTCGACCTCGAGCGGGCGCGGCTCAGCTGCAGCCGGCGGCGACGCGCTCACGGGCGAGCGCCTGGCGGACCGCTTGCGACGCGTCGGGGTGGCGCCGCTCGAGTTCCGCGAACGTCTGGCAGGCCTTGTCTTTGTCACCCAGGCGGGAGAGCGCCACGCCGAGCTTGAGGAGATTGTCCGGCGCGCGCGGGGCGTTCGGCCCGAACGTGCGATAGTTGCGGGCGAACGTCGCGGCCGCGTTCTGCCAGTCCTCCCGCAAAAGAAAAATCTCGCCGAGCCAATAAGCGGCGGTCGGCGCGTTGGGATCGTTCGGGAAATCCTCGACGTAACGCCGCAGCGCCTCTTCCGCCGCCGGCCAATCGCCTTTTTCCAGGAGCTCGCGCGCGGCCGCCCAACGACCCGCTGCGGTCGGCCCGCCCGGGGGTGGTCCGCCGGGCGGCGTGCGTGCGGCCTGCTGGGAAGGTGCCGGTGCCGCGGTCGCGGGCGGCGGGGGCGACGGCTGGCCGGGGCGGCTCGGCGCAGCCGGCGTCGCTGCCGGGCCCGGCTCGGTCCTGAGCAGTGCCTCGCGCGGAATGGTGCCGAGCACGTAGCCACGCCGGGCGGCCAGATCGGCCTCGGCCGGTGGGGCGGTGGGTTGCCTCCCGACGGCCGGTGGCGCAGGCGGGCCGGGTGCGGCCGCCGCGGGCGGGCTCGGTCGGGTGGTGGGCACGGGCGGCTGGGGCGCGGGCGCCGC
>Ga0197142_1003121_pt1 | contig 14073 bp, 12 predicted proteins | sample GBS60_MetaG_FD_148614 | JGI IMG/M metagenome (GOLD analysis project Ga0197142, IMG submission 148614) | Sediment microbial communities from Great Boiling Springs, Gerlach, Nevada, United States - GBS 60_MetaG | ecosystem: Environmental > Aquatic > Thermal springs > Hot (42-90C) > Sediment... | reverse complement strand
CGGAATTCTACGGCGAGCGGCCCACGCCGCCGCTCGTGCCCGTCGGCATCGTGCCGTGGACTTGGGCGGAGCTGGCGATCTTTTTCGTCCACCACCTTCTCGGCGTCCGACCGGCGCCGGCCGGGCTCCGCATCCGCCCGCGCCTGCTCTCTCGCCTGGACAACGTCAGGGCGCGCCTGAGAATTCGCAACCGGAGGGTGGAACTGACATTGCGGCGCACCGCGGGTGAGCCGCGCGCCTGGGTTAACCGTGTGCCCGTTCCTGTCCGCGAAGGAGCGGTTGATCTACCGCCGCCGGCGGAAGACCTGACGGTCGAGATGCATCTCCGGACGTGAGCTCGACCCCCCGCCGTTGCCTCCGTGGCAGGTGAGCAGCCTCAGGCAGGCAGAGGTTCCGACGAGCCTGTCCGCCGCCGGGCCCGTAGCGAGCGCGAAGCACGCTCCCACTCCAGGAGCACGGCGGTCCGAAGCTGCGCAAACTGTTCTTGCGTATGCGTGTGTAGCACCACAGCGGGGACGCATCCGGCGGCGACGGCCACCAGGCGGCAGCCCTCGGGCCCGAATACGGCGCGCAACTGGCGTCCCTCCTCGGCGTAGCGGCTGATGCGGTCCATAACGGGCTTCGGCAGCCGGGTCTCGAAAAACCTTCGTTCAATCACGGCCCTTCTCCGCTCATCACTCATCGGCGCCGCCGGCATGCGGCTTTAGCCGGTGACGGGGGCGCACGACGAATTTCTGAGGGAATAGTGTTCCCGCGCAAATGGAAATTCTCATCCCGGCCGCAGCCGGCCCCGGCCTTTCAAAAACGCCAGTGGAGCTCGAGGAAAGCCATCCGGGCGTTGGGCCCCTCCGGATAGATCGCCCGGATGACGCTCTTGCCCTGGCTACGAGCAAAGTAGAAGGTCAACGCCAGCGTCGGAGTGAGGCTCCAGTCGGCGCTGAGATCAAACAGCGTCGCCAGCGAGCGTGCCCCGCGGCTCGGCCGTCCGGCATAGCCGAATGTCCAGGGATTGTACGCGCCCCCGCCGACATACCAGAGGTCCGTGCCCTGGCGCAGTCTCAGCCCGTGCACGTCGCTGCGCAGGCTGAGCCGGGCATAAGGCCGCAGGATGAGCGTGCCGAAGAAATCCTCCAGGTTCATGAGGTTGTAATACGGGTATCGGGCGTAAAGGCGCGGCGTGGGCAGGATCTGAAAAAAGGTTTGATGTTTGCCGTCGGCCGGGTCGGCATCGCCGCTGCTTAAAAAGACCCCGCCGCGCAGCCAGGGGCGCAGCCGCACCGGGCGCTTGGGCTGCCAGCCTCCTTCGACCGCCAGCGCCCAGCCGGCGTGGTCGAGTCTGCCCCAGCGGCCGGCCTGCACCACGCCCCAGAGGAGCCCGTCGAAGCTGCCTCCGCCGCTCGGAAAGATCTGCACCCAGTGCCCGCCGAAGGTGCCGATCCGAATGTTGCCTCCATCGGCGGCACGCGCGGCCGGGGGCCGGTTGTCGGTTTTGAGTACCTTGCGCCAGTCCTGATAGTAAATGCCGAACAGGCGCCACTCGCCGGCTTCGCCCCAGGCCACTGGCTGCGTCCAGGCGAGATAGCCCAGGCCCGTACCGGTCCAGCCCCAACCGTCGGTCTGGAAGACGCCGCGCGTCGGCGCCGCGCCGACCACGGTCAGCCTGCCTCCGCGCGCCTCATAGCCGTAGTGAAACCCGTCGAAACTGCGGCCGACGTGGGTAAAGCCGAAGGTCCCGACCAGGCGCTCGCGAATCCGCGTATTCTTGAGCGCCGCGAGCGCGGCGTTTTTGGGTGTCAGCTCGGCGCCGTCGGCGAATTCGAACCGACCGAGCTCGAGTCGGTGGCGCCCGCGGGCCTCCCGGTGAAGGGTAATGGAGGCCTGCTTGGGGAATACCATGCCGGCATTGCGTTTCCGACCGGAATCCGAATAGTAGGCTGCGCCCATGCCGAACTGCCCTTGCGGCGCCGGAGCAATCGCCCCGGAGGGCAGCCCGAGCAGCAGGGGGCCGGCCAGCTCCAGATTCCAGTCCCAACCGCCTCGACTCTGTTTCCAACCCGCCCGAATCAAGTTGCCGTTGAAGACATAGAAGTTGTCTGCGGCCCCCTGGTACCAGTCCCAGAGCTCGATCCGGCTGCGCAGGCTTCCGTAGAAGCCGCCTTGGCCGGGCGGTGCCGCGCTGAGACAGGCCGGCAACAAGACAAAGAGCACCGCAGCAAACACCATGACGCAAGACGATTGTAAGGGGATTCAGGAGCCGGCAAAGTAACCCCGGTCACACGCAGCGGGCGTCAGGGTACACTGGTTCGAAACAACACCGATGAGAGTCATCGCCGCGCTGTTGCTGGTGCCCGCCGGCTGCCTGGCCCAGGCCCCTTATGAGCTGGTGCTCAAAGGCGGCCACCTGATCGATCCGAAGAACAACCGCAACGGCGTCTTCGACGTCGCCGTGCGCAACGGCCGCATCGCCCACGTGGGGCAGAACCTTTCCGGCAGGCGCGAGATCGACGTTGCGGGCCTGCACGTGACGCCCGGCCTGGTGGACCTGCACGTCCACGTGTTCTATAACACCGGGATTCCCGACGCCTGGGCCGGCGACAACAGCGTGCAGCCGGATGCCTTCAGCTTCCGCACCGGCGTGACGACGATGGTCGACGCCGGCAGCGCCGGCTGGCGCAACTTCGAAGCCTTCCGCATCACGGTGATCGACCGCGCCAAAACGCGCGTGTTGGCCTTCGTCAACATCGCCGGCTACGGCATGATCAGCGACATGGTCGAGCAGGGCGACTTCGACCCGGCGCAGGTGGCTCGCCTGGCGAAAAAGCACGCCGATGTGGTCGTCGGGGTCAAGACGGCCCACTACCGCAAACCCGACTGGACGGCGGTGGACCGGGCCCTGGAGGCCGGCCGGCTGGCCGGCCTGCCCGTCATGGTCGATTTCGGCTATTTTCTCCCGGAGCGCCCTTTCTACAGGCTGGTCACCGAACGCCTGCGTCCGGGCGACATCGCCACGCACATGTTCCGCGGACCGGTGCCGTGGGTCGATGCTTCGGGCAAGCTTTACGGCTATCTGAGCGAAGCGCGTCGGCGCGGCATCGTCTTTGACGTCGGCCACGGCGGCGGCAGCTTCGTGTTTCGTAACGCCGCCCCGGCCATCGCCCAGGGCTTCTATCCCGATTCGATCTCCACCGACCTGCACACGGGCAGCATGAACGGCGCCATGATCGACATGCCGACGACCATGTCGAAGATGCTCGCCCTGGGAATGCCCTTGGCTGAGGTGATTCGCGCCTCCACTGCAAAGCCGGCGGAAATCATCCGCCGGCCCGAGTTGGGTCACCTCGGCGAGGGCGCCCCGGCCGACATCGCCGTCTGGAACCTCCAAAAAGGCGCGTTCCGCTTCGCCGACGCCGCCGGCGGCGCCGTCTCCGGTGAGCTCAGGCTGTTTTGCGAGTTAACGCTCAAGGGCGGAGAGATTGTCTGGGATTGGAACGCGCGAAGCGCGGTCGACTACCGCCAACTCGGACCCGTTTACGGAATCCGCCCCGGCTTCGACTCGATCGTTCCCCCGCGGCGCTAGGTTCTCCGCTTAGCTACGGTACAGGGCGGCGAGCCGCTGAATGTTGCGGTCGTGGATTTTGACCTTCTTTTCCTGGATCAGCCGGGCGAGCACGCCGTCTTCAAACAGCTCCTTGCGCTCTTGCGCCTTTTGCCGGCGCAGGGCATTGAGGATCTCCGTGCGCTCGTCCTTGAGCCGGCTCATGTCGGCCTCGACCCGTTTGGTGACGCGGACCAGAAGGGTCTGACCGGCCGCGCTCAGCGGGCCCACCACCTGCCCCACCGGCGCCTTGAACGCCTCCTCGAGATAGGCCGTTGAACTGATGCCCTCGACCGTGTCGCGCCGGCCGAACTCCGGCGTGGTCTTCACCGCCAGCCCGAGCGCCCGGGCGATCTTCTCCAAATCCCCGCCGGCGGTCTTCGCCAACTCCTCGAGCCGTTTGACCGCCTCTTGCGCCATCTCCTGGGCCTTCTGCGTGATGAGAGTCTCGCGGATTCGGTCCTCGACCTCGGCGAACTCCGCCTGCCGCGCCGGGAAGACCTCGGTGACGGAGGCCACCACCAGGCGGTTGTTTCCCACCTGGACCACAGGCGTCACGCCCCCCTTGGCGAGGGACCGGATCGATTCCTCGAGATCCGCCCCGCCCCCGATCTCCGGGATGGGGTCGCCCGGAGTGAATTTTTCCAGCCGGAGGAAGCGCAACCCCAAGCGGCCGGCGATCTGCTCGCCTTGGGTGGGGTTCTTCACGAGCTCGGCGCGCGCCTGGTCGGCCAGCTCCTGCATTCGGTCATAGAGCCGCTGCGTCGATTCCTCCTTGGCCAGCTCCGCCTTCACCTCTTCGAACGGCCGCAGCCGCGCCGGCTCCTTCTCGAGCACCTGGATGATGTGATAGCCGTACTCGGTTGTGATGACGTCGCTCAGCTCGTTGGGCTTGAGCGCAAAGGCGGTCTTCTCGAAGTTCTCCACCGTCTGTCCGCGCGTGATCCAGCCGAGATCGCCGCCGTTGTCCTTGGTGCCGGTATCTTCCGAATGGGCTTTGGCCAGGGCGGCGAAATCGGCGCCGCTTTTGAGCTGTTTGAGCAGCTCCTCGGCCTTCGCCTTGGCCTTGGCCTTCTCCTCCTCGCTCTTGCCTGTCGTCATCAGCAGGATGTGGCGCGCCTTGACGCGCTCGGGCGTGCGAAAGCGATCTTGAGAGGATTGATAGATGCGCCGCAGCTCCTCCTCCGGAACCTGGATGGTTTTGACCACGGCCGCCTCTTCGACGGCGATGAGCTCGACGTTGCGCTTTTCGCCGAGCTGGTAGCTGGCCTTGTTTCGCTCGAAGTACTCCTTCATCTCTTCGGCCGTGACGCCCACCCTGGAACGGAAGTCGCTCGGGGAGACGCTCACGTAGTCGAGTTTGATCTTCTCGTGTCGCCGCCGGTACTCCTCCTCGATTTCGCGCTCGCTGACCACGACGCCTTCCAGGACAAAGTTGGACAGACGCGTCAGCAGGATCTGTTTGCGCACGTTCCGCTCGAACTCCGGAATCGTCATGTTCATCTGCTGCGCAAGCACCTGGGCATAGACCTCGCGGCCGACGAACTTTCCGTCCTGGTAAAGCTGCGGCATCATGCTCTCGACCACCAGGGCGACGTCGGCGTCGGTGACCCGGAAGCCCAGGCGCTCGGCCTGGTAGGCCACCGCCCGGTCCGCAATCATCTGGTTGATGATCAGGGGCACGTAGACGCCGGCCATCTCGCGCGGAAAGGCGTTGTTGCGCAACTGCTGCTGGACGATGATCTGCACCTCGCGCGCCGTCAGCACGTCGTCGCCGATCTCGGCGATGATGTTCTCCGGGGCGAATTCGGCGCCGACAAAGCCCGGTATCAGCGTGACCACCATGGAGATGGCCACCAGCATCAGCAGCGCTCCGAGCAGGTAGCGCACTGCCCGGGTGCGGCTCCGGAACAGATCAAACATGGGCAGGATTCTCCTGTGACTGTGCTTTCAGTATATCGAACCGGCCTCGGCGGGCACGATGCGGCCGGGCGCCTCTCAGGGCAGCTCCTTGATGCGGATGTTGCGAAACTCCACCCGCGTGCCGTGCCCGAGAAAGCCGATATGGCCGGAGGTACGCGCCAGGCCCGGGTGCTTCTTCAAGACCGCCGGATCGGTGATCTCATCCAGGTTGGCGTCGAGAATCAGGTGGCCGTTCAGCCGGACCTGGATGCGGCGCCCGTCGGCGACGATCTCCTGCTCGTTCCACTCGCCTGCCGGCTTGAGATAGCCCGGCTTGGCCGGAACGACGTCGTAGATGGCGCCGTGGCGCTGCACGGGCTTCAGCCAGCTCTTGTACTTGGGATGTTCGTCGTCGATGATCTGAATCTCCATGCCCGAGTAAGCGATGTCGCCGGCCAGCGGGGCGCGAATGCCGACGCCGTTGTTGCCGCCGGGCTCCATGCGGAACTCGAAGCGGAAGATAAAGTTGGCGTACTCTTTCACGGTGAGAAGGTTGCCGCCGCCGTCGGCCGGGCAGACAATGGCGCCGTTTTCGACAATGTAGCCCCGGCCGCTCTTTTTGCTGTGGACCAGCAGCCAGCCGTTGAGCGTCTCGCCGTCAAAAAGCGAAACAAAACCCTCCTCGGCGGCGGCGAGCGCCAGGGCCGGCACAAGGGCCACAAGCACGAGTCTCGATCGCAGGCCTTCCATGTGGACCAGTTGTAGCAGAACGCCGGCCGGGTCCGCTTCATCGTGTGCGGATCTCATCCAGCCACCGGCGCGCGGCTTCGGAGTTGCGCGAATCCGGGTGGCGCGCCAGGAAGTCCTCGAGTTCGGCGATGGCGCGGGCGCGGTCGCCGCGGCGCTGGTGGATGTCGGCCAGCACAAGCTGCGGGTGGGAGAAGTGTGAGGGGTCCAGGCGCTTGGCTTCCTCCAAGTGCCGCCGGGCGCGTTCGAAATCTCCCAAAAAGTAATAATTCTGGCCGAGCTGCGACTGGGCCAGGACGTCGTCCGGCCGCTCGGCGGCGGCGTACTCATTGTAGGGAAGCGCCTCCTTGAACCGCTTCAGCGACAGCAGCGTCCCGCCCAGATTCACCGTGGGGGTGTAGGCGCCCGGCTCGTGCTCGAGCGCGGTGCGGAAATACTTTTCCGCCAGTTCATAGTCCCCGCTCTGGTAGGCGATGGTGCCCAGATGGTTCCAGGCGGCCACAAACTGAGGTGCGATCCCGACGGCGCGGAGCAGGTGCCGGCGGGCGCCCTCCACGTCATGCCGGTTCAGCCGCTTCTCCGCCTTGCGGTACTCCTCGATGGCGCGCGGCGGCACGGCAAGCTGGCGCAGAGAGACTTTGGATCGCTCCTCGAGGCTTTTGACCGCGGTGGTGGGCGAAGCCGGCGCGGCAAGCACAACCTCCACCCGGCCGCGCGAGTCGGCCAGTCGGGCCGAAACGACAACCGTTTGGCGAAGTTCGCCCGCGCCCTCGATGTAAGCGACGACGCTGTAGGCGCCCGGGGCGAGGTTGCGGAAGCGGAAGCGTCCCCGGCCGTCGGTGTGGGTTTCGGCGTAGTAGGGCGAGTCGGCCCCGCGCAAGGTGACGAGGACCATGCCGGGCGCCGGTTCGATGACGCCGCGGAGTTCGAGCGAGCGCCCCCCGCCAGACGCCAGCGTGAGCATCAGCGCCAGGCTTGCCCGCCACATCGCTCCCGAGTCGATCTTAGCGCGCCGGGTGAGGGAAGATAGGGGGACGGTGTGCGGAGCCGCTCCGTTTGAGATCCCCGACCCGCCCGCGGAACTGGAGTCGGCCGTCAAGCAGTTCCTCCTGCCGGCGCTCGAGGCGGTGCCGGAGGGGGTCTGGGCGAGGCTCGGTCGGTGCCGCATCCAGCTGAGACCGGGCGAGGTCGAGTACTCGTCCCGGTGGACGGCCGAGGAGGGTTTGCTCGAAGTTGAGCTGGCGGCAGGCGACGTTGAGGCGCACGATCTGGCGCTTGAAGCCTTGCTCTGCCTCGGTCAGGCGCTCTGGGACGAGCTCGAGGCGCCGGAATACGCTAGCTGGCTTGAGGCGCTCAGCCGCGAGATCCGGGCGGGCGTCACCGGCGAGATCGACGAAGCAGCCCTCGAGCAGAAGCGGCGGCTCACGGAAAGCCGCGTGGCGGCGCGCAGCCGGCGGCGTCTGGAGCGCTACGCCCGGGCCTCTTTTGCGGGCACCTTCGCCGAGTACGTGCACGCGCTCTGGCACGACGTGACGGTGCGCACGGGTCCGGAGCACCTGCCGCCGGACTGGCTGCGCCGCCGTCTGGAGCTTGTTTCGCGCTGGTTTCCGCCGCGTCCGGGCTACCGGCTGTTCCCCTGAAAATCGGGGACAGTATACTCAATCCCCAATTTCGCCCGGCCGGCAAAGCCGGACGCGTTCCGGCTGCCGCCTCAGCGCCGCCTGCGGTCGAGCAGGCGTCCGGCCCGGTCGCGCAGCTCGATCTCCAGCGGCATCAGGCCGAGGGCGTGCGTCGAACAGGACAGGCAGGGGTCGTAGCAGCGGATCGCCGCCTCCACCCGGTTCAGCATGCCCTCGGTCAGGCGGCCCGGCGTGACAAAGCGCTGCGCCGCCTGCTCGACCGCCTTGTTCATGGCCAGGTTATTCTGCGAGGTGGCGATCAGCAGGTTGGCCCGTTTCATCAAACCGCCGTCGTCCACCTGGTAATGGTGGAACAGCGTGCCGCGGGGCGCCTCGCAACTGCCGACCCCTTCGGAGCGGTTCTGGCCCGCGTTGACGCGCACATGCTCGCCGAGAATTTCCGGATCGAGCAGGAGCTCCTCGATGCGCTCCACCGCGTGCAGCATCTCGATGAGGCGCGCCAGATGGTAATAGAACGACTCGTTGCGCACCCCGCCGTTGCGCTGGCGAAACTCGCGCAGCTCGCGGTCGGCCAGAGGCGTCCCCATAGCGCGGACCACGTTGAGCCGGGCGAGCGGCCCGACGCGGTACATGCCGCCCGGATAGCCGAGCGGCTTGTAGTAGGGGAACTTCATGAAGGACCACTCCTCGCTCGCCTCACCGAGATAGGTGTGATAGCGGCGTGGATCCAAGCCGTCGGCGACGATGTTCCCTTCGCTGTCGACGATGCGAATGCGCCCGTCGTAGTATTCCGCCTCTCCCTCCTCGTTCACCGTGCCGAGAAACAGAGACGGGAAGTTGCCGATGCTTTGCACCTCCTGCCGGAAGCTATCGAGCAGGCTTTTCATGCGCTCAAGGGCCATCTGCACGCTTTGGCGCGCTTCCGGGATCCAGCCGAGCATCTCGTCGCGTTCGGCCAGGGTCAGCACCTTCAGCACGCCGCCGGGCACGCCCCAACTCGGATGGATCCGCTTGCCTCCGAGCAACTCGATGACGCGCTGGCCGAACTGGCGCAGGCGGATGCCGCGCCGGGCCAGTTCCGGTTCCGCGTCGATGAGGCCGAAGATGTTCCGCCGGGTCGGATCGGAGTCCAGGCCGAGCAGCAGATCCGGCGCCGACAGGTGGAAGAAGCTCAGCGCGTGCGATTGGAGCACCTGCGCGTAATTCATCAAGCGACGCTGGCGGTCGGCCGCCGGCGGGATCTCGACGCCGAGCAAGGCGTCGCCCGCCTTCGAGCTCGCCAGGACGTGGCTCACCGGACAGATGCCGCAGATGCGCGACATCAAGCCGGGCATCTCGTAAAACGGTCGCCCTTCGCACAGCTTCTCGAAGCCCCGAAACTCGATCACATGGAACTGCGCGGCTTCGACGGCGCCGTCGTCGCCCACATAGATGGAAATGCGCGCGTGCCCCTCGATGCGCGTAACCGGTTGAATGACGATCTTCTCGGCCATAGCTAACTTCCGAACTTGCGGCCGGCGAGCGAGGGCGTCCGACCGTCCAGCAGATCCATGAGCAGCCGGTAGATCTCCTCCGCCGTGGGCGCACAGCCTTGCAGGAAGTAGTCGACCTTCACCACCTCATGAACCGGCCGGACCCGCTCGAGCAGCCGCGGCACGGCCGGATTCCCCGCGGGGATGCCCACCACCTGCGTGGCCGTTTCCCGATAGGCACGGTCCAGAACGTCCTCGACGGAGAAGAAGTTCCGCATCGCGGTGACGTTGCCCGTGACGGCGCAGTCGCCGAAGCTGACCAGGATTTTGGTGCGCTCGCGAATGCGGCGGATCTCCTCGAGCTGCTCGAAGGTAGTCACCGCGCCCTCGACCAGCGTGATGTCCACCTCAGGAAAGTCCTTGTAATCGGTAAACGGCGAGGCGCAGATCTCGGCGCGGTGGTGGAGCTCGATCAGCCTCTCGTCCAGATCGAGGAACGACATGTGGCAGCCGGAGCAGCCGCCCAGCCACACCGTCGCCAGTCGCGGTCTGTTCTTCAGCGAATCCACTGATGCTTCTCCCGTGCCGTGACGATGTACTTGAGGAATCGCCGGTCCTTGCGCATTTCGCCGACGGCTTTGCCCTTGACAAACAGCGCCCCGGTGGGGCAGACCTGCACGCACTTGCCGCAACTGGTGCAGCTTTCCGACTGGCCCCAAGGCTCGCCGAGATCGGCGATGATGAGCGAGCGCTCCCCGCGGCCGCTCACATCCCAGGTGTGTGCGCCTTCGACCTCGTCGCACACGCGGACGCAGCGCGTACAGAGAACGCAGCGGTTGTGGTCCAGGCCGAAGCGCTCGTGACTGGTGTCGACGCCGAGCTTGGGAAACCGGTAACGCAGGCGCACGTGATCCATGCCCGCCTCGGCCGCCAGATCCTGCAACTCGCACTGGCCGTTCATGACGCAGACGGCGCAGACGTGATTGCGTTCGGCAAACAGCAGCTCGAGGATCAGCCGGCGGTGCGCCCGCAGCCGCTCGGTGTTGGTGTGCACCACCATGCCCTCCTCGACCGGGGTCATGCAGGCGGCCATCAGCTTCTTGTGCCCCTCGATTTCGACCAGGCAGAGCCGGCAGGCGCCGACGTCGGAGACGCCGCCGACGTGACACAGCCGAGGGATGCGGATGCCCGCCTCCCAGGCGGCGTTGAAGATCGTCTCGCCGGCCATGCCGGTCACCATCTTGCCGTCGATCGAAAGCGTCTTGACGCTCACGGCCGGCCTCCCGCCGCCAGTTTGGCCTCGTACTCGTGCCGGAAATACCGCAAGGTACTCAGCACCGGATTGGGCGCCGTCTGGCCCAACCCGCACAAGCTGGTTTCGCGCAGCAACACGCTCAGCTCCTCAAGCAGGCGGAGGTCCTCGGCGGTGCCTTCGCCGCGGGCCAGGCGACTCAGAATGTCGTGCATCTGCACCGTGCCGGCGCGGCAGGGGATGCACTTGCCGCAGGACTCGTCCATGCAAAACTCCATGAAGAAACGCGCCACGTCGACCATGTCCGAGGAGTCGTCCATGACGATCAGCCCCCCGGAGCCCATCATCGAGCCGATCTCGGTCAGCGACTCGTAGTCGACCGGCACGTCGAGAAACTGCTCCGGAATGCAGCCGCCGCTCGGCCCGCCCGTCTGCGCGGCCTTGAACTTTCCGCCCGGCACGCCGCCGCCGATGTCGAAGACGATGGTGCGCAGCGTCGTGCCCATCGGCACCTCGATCAGCCCGGTGTGGGCGATCTTGCCGGCGAGCGCGAAGACCTTGGTGCCCTTGCTCGTCTCCGTGCCGATCGAAGCGAACCAGTCGCCGCCTTGGGTGATGATGGGCGGGATATTGGCGAAGGTCTCGACATTGTTGATCAGCGTCGGCTTCTCCCAGAGGCCGCTTTCCGGCGGATAGGGAGGGCGCTGCCGCGGCTGGCCCCGCTTGCCCTCGATGGAGGCGATCAGCGCCGTCTCCTCGCCGCAGACGAAGGCGCCGGCGCCGATGCGCAGATCGACGCGGAACTGGACGCCCGTCTCAAGCACGCGATTTCCGAGGAGCTTTTCCCGTTCCGCCTGTTTGATCGCCATCTGGAGCCGCTGGATCGCCAGCCCGTATTCGCCGCGCACGTAGATGTAGCCCTGCTCGGCGCCCACGGCATAACCGGCGATTGCCATCCCTTCGAGAACGCGGTGAGGGTCCCCCTCGAGCACGCTGCGATCCATGAAGGCGCCCGGATCGCCCTCGTCGGCATTGCAGACGACATACTTGATCGGCGAGGGCTGCCGCGCCACCAGCTCCCACTTCAGGCCCGTCGGGTAGCCGGCGCCTCCCCGTCCCCGGAGGCCGCTTCGCTTGACCTCCTCGATCACCTCTTGCGGGGTCATCTCGGTGACCGCCTTGGCCAGAGCCTGATAGCCGCCTTGCGCGATGTAGTCGGCGAGCTTCTCCGGATCGACCCGGCCGGCGTTGGCGAGCACGATCTTGAGCTGCTTGGTGAAGAACGGGGCGTTCAGGTCCAGGCGCTTGCGTGCCAGACGCTCGCGACCCCCTGCGGCCTCCCTCACCAGCAGAGCGCCCTCCTCCGGCGTCAGCTCCCCATAGAGCGCCCCATCGGCGCTGCTGAGCACCAGCGGACCTTTGCTGCACAGTCCCATACAGCCCGAGCCGCAGACCTCGACGCGGCCCTCCAGCCCGGCGTCCTTGATGGCGCCGGCGATCGCGCTGCGCAGGCCTTCGGCGCCGCAGGAGATGCAGCCGGCCGCCGTGCAGCAGTAGATTCGGTTCGCCAGCGTCTGACGCCGCGCCTGCTCCTGGGCCTGAAAGTCAAGAAGCTCCTCTACCGTCATTGGACCCCCATGGCGTCAAGCTCGGCTTCGAGCATCTTTGGTGTGACCCGGCCCACGATCTCGCCGTCGCGGATGATCGCCGGCGCCAGGCCGCAGGCGCCGATGCAGCGCGCGGTATTGACGCTGACCTTCCCGTCGACTGAGGTCGATCCGGCCTTGGCGCACCGGCGCTCCAGCGTCTCGAGCAGCCCCAACGCCCCTTTCACATAACAGGCCGTACCCAGGCACACAGTATAGGAATGCTCGCCCCGGGGCGCGAGGGAGAAAAAGTGATAGAACGTCGCCACGCCGAGCACGCGGCTGGGAGGCAAGCGCAGCTTGCGGGCGATCGTCTTGAGCAGCTCCGGCGTCAGGTAGCCGTAGAGCTCCTGGGCCGTGTGCAGGATCTCGATGAGGGCGTCGCCCGAGTAATGGTGGCGCGACATGGCGCGCTCGAGGAACTTGGCCCGGTTGTCCTGTGCCGCGGCGGCCGCTTTAGGAGACCGGGTTTCGGTTGTCGTCGACATGGGCCTGTTTGGGCTGATAGATACAGAACGGCTCTTCGGCGAGGTAATCCCCCGTCATGCCATAGGCGCGCGCCCGGCAGCCCATGCACACATTGCGGAACTCGCAGATGCGGCATTTGCCCTCCAGATTCGCCGGATCGCGCAGCTCGCGGAAGATCGGCGCGTTCTCCCAGATGTCGCGGAAGCGCTCGCGACGAAGGCTGCCGGCCGAGACGGGCAGATAGCCGCAGGGGTAAACCTCGCCTTGATGCGAAATGAAACAGACGGCGCTGCCGGCCAGGCAGCCTTTGGTGACGGCGTGCATGCCCGTCGAAGGCAGTTCGGGAACGGCCTGTCCGGCCCGGCGCGCCTCGGCGCGGCGCTGGCGCAGAATCCGGTAGTAGTGGGGCGCGCAGGTGGCTTTGAGTTCCAGGCGAGTCTCGAGCGACCGGTCGTAGAACCAGCGCAGAATCTGCTCGGCCTCCTCGCCCTGAATCGCCTGCTCGTCCTGGATGGTGAGCCCGCAACCCACGGGCACCAGCAGAAACATGTGGAAGGCGTCCACGCCCAGCTGCTCGGCCAGCTTCAGAATCTCCGGCAACTGGTGGGCGTTGTGGCGGGAGACGGTGGTGTTGATCTGCGTCGAGACGCCGAGCTCCTGGAGGCACTTGACGCCGCGCACCGCCGCTTCGAAGGCGCCCGGATGCCCCCGGAAGGTGTCGTGAGTGGCGCGGTCGGCGCCGTCAAGGCTGATCGAAACCCGTTCGATGCCCGCCTCGGCGATCCGCTGCGCCATCGCCTCGTCCACCAGCGTGCCGTTGGTGGCGAGGGCCACGCGCAGACGGCGCTGGCGGGCGCGCCGGGCAATGTCGAAGACGTCGCGCCGCCACAGGGGCTCGCCCCCGCTCAGCACCAGGATGAATGGGGCATATTCCGCAATCTCGTCGATGACACGGCAGCACTCGGGGTAACTCAGATCGGAGGGAGACATCAACTCGGTGGCGCTGGCGCGGCAATGTATGCACCTCAGATTGCAACCGGTTGTCAACTCCCAGAAGATCAGCCGCGGCCGATAGTCTCCGGTTGTGCCGTGCGCCTGCATCACCCTAACCTCAGCAATTCGCGGGCCAGGTTACGTTTCGGCGAAACGCGCCGCACCCTTACGGCGGCCAGCCCTCCTCCCGCCAGGCCATGTCCCAGAACATGTACTCATAGCGGGCGGAGAGTTCAAACAGTTTCTGCGCGCGCTCGCGCGTGGCCGCATCGGCAGTGCGCGCCTCCTCTTCCATCATGGCCAGCACCTGGCGCACCGAGGCGCCGAACTCCTCGCTCGCATACTGCTCGATCCAGCG
>Ga0197142_1003119_pt1 | contig 14076 bp, 12 predicted proteins | sample GBS60_MetaG_FD_148614 | JGI IMG/M metagenome (GOLD analysis project Ga0197142, IMG submission 148614) | Sediment microbial communities from Great Boiling Springs, Gerlach, Nevada, United States - GBS 60_MetaG | ecosystem: Environmental > Aquatic > Thermal springs > Hot (42-90C) > Sediment... | reverse complement strand
TGGATGGCGGGCATCGCCAATGTCGCCACGCTGCCTGAGTATCGCGGGCACGGGTTCGCCTCGCAACTCCTGCGCGACCTGCACACCGTGATGGATGCCGAGGACTTCGCCTTCGGGCTGCTGTTCACGGGCATTCACGACTTCTACGCGCGGTTGGGCTGGGAACGGCTGCCGCTGCCCCTGTATCAGGCGACGCCCACGCCTGTAGACCTCGGCGGCTGGCGGTTCCGCATCGCCGAACCCGACGACCTGCCCCACCTGCAACGCTGGTACGACGCCTTCTACGCCGACCATCCGCTGACCGTCGCCCGCGACGACGCCTACTGGCGCAACTGGACGCGCTGGGATGACCCCACTTGGCGGGCGAAGTTCTACCTCGCTGAAGACCCCGCAGGAACCCCGCGCGGCTACCTCGCGCTGGAGACCTATCACGGCAACGACGCGCAAGGCAACCGCATCGTGGAGGGCATCGGGCTGGCGGAACTGGGCGCAGACCCCGCCGACACGGAAGCCGTGCGTATGCTCGTCGGCTTCGCCAGCCAGACGGCGCACATGGCGGGCGCGCGGCTGGACATCTTCCTGCCCGAAGCGGACATTCAGCGCTGGGTGCGCCCGTTGCTCTCGGAGGTGCGCTGGGTGGGGCAAGGCAGCGCGATGGTGCGCGTCTGCTGCTGGCAAACGGTGTACGACGCGCTGGAGTCGCTAAGCGCACCTGCGCCTGAGAACCTCGCGCAGGTGGGGCAAGCGGGCGCGCTCGCGCTACTGCTGGGACTGCCCGACCCGCCGCAGGTCAGCCTGCCCGCTGAGTGGCGCACGCGCTACCCCGTCCGACCTGCCTGCTACTCGCCCGTCGATTCGTTCTGAACCGCCTGCCGTGCGATGCGCCGCACCTTGCTGTAGCGCGTGCGGTAGTAGATGTAAATCCCCGCCCCCACCAGAAACACCGCCGTGCCCACCAGCAGCGCGCGGTCAAACTGCTTGACCACCGCGTCGCCGAACCAATGCACCAGGTACGCCACGGCGAAAAAGCGCGCCCCGCGCCCCACCACGCTGACCGCCATCATCGTCAGCACATTGTAGCGGAACACCCCGCTGGCAATCGTGAACACCTTGTAGGGAATGGGCGTGAACGCCGCGATGAAAATCGTGTAGACGCCGTAGCGGTTATACAGCCGTTCCACCGCCTGCACCTTCTCCTCTTTGAAGAGGCGGTGCAGCAGGGGGTAGCCGCCATACGCGCCGACAATCCAGCCAAAGCCCGCCCCCAGCACGCTGCCGACTGTGCAGATAGTCGCCACCCAGAACGGCGACGGCGCGTCGGGCGCCAGCAGCAGCGCAATCACCAACACATCAGGCGGCACGGGGAAAAACGACGACTCGATGAACGCCACGCCGAACAGCCCCGCCAGCCCATACTGCTGAATCAGCCCGAACGCCCAGTCCTTTAGCGCCTGCATAGACGCAAGAAAGTGTACCCCACCGACCAGAAGTCATCGGCATTAAGTTATACCAGTCACCGCACCATGGTTCGTTACTCGCACGGCAAACCCTCCAACGCCTCCCGTATCCAATCCCAACCCACTAAACGCACCGTCCCATCACGCAACCCACCCAACGCACCCGCCACCGCCGCCAGCTTCGCCTCCCACAACCCATACACCACACCCGCTACACAACGATCCACCTCACAAAACACACGCGCCACTGGGTTCAACTCAGGCGAATACGCGGGCAAATACACCAACTCCACGCCTACCTCCCGCACCGCACGCGCCCGATGCGAACCTGCGTTCTCCCACACCACTACCGCTCTCCCAACACACGCCACGCTAACAACGCCGCCGCAGCCGCCTCCTTCCCCAAACGCTCCGACCAACGCCACCATACCCGACCCGACAACGGGTCAACGGCTACCTGCAAGTACCGCAAACACTACCTGCTGCCCCACGCGCACCCCCTGCGCCGTCAACGCCTCGTAAACCCCCACACTGCGCCTGCAGCGCAGCGTCCGCACGCACCGCCATCGGACGCGGTATCTCGCGCCGAAACCCCAGCCGATGGAAGAGCCGTTGCATCTGACGCTCCGACAGCACAACGCCCAGTGCCTCGCGACCCCACGCGGCTGCCTCGCGGAGCGTGCAAACGCCCTGCGTAGAGGCGTGCTGGATAAGCCGTGCCTGTTGGTCGGGGGTCAACCGTGAACGCGGCGCGGCTCGGTTGCCCCGCGCGTGCGACGGGTGAGTGCGTGCAGTCCGCCTGTGCGAGACCCAGTGAGCCATTTTTGGACGGTGCGAATGGACACGCCGACGCTTGTGGCAGTGTCTTTGAGGGTTTTGTCGCGTTGGAGCGGGGCGCGTGCTCGGAAGCGTCGGGGCGATTTGGGTATTGGGCGTGTGGTTGGAGTATGCGTAGAGTTTGTCGGTGGTGTGTTTCCAGTTCACGGAGAGTTTTCGTCCACTTATCGGTGTTTCTCCTATGTGCGAAGTAGGGTGTAAGTGTACCTTATTTATGAACTCTGGCTCAGCGATTGGTATAACTCAAGTTCAGTAGGATGCTGGAAGCAAGCGGTGCTTCTATCCACACACAATCAGTGACACAGGCGTCAGGATGGCAGTTGCGTGAAGTAGTGGCAGGCAGTTCAAGCACTGCGGATTTTCGTCAGTTGGAAGTGCTGTAGGGTAACCTACATCTGACCCTGCTGCTCGCGCGGGCGAACGTTTCTTTGCGGGTTTGAACGCGCTGGGTCGGCTGCTGGCGGTCGGCAGTGAGTGGGCGGGCTATGCGACGCTTGTGCCGACGGGTGGGGCGCGCAAAGTGCTTGTTGCGCTGGAGATTGAGAGCTTTGCCTCCCTCTCCCCCGTGCGCTGAGCATAGGTATACTTCCAGCGGTGAGAACATGGCGCGAACCATAGAGATCGAAGACGCCATCTGGGAGCAACTGTGCGAACACGCACGGCAGCTCGGCTGCGATGCAGAAGCGTTGGCGCAGAACCTACTGGCAGATTCGCTGCAGGGGAAACATGCCCAGACCCACCAACTCTGGGACGAGGTGCGACGCCTTTTGAATGAGATGAGCAGCGCGCAAGCACGCCCAACTGTCTCGGAGGCGCGCTCCGTCCTAACGCCACAGTTGGTAGACCAGTGGCACGCGCTGATGGACAGACTGTTGCTGGAAATGAACATCGCGCCAGAGTCCATCGAGGCGGATATTACCGCCGCTTTTGACGAGTATCGCCGCGAATGCTCGTCGTAGTTGACACGAATGTTTGGGTCTCCGCACTGTTGAACCCACGCGGGTTTCCTGCACGGCTGCTTCGGGCGTTTCTGGAGGGGCAGTTCACGCCTGTGGTCAGCCGCGAGCTTCTCCAAGAATTAGCTGATGTTCTCTCGCGCCCGCGCCTCTGGCGAAGCTTTAGCCGCCGACTGTCTCGTCTGGATACGCGGCTTGCGCTCAGTGTGCTGCGGATTTACCAGTGGGTTGCTGCACTGCTTTTGCACACGCTCAGTCAAGCAGGGCACTGGGTTGTCCTGCAAGGCGATACTGAGGGGTGTCGCGACCTGCGCGACAATATGTTTTTGGAGGCAGCGGTGCGCGGCAACGCACGCTACTTGGTGAGCCGTGATGACGACCTCAAGCGCGATCTTGAGCTGGTTGCGCAGATGGCAAGTCGTGGTATTGAGGTGGTATCTGTCCAGCAGTTTCTGGACATTCTCAGTGGCAGCACTGACGGCTAAGCTAGTTAGATTGCGCGCCTCGTTTGTGGTATACTGAACCTAACTTGCTGCCAGCGAGGGCGAGCGTTTTGTTGCTGGTTTGCACGCGCTGGGTCGGCTGCTGGCGGTCGGCAGCGCGTGGGCGGGTTCTGCGACGCTTGTGCCGACGGGCGGGGCGCGCAAGGCAGCGCGTGCAGCAGCAGACGAAGCGAGCGAACAACTCGGCAGACAGGGCGCACGGCAAGCGGCGCGAGAAGGTTCGCAGCCCGCGGGGCAGCCAAGAGCAGCCCTGCCGCCGCAAGTGTTCTTGACTCAAGAGCGATTGGAGCACATCGTGGAAAGACACTGGTCAACAAGTGGACACAATACGCCGCCAGCAGGCAAGTTTATAGCGGGTATGACCGCGCGAAGGCTCAAAGAAATGATAAGAATAGCTGCCGAAGGGGGCACTTGGCAACCTGCTCGTGGGAGAAGGCTGCAAATCGAGTACGATTTTGGGCACACTATCGGCGTGGATCGGTACAGGAACCCCGCCACACGCCTTCGTGTCATCGTGGAGCCCGATGGGGAAGTAGTCACCGCGTATCCATCTTAACTATTCGGTACTTTTGAAAATGATACTGATAGAATACCGTCTGTACCCTGAAGACTTTTGGAAAGTAGAGCGAGTGGACTGGGAGAAAGCGTCCCTGTCCGAGTACGATACGCTGCATTTTCACGGAGACCTTATTTTCCGATGCGGTTGCGTGAATCTGGACTATCGCAACATACCCCTGCTTGGGTTTGCCCACGAGTTTACTGAGGCGTTTCTCGGCTGCGTCCAGGCAGGGGAAGCTGAAGTAGTGTACAGCCTTCTGGAAGGCAACGACCGACTGCAACTGGATTTGGTTCCTGATGGGCAAGTACGAATTACTGCAAGCTATACCTCTGCAGTTTGTCTGGTCAGTATTGGAGAGTTGCAAGTTGCTTTGAAGGAGGCTAACCGCTTACTGGTTCAACAGATTTCAGAGCGGTTTCCTTTCTTACAGAACCAGCCTTTATTTCAGCAGATATGCCTTTTGCTAAACAGCGTCTGAGGTTCAGGCGAATACCTTGATACAGCAGGTGATATGCTATGATGGCGTCAAGTGATATAATGGGCTTCGCTGTGTTGAAGCGATCTTCACTCGACGAAATCGGAAGTCAAGAGCTTGCCTTATAAGTGCCTTTGCGTTGGTTTTTCAACATGCCCCCCTCCCAACCTCCCCCGTGGACGGGGGAGGAGTCACGGCTCCCTCCCCGCCCGCGGGGAGGGTTGGGGTGGGGGCTATGTTTAAATCTCACTGCAAAGACGCTTATCACATAGGAACCCCGTGCTGAACGGCGAATCTGGCTTGCCATGCGCAGGGTTCTTCTGGGTCTGACGGTAGCGATGCTCGTGGTGGGCACGACGAGACGCCCACTTACGCCGATGGTTGCCGAGACCTACATGCTGCCGATGCGCGATGGTATTCGCTTGGCGACCGATGTGTACTTGCCGAGCAGTCCACCGCCCTACCCAGTGATTCTAATACGCACGCCCTACGACAAAAGCGCGCTCAAATTCATCGGTGAGGACGGCGCACGGCGCGGTTATGCCGTTGTGGTGCAAGACACGCGGGGGCGATTCGCATCTGAAGGGGTGAACTTGCCCTTCGAGGGCGACGGCTGGTGGGAGAACCGCGCCGATGGCGTGGACACAGTGCAGTGGATTGCCCGCCAAAAGTGGTGCAACGGCAGAATCGGCACTTGGGGCGGTTCCGCGCTTGGGATTAATCAACTGATGCTGGCAGGCGCGGGGGCGCGACCGCTCGCGTGCCAGCATATCACTGTCGCCGCGCCGAACCTGCACCAAGCATTGTTTCCAGGAGGAGCGTTCAAAAAGTCGCTGGTGGAGGACTGGCTGCGCGTGACCCAGCACGCGCCTGACGCGCTGGCGCACTGGACGCGCCATCCTGCCTACGACGCCTTCTGGCAGGCGCGGGATGTGAACCGTCGCTATCGGTTTGTGGACGCGCCTGCAGTGCATATTGGCGGCTACTACGATATCTTCGCACAGGGCACAATTGACGCCTTTCTCGGCTATCAGATTCGCGGGGGGCCCAACGCGCGCGGTAAGCAGAAACTGCTGATGGGACCGTGGGCGCACGGCGTGCTGCAAAAGCGCGTCGGCGAACTGGAGTTCCCCAACGCTGACCAGCCACCCTGCACTTTCTACGATCCGTGGCGCTGGTTCGAACGCTATCTGAAAGGTATTGAGAACGGCGTCGACCGCGAACCGACGGTGGTCTACTATGTGATGGGTGCGGTGGGCGAGCCGCATGCGCCAGGCAACGAGTGGCGCACGGCAGACCGCTGGCCGCCCCTACCCACCCGCGCGACCCCGCTGTACCTCCAGAGCGACCGCACGCTGGCGTTCCACAAGCCATCCTTACATCCCCCATTGACCTACATCTACGACCCGCAGAACCCCGCGCCGACTGTCGGCGGGCGAGAACTAAGCCTGCCTGCAGGACCGCGCGACCAGCGTGCGCTGGAGGCGCGCTCTGATGTGCTGGTGTTCACCAGCGCACCGCTGTCGCGCCCCTTAGAAATCGTCGGGCAAGTAAAAGCGGTGCTGTATGTCGCTAGCGACGCGCCCGATACCGATTTCATCGTGCGCCTATGCGATGTCTACCCCGATGGACGCTCCTACAACATCGCCGAAGGCGCGCTGCGCACGCGCTACCGCGAGTGCCGCAGCCGTGAGCGACTGATGCGGGCAGGACAGGTCTACCGAATCGAGATAGACCTGTGGACAACGGCAATAGTATTCAACGCAGGGCATCGGCTGCGTGTGCATGTAACTTCCAGCAGCGCACCAGGCTACGACCCAAATCCAAACACGGGCGAGCCGTTCCGTGCCAGCACACACACTCGTCTCGCACGGAACACTGTCTACTGCGACGCGCGACGCCCCAGCCACCTCGTGCTGCCCGTCGTCACACGCCGAAAGTAGATGCTTGCCACCTAACCAATCGTCTGGTTTCGGAAGCGGAGCCAGCCGACCAGCAGCCACATACCACCGCTCAGCAGCGCGTAGCCCGCCATCGCTCCCAGCACCCACCAGGGCGCCAAGTCCCAGTCGAAGACGACCTTCTTACTCATGTCGAAGTAGTCGTAGTGGGGCAGCACACCGTACAGCAGATTCAGCCACAATGCGCCCAGGTCATGCTCCCAGTGCGCCATCAGCAGCAGCCGTCCGAACACTCCTGACCCAAATGCTAAAATCAGCGACAGCGTCACATTCGCCGCAGGGGTCATATAGAGCGAGAGTGCAACTACCATCGCGCAGAGCCAGCCAATCCCCAGCAACTTTAGAACCAGATACTGCGCAAAGATGGGCTTAACACCAATCCCTAATATCTGCAAGAGTGCCAGTGTGGAAAGTGCGAGGATTATGAAACATAGACTTGCCGTAAAGGTTGCTGTTGCCCACTTGCCGAACAGCAGTTGTGCGCGTGTGATGGGGCGTGCCATCAGGGGATAAATCGTGCGCCGCTGCATCTCTTCGGGAATCTGACGGGCGGCAATTAGCACCGTCAGAACGGTTGTCATACCTCCGATGGCGGTCAGGGCAACATCTTTCACGAATATCTCCAGTCCCTGTACACCGAACACGCGAAACACCGACGCGCCCAGAGTGAGCAGCAGTGTCAGGATTAGCACGACATACAAGTCTTTGCGGCGGAGTGTCTCCAGAAGCCCTGCGGTGATGAGTGCGCGCGTAATCTGTAGCGTGCGTGTCATGCGGCATTCACCCCCATGTCCAGAATATCGAACCCTGCCTGCACCGTGCGAATGAAGTAGTCCTCCAGCGATTCCACGCGCCCCGCTAAGTCGCTGAGCGTATGCTCGGCGATGAGCCGTCCCTGATGGATAATCAGGATGCGGTCGCAAATCGATGCAACTTCTGCCAGTTCATGCGACGAGAAGAAGATGGTTGCCCCGTGGGTGCGCTGATTCGCCAACAGGTCGCGCAGCTCGCGCTTGCCGATAGGGTCTAAACCAGACGAGACCTCGTCCAAGATGAGCAACTTCGGATTGCCCAGCAGCGCTTGCGCGATTCCCACCCGCTGTAGCATCCCCTTTGAGAGATTCTTGTTGAGTGTGTGCGCTTTGTGGCTTAGCTTGACCGCTTCCAGCAGGGTGTCAATCTGTGCCTTGAGCTGGCGGCTGGGTAGCCCGTGAAGTTCCCCATACAGACGCAGGGTTTCATAAGGAGTTAAGTACGGTGAGTAAAGGGCGGTCTCTGGCAGGAAGCCGACTAACTGCCGCGCGCGAGCATCGGCAGCGTCCATGCCGAAGATGCGCACGGTGCCAGCAGCTGGCACTTGAAACCCCATCAGCACCTTGATAGTGCTGGTCTTGCCTGCGCCGTTTACGCCCAGAAACCCGACAATCTCCCCCTCGCGCACAACAAAGCTAAGTTCGTCCACAGCGCGAAAGGGCGGCTTGAGCCAGCGACGGTACGCCACTACCAAGCGTGAGACCTCGATAGGTAGCATCGCCCTTAATTATCGGCGTCCGCGTCGTATTTTCGCACCATGATGACCGCTGGAATGGCACGGTGGATGGTGTATAATTTTTAGGCGTGTTGCGCCCCCGTAGCTCAATGGACAGAGCAGCGGCCTTCTAAGCCGTTGGTTGTGGGTTCGAGTCCCGCCGGGGGCGCCAGTAGTGTAGCATGCTTACCCACACCACTACCGATTGCACTTTGGAGCGACTCCAGCCATGAGGAGCAAGAGTGAAGAGCAGTGGCCTTGGGCACTTTCAACCATACACTGTAACCACACAAAGCGAGTTAGAGGAAGCCTTCCACCTGTGGCTGGAGAGCATGCAGGCGCATCAATTGCCGCTCACAATTTCGCACGAGCCGCGAGGCGGTGGCGTGATGTCGCGAGGCACTGGGCGTGGGGCTGTCGGAGCGTCAGGGGCGACGGGGTCGGCGTGGCGTGCTTTGGGGGTAGCGGCGGGGGGGATAACGCGAGGTTGCATCGGGTGCGTTGCGTGCGGGAGGTGGGCGTGCCGTTGGTGTTTTTGGGGGCGTATTTGTCTGAGTTGCACTTTGTGGGGGTTGGGTTGGTAGCGGCGACGGTTGGGGCAGCGGTTGGTATATGAACCTCTAATCACAAAAGGGCTGTATTCGCGCGAAAAGTGTCGTAGCGTTCGCTTCGATGAGTTCTGAGAGGGTCTCCAGTGAGACTTCCCACAGCGTGGCAACCTGCTGGGCGATGAGGGGCAAGTAGGCAGGCTCGTTACGCCTGCCGCGATAGGGATGGGGCGCAAGGTAAGGCGCGTCGGTCTCCAGCAGCAGCCGATTGCGCGGTGCTGCCTGCACAATCGCCCGCAGGGCTGCTGCACTTTTGAAAGTGACCACACCGCCGATGCCAAGAAAGTAGCCCAGTTCCAGCCCGCGCTGCGCGTGCGCCGCCGTGCCCGAAAAGCAGTGTAGCACCCCGCGCACCATCGGATATGCCGCCAGCGAGTCGAGCAACTCGTCGTAAGCGTCGCGGCAGTGCAGAACAACAGGCAGCCCTAACGACTGCGCCAGTTGCATCTGTGCGTGGAACGCTGCGGATTGCACTTCGCGTGGCACAAGGTCGCGGTAGAAGTCCAGCCCGATTTCGCCGATTGCAACCACGCGTGGCTGCTGGGCAAACTCGCGCAAAACAGCCAGCGCGTCAGCATCACACTGCACAGATTCATGGGGGTGAATGCCAACAGCAGCGTAGAGTGCATCCGACTGCGTTGCCAGCTCCACCGCGCGGCGACTGCTTTCCAAATCGTAGCCAATCAGAATCAGTCGGTGCACGCCCGACTGCTGTGCTCGGAAGAGTACCGCACGCCAATCAGGGTACAAATCGGGGTGGTTCAGGTGGCAGTGGGTATCTGTCCAGCGCATAGCAGTCTCCTGGCGGAGAGGGTGGGATTCGAACCCACGATCCCCCTTTTGGGGGGATTCCCGTTTTCGAGACGGGCCCGTTCAACCACTCCGGCACCTCTCCAAGCTATGGTGCCCTCGGAGGGATTCGAACCCCCGACGCCCTCCTTAGGACGGAGGCGCTCTATCCACTGAGCTACGAGGGCAGAAGATTTTGGCGCGTCCGGAGGGACTCGAACCCCCGACCTCAAGGTCCGCAACCTTGCGCTCTATCCTCTGAGCTACGGACGCGTGGTCGATATGATTATACCCTATGCTGACGCGAATTGCAAGGGGTAGGGAGAGGCGCGAATGGGCTGGCGCCGACGCCCAAAGATGACACTCGCACTGCGCGCAGGTCTGTACCGTTTGCAGTCGCTGTTCGCTTGGATGTTGCAAGGGGAATTTCGCCCTCCCGAAGGCGTGGAAAGCAACGCGCCTGACCACACGGGGTACACTTAACTGCTGTGCTGACGCGCACCTACATTCACATTTCGGGCATTACCGAGTCGGTGGAACGCGAGCTGTGGCTGCAAGGGGCGGAGGATTGGTACACCCTTGTGGAGAACCCGCAGCGATGGCGCATCAGCGAGCCGTACCTCAGCGCCGTGCTGCAGGGCGCGGCGACCTCCATCGACGCGCTCGAAGAAGGCGACCACGCCTACTTCGCCACGCGACTGCCCGTCAAGGAACACTGGCGCGCCTACGAAGAGTTCCGACTCAACGCCGCCTACCTCGACATCGAGACCGACGGCGCAACGCAGATTACCGTTATCGGCGTCTACGACGGCGAGGAGGTCTACCAATTCGTGCTGGGCGATAACCTCGACGAGTTCCCCGACTTCATCGCCGAGTTTTCGATGCTGGTGACCTTCAACGGGCTGAACTTCGATGTGCCGATGTTGTACCGCAACTTCCCGAAGCTGGCGCTGGATCAGCTGCACTTGGACTTGTGTCCGACGCTGCGTCGGCTGGGGCTGCGCGGCGGGCTGAAGCGCATCGAGCAGCAACTGGGGCTGCTGCGCGACCCCGACTTGGACGGGCTGAGCGGGCGCGAGGCAGTGCAACTCTGGCAAGCGTACCGCCTGGGGCACGACACCGCGCTGGAGACCCTGCTGCGCTACAACCGCGAGGACATCGTGAACCTCAAGCCGCTGGCGGGACTGGCGTACAAACGCCTGCGCGAACGCACCACCGCGCTGCGCCCAATTCGCTAATTCGGGAACGCCTCCCGCGCGAGATTCGTAGTATAATTGCATGGCAGGTGAACGCCTGCCGCAGCGGGCAGTACTCTTTCAGAACTGGCGTTTCGGGAGCGTCGCCTCAACCGCATCCGCCGAAGTATGCGAGGTTTACACGGCGCGTATGGAATACTTTCCTCACGGGTCAGAAACCCCTGCGATTTCAATCGCGTCTAACCGATAATAGACCTATGGCGTCGTAGGAGCGACCCTGTATCCTTTAGGCATGGGGTGATCATGATGAGGCAGACCGAACGCCCGTCGCGGGAACACGCGACCCGACTGCCCGTGGAGCGCACAAGGGGGTCTACGAATATGAGCGCGTCCGATTTCTTGCGCCAGATTGAAGAACAGCGACGGCTGGAAAAACAGATTACTTGGGAAGGCACTTTTCGGGAGTATCTGGAGATTGTGCAGCAGAACCCGAAGGTGGCGAACCTCGCGCACGCGCGCGTGTATGACATGATCATCAGCGCGGGCGTCGAGGAGCGCGGCGACGGTCAACCGCGCGAATACAAATTCTTCACCTCCGAGCTGTTCGGCATGGATCGCACGCTGCAACAGCTGGTGGAGGAATACTTCGCGCCCGCCGCCAAGCGGCTCGATGTGCGCAAGCGCATCCTGCTGCTGGTCGGTCCCGTGGGCGGGGGCAAGTCGACGCTGGTGACGATGCTCAAGCGCGGGCTGGAGCGCTACTCGCGCACCGACGAGGGCGCAGTCTACGCCATCAAAGACTGCCCAATGCACGAAGAGCCGCTGCACCTCGTGCCCGAAGAGCTGCGTGCCGACTTCAAGCGCCAGTTCGGCGTGCATATCGAGGGCGACCTGTGCCCCGTGTGCCAGTGGAAACTGCGCCACGAATGGGGCGACAACATTCAAGATGTGCCCGTCGTGCGCATCAAGTTCTCCGAGCGCGAGCGCATCGGTATCGGCACCTTTAAGCCCTCCGACCCCAAATCGCAAGATGTGTCCGAACTTACAGGCAGCGTGAACCTGAACCTGCTGACCCAAATCGGCGTCGAATCCGACCCGCGCGTCTACAACTTCGACGGGGAACTCAATAAAGCCAACCGCGGCCTCATGGAGTTCATCGAGATGCTTAAGGCGGACAAACGGTTCCTCTACGAACTGAACACTGTCGCGGGCGAGCAGATGATCAAAATCGGGCGGTTCGCGCTCATCTACACCGATGTCGTCGTGATTGCCCACACCAACGAGTACGAATACAACGCCTACTTCTCCAACAAGGAGAACGAGGCGATGATCGACCGCATGTTCGTGGTCAAAGTGCCCTACAACCTGCAGGTCTCGCAAGAGGTGCGCATCTACGAAAAGCTCATCCAGCAGTCGCAGTGGAGTGACGAGACGCAGGACTTGTCGCGGGTGCATATCGCGCCGCACTCGCTGCGTGTGGCGGCGATGTTCGCCGTGCTGAGCCGCCTCAAGCCGCCCAAAAAGAGCGGGATGTCGCTGATGACCAAGATGAAACTCTACGACGGCGAGCGACAGGTCGGTGACTGGGATCAGCGCCATGTCAAGGAGCTGCGCGAGGAGTACCCCGATGAGGGGCTTACTGGCGTCTCGCCGCGATTTATTCTGAACCGCCTCTCAGCGGCGATGGTGCGCGGCGACAAGGGCTATATCACGCCTATCGATGTGATGCGCTCCATCCGCGACGGGCTCGCCGAATATACCAGCAACGAGGAAGAGCGCAAGAAACTGCTGACCCTGCTCGACGATGTACGCAAAGAGTATGACGAGCAAATCAAGAAGGAGGTGCAACGCTTCTTCGTCTACAGCTACGAGGAAGCCGCGCACACCCTGCTGGAGAACTACCTCGACAATGTGGACGCCTTCTGCAACAAGACCAAAGTGCGCGACCCCATCACGGGTGAGGAGGTCGACCCCGACGAGAAGCTGATGCGCAGCATCGAAGAGCAGATTGGCGTGTCGGAAAACGCCAAGCGCGAGTTCCGCGAAGGGATTATGCGCTCGGTGGCGTCGCTGGCGCGGCGCGGCGTGCGCTTTGAGATCGGCAGCGACGAACGCCTGCGCGAAGCGATTGAACGCAAGCTGTTCGCCGACCTCAAGGATGTGGTCAAAATCACCACCTCCGCGCGCACGCCCGACCCCGAGCAGCTGCGCAAAATCAACGATGTGATTGACCGTATGGTCGCCCAAGGCGGCTACACGCCTGAAAGCGCGAACGAAATCCTGCGCTATGTGGGCGCGCTGCTGAACCGCTAACGCTCTCGGCGCAGCGGCTACACAAGTCGCCTCGCGTTCTGTCTATTCGTATGATGCGGGAGAGATGCAGGGGCACAGGCGGTTTGCCCTGCGCCGTTTTCCCCCTCGCCCGCTTGCAGGCGAGGGCGACACAGGAGATATGGGCAACACGATGCGCTCGCGCTGCCATGTCCGCGCTGGGAAAATTGGCACCTGCCTCAGAGACACTGCACTGAGCCGTTGTGAGTGCCTTTGCAATATGATTTCAACAGGCGAACGGATCCTGCAGAGACACCGTTTTGTAGGGGCAACCCTCTGTGGTTGCCCCCCTGCATGCAGGGTTGCGCATGTCGAAAAATACACCGCTTAGACACTTATCACTGCGTGTATTGTACCTTGCAAGACGCAGCGTTCTCCTTCGCGCTTTCCCTATCTGCTGGCGAGTGGGGGTACAATTTGATGCTTCACCTTACTGAAGGAGACCCGCGTCTATGCGCAGGTGGACACAAGCGGATGATGTCGAGCGCGCCCTTGTGGCGTTAGGCGGTTATGCCACGCTTGCTGACCTCTACAAGCGTATCCCCATCCAAAACTGGGGCACAAAAACGCCCTTCGCCACTGTGCGCCGCATCCTGCAGATGGACCCGCGCTTCTTCCGAATACGCCCTGGACTGTGGGGGCTGACGGCGCAGCGCGACCGCATCTTGGACAGCCTCCAGATTGGCGAGTCAGCTTCCGAAGAGCAGCAGACGGCGTTCGACCACACCTACTATCAGGGACTTGCGCTGATGATTGGCAAACTGCGCGGCTACGAGGTTTTCGCGCCGAAACCCGATCGGAGCAAGCCGTTTCTGGGCAAGCCGCTGGGCGCACAGGTCTCTGTGCAGCAGTTTCCCCGCTTCACCTACGATTCGC
>Ga0197142_1003118_pt1 | contig 14077 bp, 17 predicted proteins | sample GBS60_MetaG_FD_148614 | JGI IMG/M metagenome (GOLD analysis project Ga0197142, IMG submission 148614) | Sediment microbial communities from Great Boiling Springs, Gerlach, Nevada, United States - GBS 60_MetaG | ecosystem: Environmental > Aquatic > Thermal springs > Hot (42-90C) > Sediment... | reverse complement strand
ACCTCGTCAACACGCCCGCCAACGAGCTCGGCCCGGCCGAACTCGAGGCGGCCGCAGCTGCCGTCGCGCTCGAGGCCGGGGCCGCCTTCTCGAGCATCGTGGGCGAGGCGCTCGTCGAGCAGAATTGGCCCTTGGTCCACGCCGTGGGCGCGGCGAGCCCGCGCCCGCCGAGGCTGATCGAGCTCGTGTGGGGCGAGCCCGGAGCACCCAAGCTCACCCTCGTCGGCAAAGGCGTCTGTTTCGACACGGGCGGCCTCGACATCAAACCGTCCGCGTCCATGCTCCTCATGAAGAAGGACATGGCCGGTGCGGCGTTGATGCTCGGCCTCGCCAAGGCGATCACCGCCCTCGGCTCGGCGGTGCGCCTGCGGGTTTTGATCCCGGCCGTTGAGAACGCGGTCGGCGGCCGCGCCTTCCGGCCGGGCGACGTGCTCCGCTCGCGCAAGGGCCTCACGGTCGAGATCGGCAACACCGACGCCGAGGGCCGGCTCGTCCTCGCCGACGCCCTGGCCGAGGCGGACGGCGAGCGTCCCGACCTGCTGATCGACGCCGCCACCTTGACGGGGGCGGCGCGGGTCGCACTCGGTCCCGAGCTGGCGGCCCTTTTCACCCCCGACGACGAGCTCGCCCGGGAGTTGCTCGAGGCCGGCGAGCGAACCGCCGAGCCGCTCTGGCGGCTGCCCTTGCACGCGCCGTACCGACGCTATCTCGACAGCAGGGTGGCCGACATCAACAACGCCGGCCAGAAGAACTTCGCCGGGGCGATCACCGCGGCACTCTTCCTCAAAGAATTCGTGGTCGAGACCCGCGCTTGGGCCCATCTCGACATCTTCGGCTGGAACGACGAGAGCCGGCCGGGCCGGCCGCGCGGCGGGGAGGCCACCGCACTGCGACCGCTTCTGGCCCTGATCGAGCGGCGCTTCGCCCGCTGAGAGCTCGCGAACTCCGGAGGTCCCGCACGTGAGCCGTCGCCCGCCGCCCGAGCGCCGCGCCTACCGCTGGTTCGTGCCGCTCGAGACGCGTTGGATGGACATGGACATTTACGGCCACGTCAACAACGTCGTCTATTACAGCTACTTCGACACGGCGATCGCCCATTACCTGATGCGCGAGGGTGGGCTCGATCCGTGGCGTTCGCCCATCGTGGGCTTCGCGGTCGACACGGGCTGCCGGTTCCACCGGGCGCTCGCGTTCCCCGACCGGCTCGAGGCCGGGCTCGTGGTCGCCCATCTCGGTACGAGCTCCTGCCGCTACGAGGTCGGCATCTTCCGCACGGGCGAGGAGCCGGCCGCCGCGGACGGCCATTTCGTCCACGTGTTCGTGGACCGGGCGAGCCAGCGGCCGGTGCCGATCCCCGATCGTTTACGCGCGGCACTTTCCCGCCTGCTCCCGGCGAAGGCCGAAGGCTGATGGTTGCTGATTTCTCACGCGAAGGATAACCTCGCCGCGGAGCGAGCAGAGCGAGGGTGATGGAGGAGCGCGCGCGGATACGGATCAATCTCGCTCAACGCGAGCTCGAGATCGAGGGCCCGCGCGAGTTCGTGGCGTCCTACGGCGAGCGGCTCGAGAAGCTGCTCGCGGCGCTGGGAGCCGGGTCGCCGGCCTCTCCGAGCTCGCCCGTCGAATCGCCGGACGAGAGCTTCGGCGCCTTCATCCGGCACCTGCCGAGCACCGCGACCGACGTGGACCGGATGCTCGCCGCCGGCTATTGGGTGCAGAGGCGCAGCGGCGACCAATGTTTCGCCACGGTCGAGGCGAGCCGCCGGCTGGTCGAGGCCGGCTTCAAGGTCGGCAACCCCTCGCAGTGCGTGAAGCAGGCGCAGCTCGCCAAGCGGGTGTTCGTCCATCAGCGGGGCCGCTACCGCGTCTCCCAGCAGGGGCGCGAATATCTGCGCCAGCTGATGGGCCCGGTGGTCGAGGTGTGAGGGGCACGGCCGTGGTGGGACGGCGGGCGGGGCGCACGGGTGCAACGTGGGCGGGCGCGCTCGGGCTCCTCGCGGCGGTCGCGTCGGGGGGCGACGCCACGGCCCAGCGGCCGGTCGATGCCGCGGCGCTGTGCGCAGCCTTGTCGATCCCGACCGAGCTCGGCCTCCTTTGCGAGCCGGCCGAGGGCGAGGGCGTCGCCGTGGTGGTGCGGCCGCAAGGGAGCGGCTTCGCGGCGCTGAGCCGCCTCACGCTGCGTCGGCTCGACCGCGAGGCGGCAGCGGATGCGCTCGCCTGGAGCGATCCCGCCGCCTGGCTCGAGCGGCAGATGACGCTCGACACGGCGGGCTTCGCTACGGCGCTGCGCCGACTCGCCGAGGATCCCGACAGCCCCTTGGCCGGCGAGACGACGCGCGCCGCGGTCGAGATGCTGCTGGGTGCGGTCGATCGTCTCGGCAAGTTGGCGCTCGCGGGATGCGAAAGCCCCCAACTCCGGCGCGACGGTCGGCACGTCATGAGCTGCCGCTTCACGGCCGGCGGCATCGGTCTGTTGCTCGAACTCCAACTCCTGCGCAACGGCGACGAGCGCTGGGCTCTGGCGCTCCGGACCATGAACGAGCAGCGGCTGCGCCATTTCCAGGCCATCGCCGGCGCGTTCCGCCCCTGAGGCGGGTTCAGGGCCGCCCACCCTCCTCGCCGTCGGGACCGCCCGGGGCCGTCTCGGGCGCCTCGGGCTCACTTTCGTCCTCGACCACCGGCACGGCGTGGCGCTCGTCGAGCCAATCCAGAAGGTCGCGGTCGCGACAGGTGCTCGAGCAGAACGGCCGGAACCGCCGCACGCTCGGCCGGCCGCAGCGCGGGCAGCGCCGGATCCGAACCGGCGCGGGCTCAGCCGACTCGTCCATCGAAACTTTCCAGCACGAACGCACCCGGCCCGAGCGTCGGGTCGACCTCGCGGGCGAGGGCCGCGGCGAGCGGCTGCCACACCTCGCGGGCCTGGTCCTCGAGCCAGCGGGCGAGGTCGGGAGCGAGCCGGACCCGAGCGGCGGGACGCCGCCGCAGCTCCCCGAGGAGCGCTTCCGCCGCGGCGCGGAGCGAGCGGATGCGTCCGCTGGCGGCACAGGCCGGGCAGGGCCGCAAGAGGAGCTGGTCGAGCGAGCGGCCGCGCCGCGCCCGGCCGATCTCGACGAGCCCCGTCGGGGTCATCGGGTGGATCTGGACGGGCGCCGGATCGTCGCGGAAGGCCTTGGCGAGCGCCTGCTCGAGCCGCTGCCGCTCGCGGCGGTCGGGAAGGTCCACGAAATCGACGACGATCGTCCCGCCCAGATTGCGCAGCCGAACGATCCGAGCGATCTCGGCGGCGGCGGCGAGATCGACCTCGAGCGGCGAGAGACCGCCGCCGTCGACGTCGATCGCGACGACCGCCGCGGTCGGCTCGACGATCAGCCGGCCACCGCGGGGCAGCGCGATTTCGCGGCCGAGCGCGCGCTCGAGTTCGGCTTCCACCCCGGTCTGGGCGAACGCCCCGCGGTTCGGATCGAGCTTGACGAGCTCGATCCCGTGTGGGGCGAGCGGCCCTTCGAGAAGGGCGCGGGCGCGCGCCACGAGCTCGGGATCGGCGATTTCGATCCGCCGCAGCTCGGGCTCGAGGACGTTGCGCAACAGACGTTCGAGCGGATGCTCGTCGGCCGCGAGCCGACCCGGCCGCCGGCGCGCCTCGGCCTCCGCACGGAGCGCCCGCCAGCGTGCCTCGAGCCGCTCGAGTTCGGCGCGCAACACGGGATCCTCGACCCGCTGGGCGTGGCGCCGAAGGGTCACCCCGCGGCCGGGGAAGAGCGCTTCACCCCGCCGCCGCAGCGCCTCGCGTTCGGCCCCCCGCGCGGGTCCGGTCTCGGGGACGATCCCGTGCGGCCGCCACAACAGGTGGAAGCCCATGAGCTTGAGGTCGGTCGTGACGCGGGCGCCTTTGTCGTCGACCGGCTCGCGCACGCCCTGGACGATGAGCAGCTCGCCGACCCGCGCGAGCTTCGCGATCGGCTGGCGGTCCGCCGAGCCGGCGGCGAAGCGGGCGTCCTTGGCGGCGAGCATGGCCGGGCGGTCGAGGCCGATGTCGAGGAAGGCGGCGTTGAGCTGCTTGTCGACGGCCTCCACTCGGCCGAGGAAGAAGCTCTCCGCGACCTGTTCGCCGACCGCGTCGACGTCCTGGATCTCGAGCAGGCGATCCTCGTCGAGGAGGGCTCCGCGCACCCCGAAGCCGGTCGCCTCGACCACGAGCCGGCTCAATCGGGCCATCGCCAGCCGAGACCCACGAGGAGGGCCACCGCTTCGACGATCGGCAGGCCCACGACGTTGCTGTAGGAGCCGTTGATCGCCGGGACGAACAGCGCGGCGCGACCCTGGATCGCGTAGCCGCCGGCCTTGCCGCGCCATTCCTCGCAAGCGAGGTAGCGCTCCCGCTCCTCCGGGGAGAGCCGTTTCATCCGCACGATCGTCGTGACGAGCCGTTCGGCGGAGCGGCCGTCCGGGGCGAGCACGCACACCCCGCCCAGCACACGGTGGCGACGCCCGGAGAGAAGGTCGAGACAAGCAGCCGCCGTCGCCCGGTCCTCGGGTTTGGGCAGGATCCGCCGGCCGCAGGCGACCACCGTGTCGGCGGCGAGGATCCAGGCCGGCAGGCCGTTCAACCGGTCGCGGACGGCTTCCGCCTTGGCGCGGGCGAGGCGTAGCGCGTAGGCACGCGGCAGCTCGCGCCCACGCGGGGTCTCGTCGACCTCGGGCGCTTCGACGCGGTCCGGCTCGACCCCGACCTGGCGCAGGAGGGCGAGCCGCCGCGGCGAGGAGGAAGCGAGCACCAGCGGCGGGCGGCCGCCCGGCTCGCGGGGCTCACTTGAAGCGATAGGTGATCCGTCCGCGGCTGAGATCGTAAGGCGTCATCTCGACGGTGACCTTGTCACCGGCGAGCACGCGGATCCGGTTCTTCCGCATCCGGCCGGAGGTGTGTGCCAGGATCTCGTGATCGTTGTCGAGCTTGACGCGAAACATCGCGTTCGGCAGGACCTCCGTCACGGTGCCACTGAACTCGATCAAGTCCTCTTTCGCCATTCGGGCTCCCGAAAGAAACGCGCCGCCGAGCAGGGCGGCACACAGTTCATGGGGATGCCCGGGCCACAGGTCAAGGCGGGACTACGCGGCGGGACCTCTCTCGCGCGCGGCGCTCGGCCGCCGGTCGCTGTTGGCCTTCCTGTTCGCCCAGCCGCTCGCCTGCACGCGCGAACAGCCGGCCCCGCCCCGTCCGGCCGACCGGTTCCGCCGGATCCTCGTGGGCCCGATCGAGGCACGCAGCCGCAACCTCGAGCGCGTCCTGCCGATCTTCCGCGCCGCCTTGATCGACCGGCTGCGGACGCTGCCGGGCCTGCGCGAGGTTCTCGACGGCGCCCCCGAGCCACGGCCGCTCGACGCGGTCCTGTTGCGCGGTGAGCTCGTCGACGACGCCGACCCGTTCGTGCGGGTCGCGGCCGAACCCGTGCGCACGATCGCCGGCCGGTTCGAGCTCGTGGGCCCGGACGGCGCGGTGCTGCAGCGTTTCGTCGGCCGGCAGCGCTACGCCGGCGGCCCGGGTGTGGCGGCGTTCAGCGCGCAAGGCCTGATCGATCTCGCCCGGCTCTTCGGGGTGACCGTCGCCGAGACGGTGGGCCGCTGGCTCGCGGGGGGATCGGTCGATCTGCCACCGGCCGGTCCGGGTCGCGACGGCCGGCCGGCGGTGCACGCCTCATAGGCTCGGTGCGGCGGGGGGCGGGAAGCGGGCACGGATCCGCGCGAACAGGAGATCGCGCAAGGCGCGGTAGGCCTCGAGCCGCTGCTCTCGGCTTCCCTCGACCAGGCTCGGATCCGGCACCCGCCAGAATTCGACCGCGCAGGCCATCTCGCGGGTGAGCTCGAGCGCCCGGTGGTGGGCCTCGGGGGAAAGGGTGACGATCAGGTCGAAAAAGCCGTCCTCGAGCTGCTCGAAGCTCTTGGGTCGGTGGCGGGAGAGGTCGATCCCGATCTCGTCGAGCACCTCGACCGCGAGCGGATCGAGCTCACCTTTCCGGACACCCACGCTGTCGACGAACATCCGCTTGCCGTGCAGGAATTTGAGGATCGCTTCCGCCATGGGCGAACGGATCGCGTTCATCGAGCAGGCGAACAGCACGCTACCCGGGAGTTCGGCCATCGCACGGGCGGGCCTCAGCCACGGATGTGCAGGACGCAGACGAGGGTGAAGAGCCGCCGGGCGGTGTCGTGGTCGATGTCGACCCGCGTCTCCAAAGCCTCGCGCAGCAAGCCGGCTCCCTCGTCGTGGACCCCGCGCCGCGCCATGTCGATCGTCTCGATCTTCGACGGCGTGGCCGTCTTGATGGCCTGGAAATAGCTTTCGCAGATCAAAAAGTAATCTTTGATGACCCGCCGCAGCGGGCGAACCGGGAGCTCGATCTCGAGCCGCTCGCCCGCACGGGCCTGCGACTCCAGGGAGAAGATCAGCGTGCCGTCGCGCAAGCCCAGGAGCAGCCGGTAGGGTCCGGGCGGGCCGTCGCGCAATCGGAAACGGTTGCCTTCGAGCAGATCGAAGACCGCCACCGCCCGCTCGTGCTCGACCTCGGGCGACCAGCGGACGATGCTCTTGGCATCGAGTTCGATCGCGACGATGTCGCGTTCGCCCTTCACCCGCCGGCTCCGAGCCGGAGCTCGACCGCCCGGGCGTGCGCCGCGAGGCCCTCGGCCCGGGCGAGCGCCACCGCCGCGGGACCGAGGGCGGAAAGCGCCCGGGCGTCGCAGCCCAGGATCGTCGTGCGGGTGAGGAAGTCGAAGACCGAAAGGCCCGAGGCGAACCGCGCCGTCCGCCCGGTCGGTAGGACGTGGTTCGGCCCACCCACGTAATCGCCGATCACCTCGGGCGTGTAGGGCCCCAGGAACACGGCCCCGGCCCGGCGGATCCGCCCGGCGAGCCGGTCGGGCTCGGCGAGGACGAGTTGGAGATGCTCCGGCGCCAAGCGATCGACGAGCTCGGGCACGTCCTCGAGGTCGCGGACGAGCAGGATCGCGCCGTGATCGCGCCACGAGGCACGAGCGATCGCGTCTCGGGGCGCTTCGGCGAGCTGGGCCGCGACCGCCCGTTCGACCGCGTCGGCGAGCTCGGCGCTGTCGGTCACGAGAATCGCTTGCGCGCGCACGTCGTGCTCGGCCTGGGCCAAAAGGTCGGCGGCGACCCAGTTCGGATCCGCGGAGGCATCGGCCACCACGACGACCTCCGAGGGACCGGCGATCATGTCGATGCCGACCCGCCCGTAGACCTGGCGCTTGGCTTCGGCCACCCAGGCATTGCCCGGCCCCACGATCTTGTCGACCGGGGCGATCGTCTCGGTCCCCCAAGCGAGGGCGCCGATCGCCTGCGCCCCGCCGATCCGCCAGACCTCGTCGACGCCGGCGATCGAAGCGGCGGCGAGCACCGCCTCGTTCAGCCGCCCCTCGGGGGTCGGCACGGTCACCACGAGCCGTCGGCAGCCCGCGACCTTGGCCGGGATCGCGTTCATGAGGACCGAGGAGGGGTAGGCGGCGGTGCCGCCCGGCACGTAGAGCCCGACCGAATCGATCGGCTGCCAGCGCAGGCCGAGCCGTACCCCCACCTCGTCGGTCCACTCGAGGTCGGTCGGCATCTGCCGGGCGTGGAAGGCGCGGATCCGCTCCGCGGCGAGCTCGAGCGCGGCGGCGAGTTCGGGGGCGATCGCAGCGCGGGCGCGCTCGAGCGTCGCCCGGTCGAGGGCGAGCTCCGCGACGCTCCTCGCCTCGTGTCGGTCGAAGCGGCGGGTGAGCTCGAGCAGGGCCGCGTCGCCCTCCTCGCGCACCCGGGCGAGGATCTCGGCCACCGCCGAACGGACGTCGGCGGTCTCTTCGCGGCGGGCCTCGACGAGCCGGGCGAAGGCTCGGGCGAAGTCCGGCGCGCCGGCGTCAAGTCGAAGGGGCATCGCCGACCGGATCGGCGTAGCTCGGCTCGGCGAAATGGTCGCAGGGCGTGCGCTTGCACGGGACCGCCTCGCCGAAATCCTCGAGCCGGCAGCGGATCGCGTCGGTCCGCAGCTGGATCCACACGTCGCCCTCGAAGACGAGGTCGATGTGGATGAGGTGCTGGCGGCCGGGCTCGGTGGCGATCGTGAGGAGCGAGAGCTCGCGGTCGAGATCGGTCGGGTCGAGGCCGCGATACTTGACTTCGGCGATGCCGTCGAAGGTCAAGGCCGAAAGGCATTCGGTGAGGCCCTCACAGCTCGTGGGGTCGGGCAAAAGCTCGCGTCGGTAGCGCACGAAGGCGGCAGCGAAGCGCTGTTCGCCGGGCATGAAGACCATCTCCCGGAGCGGGATCCGGGCATCCTGCAGGCAGGCGGCGATCACCGCGAGATCCTCGGGATCGGCCGCCTTGAGACGCAGCCGCTCGTCTTTCATCGGCTCCTCCTCACGGCACCCGCTCGATGCGAGCGCCGACCGCGGCGAGCTTCTTTTCGAGATGCTCGTAGCCGCGGTCGAGATGATAGATCCGGTTGATCTCGGTCCGCCCCTCGGCGGCGAGCGCTGCCAGAACGAGCGAGACCGAGGCGCGCAGATCGGTCGCCATGACCGGGGCGGCCTTGAGCCGCTCGACCCCGCGCACCAGCGCCGAGCCGCCGTGAACGGTGATCCGGGCGCCCATCCGGACGAGTTCGGGCACGTGCATGAAGCGGTTTTCGAAGATCGTCTCGGTGACCATGGCGGCCCCGCGCGCCACGGTCATGAGCGCCATGAATTGGGCCTGCAGATCGGTCGCGAAGCCCGGATAGGGCCGGGTCATGACGTCCACCCCTTCGAGGATGCCGTTGGCCCGCCGGGCGAGGAAGCCGTCCTCGGTCTCGACGAGCTCGACCCCGGCCTCGACGAGCTTCTCCCGGGCGGCACCCAGAAGCTCGAGCGGGGCGTTGCGGATCCGCAGGCTGCCGCCGGTGATCGCCGCCGCCATGGCGTAGGTACCCGCCTCGATCCGGTCCGGCATGATCGCGTGCGCGGCGCCGTCGAGCCGGTCCACCCCCTCGATCTCGAGGATGTCGGTCCCCTCGCCCGTGATCTTGGCCCCCATCGCTCGCAGCAGGCGGACCAGATCGACGATTTCGGGTTCGCGCGCCGCGCCCACGATCCGTGTCGTGCCGCGGGCGAGCGTCGCCGCCATGAGGAGGTTCTCGGTCGCTCCGACCGAGGGCTGCGGGAACTCGATCTCCGCGCCGTGCAAGCCCGCGGGTGCCCGGGCTTCGACGTAGCCGTCGACGAGCTCGATCTCGGCGCCGAGCTTTTCGAGACCCTTCAAATGCAGATCGATCGGCCGCGGCCCGATCGCGCAGCCGCCCGGCAGCGAGACGCGCGCTTTACCGGCGCGGGCCAGGAGCGGCCCGAGCACGAGGACCGAGGCGCGCATCTTGCGGACGAGATCGTAGGGCGCTTCGTGCGAGACGAGATCCGGGGTGTGCAGGCGGATGCGGCCGGGCGCGCCCCCCACATGGGTCGCCGAGGTGCCGATCCGCTGGAGGAGCCGGAGCATCGAGGTCACGTCGACGAGCTCCGGAACCCGGTCGAGCTCGACCGGCCGGTCGGTCAGGAGCGTCGCGGCGATCAGCGGCAAGGCGGCGTTCTTGGCCCCGCTCACCTGCACGTCGCCCTCGAGCGGCACACCCCCGACGATCACGAGCCTGTCCATGGCACGGGTCCGCTCAAAGCCGTGGCAAGGTCACGCCCCGCTGGCGCATGTATTTACCGCCGCGGTCCTTGTAGGAGATCTCGGGGGGGCTCTCACCCTTCAAGAACAGGAACTGGCAGATGCCTTCGTGCGCATAGATGCGCGCCGGGAGCGGCGTGGTGTTGGATATTTCGAGGGTCACATGACCTTCCCATTCGGGTTCGAGCGGCGTGACGTTCACGATGATGCCGCAGCGGGCGTAGGTACTCTTGCCGAGGCAGATCACGAGCACGTCGCGCGGGATTCGGAAATATTCGACCGTGCGGGCGAGTGCGAAGCTGTTGGGTGGGACCACGCAAGACGGCCCCTCGCGCTCGACGAAGCTCCGCTCCGAAAAATTCTTGGGGTCGACGATCGCGTTGTCGACGTTGGTGAAGATCTTGAACTCCGGGGCGAGGCGGGCGTCGTAGCCGTAAGAGGAGAGGCCGAAACTGATGCAGCCCTCACGGGCCTGGCGGTCGACGAACGGCTCGATCATGCCGTGCTCGACGGCCATGCGGCGGATCCAATGGTCGGGCATGATGGCCATGGTCGACGGACGCCTCGCTCGGGCTCGCCCTCAGATAAGGGCGGTGCGATCCGGCCTCAACCGTCGCCGGTCCGGAGACCGGGCGTCGCGGGCGGTTCGGACCCGCTCGCCCGACGGGCGCGCGCCTGCTCCTTGCGCCGGCGGAGATTCTCGCGCAGCGCCCGGGCGAGACGTTCGGCCCGCTCGCGCCGCCGATCCGGCGCGGCCCCCTCCGCCCCGGGCGGGGCTTCACCCGCCCCTCGCTCCTCGGAATGCTCCGCCACGTCCATCACTTGCGACGCTTGCGACGGCGACCCGCTTATGGCATGGCTGCGCCGCCGACAAGCGGCCTCCGTGCCGCGCGCTGCCGTAGCTCAGTCGGTAGAGCACGTCCTTGGTAAGGACGGGGTCGCTGGTTCGATTCCAGTCGGCAGCACCACTCCTCGTCCGATCCCCGCTCGCCGTTCCACCTCCTCGGCCGCGACGAGCGGTCCGCGTTTCGACGGCCGTCGCACGCTCGCCGCACCCTGCCGATCGCGCCGAACTCACCGTTCGCTCGCCGCGGTGACGGTGCGCAGATAGAAGCGCTGGAGGAGGAGGAATGGCACGAGGGCGACGAGGATCGCCGTCGAGGCCGAGGCGAAGAGCCCGCCCCAATTGGCGACCTCGAGGGTGACGTTGCGCGCGACCGCGACCTGGACCACGACCCGCTCCGGCCCCGGGGCGGCGACGAGCGGCCAGAAAAAGGCGTCCCATTGGTGGACGAACAGCATCAAGCTCGCGGTGGCGATCGTCGGGCCGGAGAGCGGCAGGGTGAGCTTCCACCAGATCTGCAGCCAGGAAGCCCCGTCGACCCGGGCGGCCTCGTAGAGCTCCTTGGGCACCGCCGCGAAGAACTGGCGGAAGAGGAAGATGACGAGCCCGCTCGCGACCTCGGGCAGGATCAAGGCGGCGAAGGTGTCGGTCAGGCCCAGCCCGCGGACCAGGACGTAGAGCGGGATCACGATCGATTCGAACGGCATCATGAAGGTGGCGAGCACGATCGCGAACAGGACCCGCTTGAACGGGAAGTCGAAGACGGCGAAGGCGAAGCCCGCGAGCGAGTTGACGACGACACCCAGGGCCACGGTGGCGAGTGCCACGAAGAGGGAGTTGGCGACCGCGCGCGGGAGCTCCCCCGACCAGGCCTCGCGCCAGTGCGCGAGGGTCAAACGCTCGGGGATCAAGGTCGCCCAGCCGAAATCGCTCGAGGTCGCGAAGATGTCGGCGGACGGCCGGAACGAGGCCATCACGAGCCAGTAGATCGGTAAGAGGAGGAGCGTGGCGACGCCGACGAGCGCGGCGTAGCGCAAGGTCGCGAGCGCGAGCCGGCGGGCGGGCGATCCGCTCATCGGCCGCGCTCGCGCAAGAACCGCAGCTCGAGCAGGGCGAGCACACCGATCACGAAGAGGATCACGCTCGAGATCGCGAGTGCCCGGCCCTTGTCGAGATAGGTGAAGGCCGCCTGGTAGGCCTCGAACATCAAAAGTGCGGTGGCCCCGTTGGGCCCGCCCTGGGTGATCAGGTAGACGGGCGCGAAGAGCAAGAAGTTGGCGGCGGTGTCGGCCACGAGCACGAAGGCGAGCGGCCGGCGCATGAGCGGCAAGGTGACCCAGCGAAAGCGCGCCGCGGCACCGGCGCCGTCGATCATCGCCGCCTCGTGCAGCTCCTTGGGCACGAGGAGGAGGCCGGCCAACAGGAACACCATCCAATAGCCGACCCCCTTCCACGAGGCGACACCGATCAAGGTGGCGAGCGCCTGGTCCTCGCTCCGCCAAAAGGGCTGCGGCGGAAGGCCCAGGCTGCGCAGCAACCCGTTGACCGGGCCCATGGTCGGCTCGAGCAGGATGGCCCAGAGGATCGAGGTCAAGGAGAGCGAAACCGTCATCGGCGCCATGTAGGCGGCACGGAAGAACGGGACGAGCGGCGTCGGCCGCAAGACGAGGAGCGCGAGCGCGAACGCGATCACGATCTGCAAGGGATTGACGATCAGGTTGTAGAGAAGCGTGACCTCGACCGCGTTCCAGAACGAGGGATCCTCGACGAGACGGCGATAGTTGCGCAGGCCCACCCAGACCGTCTCGCCCGTGAGCTTGGTGCCCGTGAAGCCGCCCACGAGCGCGATCGCGATGGGGGCGAGGCGGAACAGCGCGAGCCCCAGAAGTGCCGGTGCGAGGAACCAGGCCACGGTCGACCAGGGCTCGCGGAAGCCGTGCTTCATGGGGCTCGAGGGTGAGGGGGCGACGACGGGGCGGGAAGGCGCGGCCGGGTGGCCAGGCCCGGCCGCGCCGCGGATCTCAGGCTTTGTACTTTTCGAGCTCGCGGTCGATCTTCTGCGCCGCGGCGGTGAGCGTCGCCTTCACGTCGGCACCGGTCGTGATGTCGCGCAAGGCGGTGCGCAGGATGTCCTCGTACTCGCGAAAGCCCGGGGTCGCCGGCCGCGGCACGGCGGTGTGCTCGAGCTCGTAGCGGACGATCTTCCACATGTCGGTCTCGAAGCGCTTGGCTTCCTTCTCCCAGACCGACTTCAACACCGGCGGGTAGGGCCGCAGCTCGAACCACAGCACCTGCAGATCGTGGCTCATGAAATGGTCGATGAAGGCGAGCGCTTCTTTGCGGTTCCGGGTGCGCGGATTGACGCCGATGTGCCAAGCCCCGGTCGGCGTCACGGCCTTGCCCTTCTCGAAGCGCGGATAGGGAGCGACACCGAGTTCGATGTCGGGGTACTTGGTCTTGATCGTGGCCTCGTTGAAGGTGCCGGCCACGAGCATGGCGATCTTGCCGTTGCCGAACTGCTCGACCGGCAGATTGGGGTCGAACAGGCCCTGCGGGCTCACCTTCCACTCGGTGTAGAGCTTCTGCATGAAGCTGTAGGCCTCGACGAAGGCCGGCCCGTCCACGTAGCCCGTGGCCTTGAAGCCGTCGGGTGAGAGCGCCACCCCGCCGAGCGACTGGGCGAGCGGCAAGAGCATGTAGGGCCGCTCCTGCTGCTCGAAGCTGAAACCCCAGCGGTTCTCTTCGGGCTTGGTGAGCTTGCGGGCGGCCTCGACCAGCCGCTCCCAGGTCCAGCGCTTCTCGACATCGGCCGGCGGCGGCTCGATCCCGGCCTCGCGCAGAAGCTTCTTGTTGTAGAACAGAACCGGGCAGGAGCTGCCGAACGGCGCGGAATAGATCTTGCCCTGCCAGCTCGCCGCCTCGATCGCCGACTTGGTGAACCGGCTCGCATCGAGGTGCGGGGTGAGGTCCAACAGGTGGCCACGCGCCGCGTAGGATGCCGTGAGCGGCGAATCGCAGATGAAGATGTCGGGGTCGGGGGTGCGCGCCCCGAGCCGGACCTCGAGGGTCTGGAAGATCTGGACGAAGGGAATGGTCTCGACCTGGAGCTCGACCTCGGGGGCGGCAGCCCGGAAACTGTCCATCAAGGGCTTCACCTGCCCCTCGGGCCAGCCCATCCAGATCACCTGGAGCTTGGTCTTGGCGTGCGCGGCGCGCGGGCGCAGGGACGCGAGCGCGGCCGTCGCCGCGGCGCCGGCGAGGCCCGCACGACGGGTGAGACGGGTCATCGGTCCTCCTCCTTCTCTTGCCGTCCGGTCGACCGCCGGGGCCGAGCCTAGCCGCGGCCCGTCCCGCGGTCGACCGGTGCTTCTTGGACCCCGCTCGGTGGCAGAACGATGACCAAGCTCCTCTTCCTCGGCGATCCCGGCATCGACGATGCGGTCGCGATCCTTTGCGCCGCGCGCTGGTGCGATCTCGTGGGCATCGTCGCCGGCCACGGCAACGCGCCCGCCGAGGTGACCGCCCGCAACGCGCTCGCCCTC
>Ga0197142_1003117_pt1 | contig 14082 bp, 16 predicted proteins | sample GBS60_MetaG_FD_148614 | JGI IMG/M metagenome (GOLD analysis project Ga0197142, IMG submission 148614) | Sediment microbial communities from Great Boiling Springs, Gerlach, Nevada, United States - GBS 60_MetaG | ecosystem: Environmental > Aquatic > Thermal springs > Hot (42-90C) > Sediment... | reverse complement strand
TGGGTATTGGCTCACCGGTAATCATTGACTCATCAACAAAAGACTCACCCTCAACCACAACGCCATCGGTAGCAATTTTTTCTCCCGGTTTTACCAAAATTAAATTACCGATGTTTATCCGGTCAATTGGTACTTTTTTTGTCCGCACAGATAATATCAAATAATTTAAAAAAAACTTTAAATTTTTAACTTTTGACTTTTAACTTTTAACTTTTTACTACTATCGTCGCTTCTTTCGGCTGTAATCCAATAAGTTTTCTTATCGCTTCACCTGTTTTTGATTTGGCTTTTGTCTCAAGATATCGACCCAGCAAAACAAAAGAAATAATCACGGTTGAAACATCAAAATAAGGCATCAATTCATCCATTTGATAAACAAAAAAATCCGGAAAAAAAACCAGCAGGGTTGAATAAAAATAAGCAGCGGTTGTCCCAATTGAAATTAAAGTATCCATATTGGCCCGTCTTTTTTTTAAAGCAGTTATTGTTGATCGATAAAACTCAAAACCACAGTAAAACTGAACAAAAGAAGCAATGATAAACTGAAAAAAGAAGTTTTTAAAAATTGATGGCGCGCTTTTCATCAAAAACGGAAAACTACCCCAAACGATAAAAAGAGAAATAACCAAACCAAGTACCACTTTAATTTTCAATTTTTTTATTTCCTCTTCTTTTTCCTGATTTATTTTTTCATTCAAGTTTTTCTCCTCCTCAAAAACCGCCTGATAACCCACCGAATCAATTGCTTTTTTTACCAAGTTTAAATCAATCTCTTTTTCTACCTCAATATTTGCCTTTCCGGTGGCTAAATTAACTACAGCATTTTTTACTCCCGGAATTTTTTTTAAAGCTTCCTCATTTACATAAACACAAGAAGCACAGTGCATCCCCTTAATAAAAAATTCAATTTTTTTCATATTATTTTAATATTGGATGTAAAAACAAAGTTTTAGCAGTATAATTAAAGTTCTTAAAAATTTTTACAATCTTTTTAAACAATATTTACACTACATTTACACTACTTTTTACCCAATTTTTACACTTCTCTCCTATTTCCCTTTTCATCATATTCATACACTTTCCCTTCTTCCTCATCCAAAGTTTTCCTATGCGATCCATCACAAAAAGGCTCCCTTTTTGATAAACCACACATACAAATCCAAACCGATTTATCTTGAGGTTTAATCTCAAAAGGGCCACGAGCGGTTTTTAAGACCTTTCTAGCCATATTTGTAAAAAAAAATTTATAACAGCAATTATCGATTAAAAATTTTTGTTACTTTCAAAATCTCCTCAACCATCTTCTTTTTTTTTGTCTGATTTTTGGATTCAAAAGCGGCTGAAAAACAGGTTTTTAAATGATCTTCCATAAGCATCTGGTGAGCGCTTCGAAGAAGGCCAATAATCGCTAAATTCTGCTGCATAATATCAATGCAATATTCCCCACTTTCTGTCATTTGAACAATTTTCTCAAGCAAACTTTTTGCTTTTTTAAAATTGATTAAAACCTTAGTTCGGTCATGTTTCATATTTTTTAATTTTTACCCTCCGATTCGGAGGGTAACTTTTAACTTTATTGCTTTTAATTAAATTAGATTTCATTTTAATTTTGAGTTTTAACATTTGAATTTTGAGTTTTTTTAACCCCTACCTCTGGTATAGGTATATACTAAAACAAAATAAAATTTTTGTCAAGTAAAAAACTTCACTTAATAAAATTTTTGGCTAATTAACTTTCCAAAACAATTTTAATGCCAACAGCAGGGAAGAAAATCCTTTAAAGCTTTTTTAAGGAGAGAGAGAAAACTTTTTAGAAAATCTTTAAATTTTTTCATCTTTATTTTTTTCTATTCTTATCGCTAAACCTTTAATAATTGCTTCCGCCACTTTTTTTTGAGCACTATTTAAAATCCGGGCAAAGGTGGGCTGGGAAACCTTCATTTTTTGAGCCGCTTGGTTTTGCTGCAATCCATCAACCTCATAAAGTTTTAATGCCTCAAGCTCATCGGGTAAAAGAACTACCTCTTTTAAGTGCCGCAAAGGTATCCCTTGGGGTTTAAAATAAGAAACATTGGGGGAAAATTTTAAACAGCGTGGTCGTTTTGGTCTTGGCATATTTATTTAATTATTTTATCAAAGTCTTTTTAAATTGATTTTGCAATTTGGACATTGCAGACTAGAACATGGTATCCCTTTTTGATGGGGAAAAGCATAACCGCATTGAGGACAAATACATTCTCCATCTGGGCCTTTACCCTCAACATCGGTCAGCTCTTTTTTAAATTTAGCCCTTCTTTGCCAACCAAAACCGCCAAAAAAATCTGGCTTATAAAATCCAGTTTCAAGCTCATGGCTTATAATCTGAATTCCTACATAAGCCAAGTTTTTAATTTCTTTTATCAATAAATCTTTTAAATTATTGGCAATTTTTGTTGCTTTCTCAACCGTTAAGTTTTTAGGCAAAATTATCTTTAAATCAGCGGTAATGACTGATCCTTTTTTTTGCGTTTTTAAAGAATCAATTTCAATGCCTTCTTTTTTGGCAATCTGCCTTATCTTTTCTTCAACCTCTTCACCAGCTGAAACATCAAGCAAAGAATCAACTGCTTCTTTGCCTAAAAAAAATGATTCTTTGATAATATAAACTCCGATTAAAAAAGCCAAAAGAGCATCAATATAAACCCAAAATCTGACCAAAAACAAACCAAAAAAAATTACCAAAGAAGTTAAAACATCCACTCTCGAGTGAACGCCATCGGAAAGAAGAACAACAGAATTTTCTTTTTTCCCATAATAAATTTTAAGGCGCGCCATCCATTCATTAACTGCCGCTGAAAAAAACATAATTGCAAAAACAACCAAAGGAATTTTAGTAGTTGACGGATTCAAAATCTTTTGATAAGCATTGTAAATAATCCCCAAACCAGTTGATGCCAAAATTAAAGTAATAAAAAATCCGGCCAAAACCTCAAACTTATAATGGCCAAACGGATGTTCTTTATCGGCCGGTTTTTGACCAATCTTTATCCCGATAAAACCAACTACTGAGGAAAAAACATCAACAAAAGAATGAAAACCATCGGCCAAAACCGAAGATAAACCGGTTATCAAACCAGCGGCGATTTTTCCGCCAACCAAAACAATATTTACCAATATTGAAACAACCGCAATTTTTTCTTTCATATTTTTAAATACCGGTAAAATCCCAAGTTACTTTTGCTCATCAGCTAATTTTTTATTAACATCTTCCAACTCTTCCTCAAGGGCTTTTTTATAATTTTCCAAGTCGGTTTTGGACAAAGCTTGACCACCAAAAAATCTACCTAGTACTTTTCGGCCAAAACCAAAGCCAAATCTTCGCCCCATCCCTCTGCCACATGGTCCCATTCCGCGACCAGTCATTGCTCCTTTTCCTTGTGGACCTGTCCCATCAAAAGCTGGCATATTTTCTCACCTCCTTTAGAATTTGTTTCCAAATTTATAAGTGAGGAAATACAAATTCTTAAGTCCGCCAAAACTTGCTCTTCAAGTCGTGTTCGAATAGAACCAAAAAGACTTGAAGTAAGAGTGGGCGGACATACCATAATATTAACTCATAATGAATACTTATTCATTATAAGTTTTTCTTATTATTTTGTCAAGTGCTTTTTTAGTCTTTTTTTTGGGAATATCTTAATAATTATGAAGATTTTTAATTATTTATTTTTCCCTTAAAATCAATCTCTTTAAAAAAACACTCTTTAAACCTTTAATCCGATCGTGGTTTTATTTTAAATTAATTAAATTTTTTACTTTTTATTTAGTATCATAATTTAATGAAGAAAAAAGCTTATTTTTTAATTTTATCGGTTGTTTTTTTCGCTCTTTTTTTGTTCTTCTCTTATCTTGTCAAAAAAGATTTATTGGTAAAATTGGACTTTGATACAACGGTTCGCCTTCAAAATCATTTACCTAAAAAATTTGATCCTTATTTATCTGTCTTTTCCTTAATTGGTAGTTTTGAGGTCTACAGCCTTTTGATTTTGCTGGTGATTTTTATCAGAAAAAAACTCATTTCCATTTTTGTTTTTTTACCCTTCTTTTTTGCTCATATTATTGAAATATTTGGTAAAGCCCTACTTCATCAACCTCCGCCTCCTTTTATGTTTCATCGCTTTGCTTTGTTTTTTAACTTTCCTTCCTCCTACGTCCAACCCGGCTATTCTTATCCATCTGGCCACTCATTGCGTACCGTTTTTGTTTCTTTTTTGATTGGTTATTTGATTTTAAATTCCAAAATGAAAAGACTAAATAAATTTCTTTTAGTCAGCGCTCTTTTCATCTTTAACTTCATTATGCTTTTATCAAGAGTTACTTTAGGTGAGCACTGGTCAACTGATGTGATTGGTGGAGCAATTTTGGGAATTTCTGCTTCTTTTTTTGGGTTTTTGTTTTTATGATGTAACGTTTTTTATAAATTATTTACTCAAATAGACCTATCTTACTTTTTTTATGCAAGTATTACAAAAGTTCCTCTCTTTCCACGCTCTTTTTCCCAAAAACTACTCCATCAAAAAAGCCCATGATTTAGTCGATAAGATTGAAAAAGAATCAAAAAGAAAAGTTTTAAATCTTCAAATTGAAAGTCATTTAGAGCCAAAAGATGATAAGAAGGCGTTTGAAAGTTAAAGGCCGATCTCCCCCGAAACCTTCTTCATCGCCTCAAGACAGATCTCAATGAATTTTTCCAAAGGAATATTCAAGCCTTCGGCAAGCTCGCATTTTTTCACATCTTCTCTTCTTGTACCCGCAGCAAACCTTGGTTCTTTTAAAAAGCGCTTTAACACTGATGATAATTTAACGTCTGCTAATTTTTTTGAAGGATAAACTAAAGCAACAGCAACAATAAAACCCGTTAAAGAATCAGCGCAAAATAATGCCCACTGAGCTTTATTTTTTGGATAATAACCGGTTTTTTCTGGCGCATGGGCTTTAATAATATTAAGAACTTCTTCGGAAATCATTAAACCATATTTGGCTAAAACTTCCAAAGTTTTGTTGGGATGAAAAGCTTTAAACTCACCCGAATAATCAACATCATGAATTAATCCTGCCAATAACCACTCATTTTTTGGTGGCTCGTTGCCGGTTAACTGATTGCTCGTTGATAAATAATCATAAATTTCCCCCATACACGCCTCCAAAGCTAAAGAGTGTTTAAAAATATTTGCTTCCAGTTGGGTTTTAACTGCCCTTAAATACTGATCGCGATTCAAATAATTAATCATAAATATTAATGATAACAAAAATAACAGTTAATCTTTGTATTATAAATTTATAACCACTTGAAAATTACCAAAATTTTAATTATATTTAATTTAAAACTATAATTTAATTCTATATGAGTGATTTAAGTCCGGAAATAAACCCGATACCAAAAACCAAATCTTTTTCCACCAAAGACTTTATTGGGATCTCAGATATAAATAATTCTCTTTACTGGAAAAGGGCAGATCTGATGGAGCAATTTATCAATCTCAATAAACAAGAAAGGGGAATTTTTGATCCTAAAAAACCAGATTTTAAAAATCAGCTCAAACCTTTTTTATCTGACGAAAAAAATCATCGCTTCATCAACGAAGTCCTTCAAAATATTACAAATGTAAAAAGACCTTTTCCTGAAGATAATGCCGCTTATTCTGATCTTGGTCAAGGCAACCCTTATCAAACCATAGACGAAAAGATTGTTTCGTGGGCATTTGACAAACGTCAAGCTGGACCAAGAGAGGGAGAGACAAATTTTGCCGCTTACCGGGTGATAAAAAGTTTCTATGATTATTATCAAAAAAATCCTGACCGTTTAAACCAAGATAAAGAAATAATTTTAGAATTTTGTCAAACAGCTTTTGGCAAAAAAACCGGTGAAGTTTTAAAAGAATTGATTATCGAAGTTGTTGAAAAAAAAGAAGTCGATATCGATCAATTTCAAAAGAAAATTAAGTCTTTTCTTGAAGAAGAATCTTCACCTAAAACAGAAACATTTAAAGAACAGCCCGATGAGGAAAAAAAACCGCTACCAGAATCAATCTCATTACAGCAACCTGTAAAAAAGGATCCTGTCATAAAAAATCATCAACCAATGAATGATCAGACATCATTAAAAAAAATCTCCCCGCAGAAAATCAATGATCAGGAAGAAACCAATCATTTGCCAGAAAATAAATCCAAAAAAGCCTCTCAAAAAAAACCGGCTTCTTCCGGCCCTATTTTTAATCAGTCGAAAGAAAAACAAAAAATAAATGAAGAAAATCTATCACCTTATTTTATTAAAAAAGAAAAAGTTTTAGCGGTTGTTAAGGAAATGACAACAATAACCGTCAAAAAAGTAATAAATAATACTCCTACGGCAATTTTTGCTTATCCATTAACTTACAAAAAAAGTGATCGTGAAATTTCTTATCTTCCTTTTATTTATTATATCGATTTAGTCAAGGATAAAGAAGGCAACCCGCCTGCCCCTTTTATAAGGAAAATCGGAAAGGCGCCCGAGGCATTAATTGTTTATCCCAATAAAAAAGTTTATAAAATTAATGAAGATGGAGTCCGGTTAACCGAAGATTTTTTAATTATTTATGGAAATAAAATATTTAAAAAAGAGGAAGAAAATTTTCTTAGAGAATTAACTAATGAAGAAACAAAGAAAATAACAGAAGATTTGAAAGAAATATTAACTCCCGAAGCTATTTCAGAAATTCAAAAAGACCAACCTTTTCCACCGTTAAAAATAATCAATTTAACATCAAAAACCAATCCTAAAAAATCACAAAATTCCCCACCTTTCCCTCAATATAGATAAATTTATAATTCTTCCCTTCCAAATACTTTTTAATCCTTGCCTCTTTTAAAGCTTTTTCTTCAATAAAACTTTTGACTTTTAACTTTTGACTTTTAACTTTTATTGTTCCTCTCAGTTTCCCATTCACCTGAATCGGTATTATCACTTCCTCATCCTCAACAACTTCAGCCTTTGGCCAAGAAGATAGATGAATTGATGTTTTTTCGTGAAAAACTCCCCGCCAGATTTCCTCCGTTAAAAACGGGGCAAAAGGGGCTAAAATCTGTAAAAACTTTTTAGCATTTTCCAATGATAAACTTTTAACTTTTGACTTTGAACTTTTAACTTGAATGCTTTCTTCCCAAGCGTTCACAAACTCCATCATTGAAGCAATCGCCGTATTAAACTTAATCCGGGAAATATCCTCAGCCACTTTTTTGATTGTCTTATTTAACTTAGCTACCAATTTCTTATCTTCTTCAACTTTTAACTTTTGACTTTTGAATTTTAACTCATAAATTTCCCATACTCTTTTTAAAAATCGATAACAGCCTTGTAAAGCCTTAGTTGACCAAGCAATTTCCTGACTAAAAGGTGCCATAAACATCTCATACAAACGCAGGGCATCGGCCCCATATTCAGAAACAACCTCATCAGGATTAATCACATTACCAAAAGACTTACTCATCTTCCGGTTATCCTCAGCCAACACCATCCCTACATTTCGAAGACGCAAAAACGGCTCTTTAAAATTTAAAAGGCCCAAATCATACAACGCCTTAACCCAAAACCGGGAGTATAAAAGATGCAAAACCGCATGTTCTGCCCCACCCAAATACCAATCAACCGGTAGCCAATCTTCAAAAGAATCAATCCACTCATCTTTCAAATTTTGATTTTTGATTTTTGATTTTTGATTTTGAGCAAAGCGGATAAAATACCAACAGGACCCGGCCCAATTAGGCATTGTGTCGGTTTCCCTTTTGGCCGGCCCCCCACAATTTGGACAGGAAGTATTAACAAAGCTTTCAATTTTTGAAAGTGGTGACTCACCGGTTTCTGTGGGCTCGTATGAGGAAACATAAGGTAATTCTAAAGGCAAATCTTTTTCATCTAAAGGAAACCAACCAGCCAAACCTTTATTTTTCAATTTTAAATCCGAATCGTTGACTTTATCCCAATAAGTAATTCCCATTTTTGCACAACTTTTACAATAAACCATTGGAATCGGCTCACCCCAATATCTTTGTCTTGAAAAAATCCAGTCGCGAAGTTTATAGGTAACTGTTTTTTTTCCCAATCCTAACTTCTCTAATTTTTCAGTAATTTTCTTAATTGCTTCCTCAGATGTTAAACCTGAAAATTCACCGGAATTAATCAACACCCCATATTCAGTAAATGCTTTTTCTAGTCTTTTAGTTTTGAGTTGTAGTTTTGAGTTTTGAGATTTGAGTTTTGAGTTAATTATAACTTCCTTTATCGGTAGTCCAAACTTTTTAGCAAACTCAAAATCCCGCTCATCATGAGCGGGTACCACCATCACCGCCCCCTCCCCATACCAACCCAAAACATAATCTGCTACCCAAATAGGTATTTCCCCACCGGTTAAGGGATGGATTGCTTTTAATCCCGTATCAACCCCTGTTTTTTCTTTTGTCAAATCAGTTCGAGCTAAATCCATCTTCTTTTTTGCCTTATCAACATATTTTTTTATTTCTTCTAATTTTTGACTTTTTACTTTTAACTTTTGACTTAATATCTTTTCAATTATCCAATGTTCCGGCGCCACAACCAAAGCCGTTACTCCATACAAAGTATCCGGCCGCGTAGTAAAAACCTTGATTTCTTTATCAATCGTTAACTTTTGACTTTTAACTTTAAACTTTATCTCTGTTCCTTCAGACCTACCAATCCAGTTTCTTTGCATCTGCAAAATCCCTTCCGGCCAATCTAAACCTTTTAAATCTTTTAAAAGTCTATCGGCATAAGCAGTGATGCGAAAAATCCATTGCGGCAAAGTCCGCCTCTCAACTTCTTTTCCACAACGCTCGTGAGTATTATCAGGTAAAACCTCTTCTTCTGCCAAACCGGTTCTACAATAAGAACAGTAATAAATCGGCATCTGTCTCTTATACAAAAGTCCCATCTTAAAAAACTGGATAAAAAGCCACTGAGTCCATTTATAATACAAGGGATCGGTGGTAGAAAACTCTCTTTCCCAATCATAGGAAAAACCAAGCATCTTCATCTGTCGTTTAAAGGTTTCAATATTTTTTGGTACCAAATCCATCGGGTTTTTTTTTGCTTTAACCGCTGCATTCTCAGCCGGCAACCCAAAAGCATCCCATCCCATTGGATGAAGCACCGGATAGCCCTGCATCCTAAAAAAACGGGCCAAAACATCAGTTCCGGTATAAATCCGAACATGACCCACATGAAGGCCGGCGCCTGATGGATATGGAAACATTGATAAAACATATTTTTTGTCGCTTTTATTTTTTTTATTTAAAAATGAAGTTTTATAAATCTTTTCCTCCTCCCACTTTTTCTGCCACTTTTCCTCAATTTCTTTTGGCTGATATTTTGCCATATTTTAATATTTTACCCCAACTAAAAAATTTTTCAATTAAATAACAAAGTGATAACCAATAATGATTGGCAGCTTCTGATTGCCGCGGTAGAAAATTCTATTAAAAAACAAGGATCTCCTTGAATTTTCAAAGACTGTTTTTAATTAAAACCTTTCTATCACCACCCACCTTTATATGATAACAAAAATTATCTTTCAAAGTTTTTCAATATAGAAACTACTTTTTCTTTTATCATTTCTTTAACCTCCACCCCAATCACCCCCAACCGCCAATGTCCATATAAAACCAAGGTTTTTAACGGAGAAAACAAAATTGAGGGTAAGGCTAATAAATCTTCCTCGCCATCAACAAAAATTTGTTGTTTTTCATTTTTTGATAAAATCTTTTCAACACAAGTTTTAATTGTTAAAAAAGCATTTTTACTAATTGTTCCCGGTTGATTAACAATTTTTTTTGAAAAAGAAAAACTCAAGACTTTTTTCACCTCATCAGAGACTTGTCCCCTTTTTGTTTTAAAATCAAAAATCAAAAGTTGGGGATTAATTTTATTTTTTATTAAATGATAAGAAACAATATCCCCAATACTAAAAATAAATTCCGGTTTTTTTTCTTTAATAAATTTAATCAAATCTTTGGAGTTGGAAAAAATTTTCCCCAATGGCTTTCTTAATTCTTCTTTCAAATTTTCTGGTAAAGTTAATTTTTCTTTTTTTTCAAAATAACGAATAACAAATAACCAATAACTTTCCCCATTTCTATCAATTTCTCCTTTCCTTATCCTTTCTGAAGAAATAATTTTTCCATCAGAAGCTAAAATATCAGCAACAATAATAATCTTTAGTTTTTTTAGTCCGTTTTTAACCCTAAGCTGATTGATTTTTAACGCGTTTCTTTGGGTTAAGCGGGAGACAATAATTGCTTCTATGCCATCTAATTTATCTACTCCTCCAATACAATCATTAATTTTTATAATTTTTACCCGATCATTCCAATTATTATTTACCAAAAATCTCAAAATGTTTTTTTTTCTGATTTCAAATTTGTCTATTGATGAAGATAAAAATTTATTCTTAATTATTGCATCGCTGGTTATTCCGATTAAAACCTCTTCACCAAGTTCAAATGCTTTTTCCAAAAATTTTTTGTGCCCCTTATGAAAATGATCAAACGTCCCCCCTAAAACAATTTTTTTGTATTGATATTTATTGCCCATTTTTTAATTCAACAAAATCTCAACCAAAATAAAAAGAAAGGCAATAAGAAGTAGAATCTTACCTTCATTTTTACTGATTTCTTTTTTTGACTGGGAAAAAAGATAAAAAACCCCCAAACCAAAAAGATTAACAAGAAGAGTGCGCAGGGAATAATTGTCAATATGAATTCTTGCCCCATTCAAAAGAGTTAAAATACCAAAAATTAAAGTATTAGCTGCTGCCGAACCTAAATAATCACCCAAAGCCACTTCTTTTTTCCCTAAAAAAACCGACCGAATCGCCAAACTAATTTCCGGTAAATTGGTGCCGGCAGCCAAAATCACAATACTAACCACAAAAAGCGGTACTTTTAAAATCTTTCCGTATTCAATTGTCTGATTCACTATAAAATTACTCACAACAAAAATTAATCCCAAGTAAACCAAAATTTCAATTATAATCTGGCTCGCATTAATAATCCGATGCATGCTTAAATCCCGTAAAGAAAGATGAAGACTTCTCTTTTTTTCGATAAAATAAAAAAGAATAAAGTAAATTAAAATTAAAAATATCCCTTCAGTACGGGTTAAAACATTATCAGCAATCAAAAAAATTGGCGCCAAAACCACTAAAAGAGCAAAAACCATATCCTTATATGTTAATCCATGAACCATTTTTACTCCCCCGCCAAAAACCGCCATCAAAGGTATTACCAAAGTAAAAAGATAAAACGATGCTCCAATTAAGTTACCAACAAAAATATCCGGTGTTTTTTTAATTAAAGAATTAATTCCAACGCTGAACTCAGGAATGGAAGTTAGAATCCCCAAAATAAAAAAAGAAATAGCAAATGAGGAAAAACCTATTTTTTTGGCAATCTTTTCTATAATCTCAATAATTTTTCCTGAAGCAAACCAAAGAACATAGAAACAAAAAATATAAATAATAGATTTCAAAAATAAAAAAATCACTCCCATAAAATGATTATATCACCTAATGCGATAAAGTTTGTAAATTTCTTTATATCCGTTAACTTTTGATGAATCAGGTTTTTTAATCTGATTTTAATTACGTCCCAAAAGCGAAAAATATAACTGGGTTAGTCTGATTTTTTAGGACAGACCAACCGGGGATAATAATAATTCAAAAACTTATATTAATCACTAAAATACCACTAAAATTATTTTAAAAATCTTATTGTTTTGACAATCTAAAAAATTTTTGCTATAATTACCTGTAAAGTGAAAGAAGAAATTAATCTTGCTAATTGTTCTGATTTAACCTTTCCTCAAATTAAAAAAAAGGAGGACGAAATCATTCTTTTTGCTGAATCTGATGATCCAGTCAGTCTGATAATCAAAAACGAGAATAATATTATCACTTTTATAAAAAGTGGAGTTTGCTTTCGTGAGGTTCAAATTCCTTTTTCAACCCCTGATAAACCGGTAAAAGTATTTGCCACAAAATCTCTTCTCAACCCAAATCTTTGGCTCTTAAAACAAAGTCCCGGAGTTATTATTAATTTAAAAGGACAAAAAATTGAAGATAATGGTCTGTTTGGAATAAAATGCACCGTGGATGTAGAAAACAAAGAAACCAACCCGCCTGAAATAGGTGAGCTTATAAAAATAGCTCAAAATCTTCATTGGGATATCAATCCCAATATCGTCAATCTTTTGAGAATGGTAAAACAAATATAATTTTATCGATGCGGTTTTTTCATTGAAATAATCATAAAGAATATTTTAAATAAAAATAAAAAGAGCCGGATCCTGAAAGGATCCGGCTTTAAAAAAACTTTTATTTATTTTTAATTAATTATTCCCGTCTAAAACGATCTCTTCCACGAAAACCACCACCAAAATCACCTCTTGGTTTTGGTGGTCGAGCCTCGGAAACAACCATTTTTCTTCCTTTAAGTTCCTGACCGTTAAACATATCAACTGCTTTTTGTGCCTCTTCTTCGCTGCCCATCTCAACAAAACCAAAACCCTTTGATCGACCGGTATCATGATAACGAATCACATTGGCCGAGGTAACATTACCTGCTTGATTAAAATGGTTTTTTAATTCCTCGTCTGAAAGATCATAAGATAAATTACCAACATAAAGTTTTTTATTCATTAACTGTCACCCCCTTTTGATTGAAGTAATAAATACTAAAATACTAAAAAACAAATTAAGAAGATAAAAAAACGATAAAGAAAAAAAGAAAAAAATACTCACAAAAAGAAAAAAACCGAAACCTCAAAAAAAAGATCTCGAAAATTAACTAACAAAATAAGTATAACAGAAAAAAAATAAAAAGCAAGAGAAAATAAATTTTTAATTTCTAATTCCTAATTTTTAATTGACAAAAAGTTGAAAGTTTAACTTTTACGTTATAAGTTCCACGTTATGCGTTATACGTTTTATTTTTTATCTTGTTACCTGAAAACTTTTTACTTTCTCCAATAATTCTTTCGCTTCTTTATTATGATCAAAATGTCTTCTTATTGGTTCAATCAATCGATCTAAATAAAAAGCTAAACTCGTTTTTAAGTCTGCCGGGTGAATTTCTTTGTTGATAAATTTTTTCTCAAGACCTTGATAAGATGAGAAAGAAATATCACCGCCAAACTTCTGCGGCCGGTAAATAAAGATTTTGTCAACTCCCAACCGGTCTAAACTTTCAAAAATAATATATTTGTAATACTCCAAAATCGGATTATCCTTAGTTGATCCCTCCGGGCAATAGGCTTTATTAATCTTTCTTTTGATATCCTCAGTGGTATCGGTCATAAAAATGGCAGAATCCGGGACCGATTTTGACATTTTAAGTTCTATTGTTCTTTGAAGTTTTTCGTTTCGGGTTGTGATTTTTGGTTTTTGGTTTTGAGTTTTGACATTTAACCCAAGAAGCATATGGTGGGAAACAACCACCGGTTTCCAAAATCCTAAAATCGGACCAATCTCCCGCGCCAACATATTAACTTTTCGCTGATCCATTCCAAGCTGGCAGATTTTTGCACCTAAATAAAAAACGTCAGCCGCCTGCATACAAGAGTAAATAATCATTGCCCCGGTTAGATTATCAAGTGATTCCTGTCGTCCCATAATTTCTGCCGTTCTAACAAATCGACGAAGAGCGTTGGAGCGACCAACTTGAATTACCAACTTCCAGTAATCCGGATCTTTGACTAAATCAGAGGCCCAGACAAACTCCACCTTTGACAAATCCATCCCTGATGCCTTCCAAACCTCAATAAAATAGCGACCAACTGTTTGAATCTTTTCCAAATCGCCACCCATCTTATTATTGGCCATTGCATGCCAGTCGGCAACCAACATCTTAAACTTTACGCCGGCTTTAATCATTTTGTTAACATTTATCGCCCGCAAGATTCCCTGGGCAATATGCATCTGACCGGATGGTTCAAAACCATCATAGGCAATAATCTCTTCCCCGCTTTCCAAAAGCTTTCTTAACTCCTGCTCAGTAATA
>Ga0197142_1003116_pt1 | contig 14083 bp, 6 predicted proteins | sample GBS60_MetaG_FD_148614 | JGI IMG/M metagenome (GOLD analysis project Ga0197142, IMG submission 148614) | Sediment microbial communities from Great Boiling Springs, Gerlach, Nevada, United States - GBS 60_MetaG | ecosystem: Environmental > Aquatic > Thermal springs > Hot (42-90C) > Sediment... | reverse complement strand
GCATGGCCATCTGCGGCCCGCGCGTCCAGGCCTTGAGGTAATAGCCCGCGGGCCGACGTCCTTCCTTGAGCACCGGCTGTCCCTCTTCATATGCCCAATAGCGCGTGGGCTCCCTCGAAGGGGGAGTTCAGGATGGGGTTGTCAACGAGCATAGCTCTCACTCTTGCCTGGTTTGGATAAGAGAGAGTATATCTCGACAGAAGACCCTAGCCTTATCTCTTTCCTCATCCGTTATTTGTCTCGAATGCCTGAGGTCATTGCGTATGTTGGTAAGAACCTCTTTTCTCTCTTCAAAGCGAAGTTTAGCTTTTTGAGGATCACGCCCCAGAATCTGATTCCGCACCTGTTCGGGGAAGGCTTCATAAAAACCGTTCCAAAATCTCAATATAATCTCAAATGGAAACGAGAAGTCGCTATATGCTAAAATCTCCTCGATCGGACAGTCAGATTCGACACCTTTCTGCTTTTTATACCGTTCATTAGCGGCCGCCACCGCAGTGGAAAAGATCCTACCAAGATTTCTTAGCTCGTCAATCTCCCTTAACCTTTCGACCACAAAGCTTCGAATTTCTTTCTCGAGCTCGTCGAATAGTCCATGCAGTGAGTAACTTGCTGGCACCATTGTGGTGTAATTCCTTACATCATTGTCTGTGACCCATTTATCAAACATTTCACCTGCAATGGTGAAACAGTCTTCTTTTCTCTGCACAAGCCCTATATATGAGAGAGTTCTCAGATATTCCCGTGCTATGCCCACCTTGAACCCTATCTCCTGTGCTATTTCTGTTACGTTCGCTCTTTTCTTTTTTTGGAGAACCCGATAAACAAGCCGTTCATCTTCCTCCAGATGATCAAACCACCATTGCTTAAACACAATATCATGCTCCTCCATAAACCTGCTCTCAGCTTCCTTTAATGTTTCCCACGGATTCATACCCTGTTCTATCCCAATGCAAATATGATACATAAGATATTGAACAATAAATGGATGCCCTCCAGAACTTCTCCACACACCTTCGGCCAAATCCGAGCAAACCTTTCCCGCTGTCGGTTCGAGAACTAACTGCTTTGTGTCCTCTTCATCCAAAAGGGACAGATACTTCCATGTTAACACATTAGCCAAAGGGGACCCAGGACTATCACGCAGGTTCTGCATTGCCCTGCCACCGGTTACCACCATGCTCAACTTTTCCGATATCCCTGGACTATTATGGATCAAGGCCCTCAAGTTATTGAAAAAGATATGGTGCCATTCGTACTCAAGAAAGGAGTCAAACTCATCAATAAGCAGGATCAACTTTAGGCCCTTCGTCTCTTCTACAACCCTGACGATCCACTCGCCTAACCGCTCATCTTTTCTCGATAAATCAAAGTTAATTGCTGATTCGACACTTCTTTTAATCCACTCCATCGCTTCTGCTGCCGACGAAGCACCTGGCATTTTCTGTGCATCAAGGTAGAATGGAATAAGCCCGATGTGGCTCTGGGTAGTAATCTCTTTCTGAAGTCGTTGTAGAAAGGTCGTTTTACCTAACCTTCTACCACCAACGATGGCAAATGATTCACCTCTTTTTAGCCCAGCAACAACTTCTTCTGCCATCTGTAAACGGCCGTGTCCGTAGAATAAATTTGGGGTTGGTCTAAGCCAGTCAAACGGGTTCTTCATAAAGCTCCCTCCAAAAGCCACTTATGTATCAGTTTGATTTTGAACTTTAGCTGCCCTTCCTTTAACTCCACCAACTGATAGCCCTCAAGATGTCTTAGCGCACGGTAATAATTAGACACCAGCTGTCTTATTTCATCTAGTGAGAAGCCATTTGCTAAAGCTTCTAAAACCTCCCATTCGTCTGGATAATCCCGTTGTAAACGCATCTTTATCTCTTGAAAGAGATCATCAAGCCTTATGAGTAATTCCGACTCCATTTCTTTAATCATGTTCACACTAACACGAAGAGGTCTCTCGCGGAACCTGTTAATTATTATACTACATAAACGCCGAGTTATAAACGGGTGTCCACCTGTCAGCTCATAGACTACTCGCAAGGCCTCTTCCTCCCATTCAACTCCCATACCTTTACCAAGAGTCACAATCATGTCCCTACATTCGTTTTCTGGTAATAGTGGCAGATATAGTTCTTCAAAAAATTGAAACATTGGATTGTCCTTACCATGCCACTGTCCCATTTCACACAGCGCGGGATTAGCTCCTGTTATCATTACAACAAACTTTCCTTGAGATTCCTGCGCAACCCCTCGCAGGAACTGAAAAAACTCAAAGCTATATCCCCACTCTTCGCCTGTTATCGGAAGAATCTTCTCGATTTCATCTATCATAAGAATGAGTTTGGCGTCTGATGCCAGTTCTGTCATCAATATCCGTAAATCGGACGAAAACTCTTTTAAAACCTGAGGAAAATCGGGCAGGGCATCTTCATATTGATATCTTGTGAGAGAGAGATTCCTTGCGAGCCTCCTATCGTGGCTTGCCCAATCTTGAACGGCCTTCCAACAAAGCCATTTGCAATCGTTAAGCGGCGAAGCCTCCGGATCAACATAAGCAACGAGATCATGTTTTCGAATCAATTTCAACTGGTAGAGCAGGGAGGTCTTTCCGCACTTTCTCAATCCGAAAATGCCCGTAGACCGACCTTCTTCAATGTTTTGATTAAGCAAACCTATTTCTCGCTCTCTACCGAAAAAGCGTCGTCCCGATACTGGAAAGTTGCCTTTATAAAGATCACGCTGGAATATCCATTCGTTCAACAACTGTTCTAGATAATTGTGAAAACTTTCCTTCTCACCCCTGGCAAGGAGCATATCAAGTTCGGATTCTTTAACAGGCACAACCGTAGGATGGCTCTCAGGATCTTCAAGCAACACCATCAAACGATGTCGTAAGCTCTCGATCTCTGGCAATATCATGAAAAGTAAATCCGGTTTTACCCTTTCGTCCTCTTTTGTCCTGTCATTTAAGCATTCCTCAGCTCTTCGAATAGTTGCTTCATTAATCGCAAAACCCATGGGACAGAAGACCAAGATTAAACCGTCAAGAGAATAAAGCCGAGAATACCGGGTCCTACTAGGATCCATCAAAATCCATGCCTCCCTTGGAACTTTTTGATTAGAAGACATGCTAACACGCCATTTAACGGGAAGAAATCCTACCTCATTAAAGAAAAACCATGCTAAACGACTGCGCACTTGGTAAAGTATCCACATTTTGTGGTATTGTCTGCGCTCGTCGACGTCTAACTTCCCACGAAGGCATTGTGTTGCCTTCCAGAAATGTTCTTTAGCGTCATTAAGAATTTCAAATGTCTTATCTTTTTCGGCTAAGTCCACAAGAGCCTGGGCAAGATGCAAATGCAACGATGGCGACGCTGGGGCTTCCTGAAGAGCCCACCTAAGGATCTCCGTGCACTGGGCAAGGTTTCCTGCTCTTCTCTCTGCCATGGCAAGCGCTTCCAAAATGGAGACATCGTGGGGAAAATGTTCTCTTGCTCTATTATAAATTTCTCGAACTTTATCCCAATTTCCCAGATGTTTTTCCATAGCGGCGTAGGCATCAAAGAAATTTTTCTCAGGGCTAAGTCTAATGGCTTCCTCGAATAAACTGCGGGCATGTTGATAATCCTTATCATCACGGGCAAGCAAAGCGGAGCTGAAGATCTCTCTAGCTTTTTTAGCTCGAACTACCGGTATCTCCTCCCAGACTGATAAAGGGGTAGCTCTGTCAACTTTTTTCACGGAGGTAGCTCGCGGGCGCCCCTGGGCATCGAATTCCAGGTTAAAATCTACGATGTCACCTTGTTGTACGGGCCGGTATGCAATCTGTGAAAAATGAACAAATATATCAGGGGAATTCCCCTCAGTAATGATAAAACCGAACCCCCTATCGTCAAGCCAAACTTTGATTCTGCCTATCGGCATGATGGTCACCCTCCTAACTAACCTAGAACTCATCTCAAAACCCTGGGCGGGTAGTATACTCGATCTTGAGGAACCTGATCCAGGAGGGAGGCGATGGAGTTTCGGGAGCTGACCGATGAGCAATGGGCGTTCCTCCCCAGGCTAGGACCGGGAGGCCCCGGGCCGATGATCGCCCGATATGTGCTGATCACGGGTTGTCGTTGGCAGGATATGCCTCGGAGATAGGGGGCGTATCAAACGGCATGGAGGCGACCCAAAGAACTTCAAGAGAAGGGGGTCTGGGAGAAGGTCTTTCGGGCGCTTTTGGATGGGGGCTATGCCGAGGTGGAGGTGTTGGAACTGAGCGGGGAAGCCTTCCATTGAACGACCGCCGTCAACAAGGATGGTGCATCCTCCTCTCTCCAAGAAGAAAGCATCGCCCTGTCCAACTCCAATAGCGATAAAGCGAGCAGACCTTTTGCGCTGAGTCATTTTAACTTCCTTCCTTGTGGTAACTTATTGTTTTCATTAACTCATAGCCCCAGTCCCTTTTTCCTTGCCAGGAGGCCATCTACCCAGCGCTTCTCTTGAGAATTCATGGGGTACAGCCGGGAAAGGGCGTCCGCCAGCCGCCAGAGGCGGCTGTCCTTCCCCACGCCCTCATCCACCAGGAAGCGCCGCAAGGCTTCGGTCTGCCCGTGAGCGAACAGCAGCATCGCCTTGTGCAGGCGGTCCAGCGTCGACGTGCCCGGTGCCAGCGCCGGTTCCATTTCGGGTTCTGCCGCCAGCTCCTCGAAGAGGCCCGGTTGCCCGCTGCGGCGCCGGCAGGGCCGCTCCCATGGGTTCCCAGCGCCGAAGAGCCGGCGTCGCCGCTCGGCCACCGGCACGAGGCGGGCGGTGTTCCCCTTCACCTCCAGGATGCCGCCGGGGCGCCGGAGGGACTCCTCGTGGGCGCCCAGGGCCTGGAGGATGAGGCGGGCGTCGTCGTAGGGCAGGGCGTAGCCGGCGGGCCGCTTGCGACCGGTCGTTGGCTCCTCTTCTTCGTCTTCCTGCATCTCCGGCTCCTCCGGCGCGGGGCCATTGGCCCGGGCGCGGAGGGTCCAGAGCCACAGGGCGGTCACCCGCGCATCCTCCTCGAACCCGGCGGGGTCAGCCTCGGGGAAGATGAGCCGGAGCGCCTCCCGGGCCACGGCCTCCCATACATAGGAGAGATAGCCCCGCTGGACCACCTCTCCGCGACCATTCCGCACATCCCCCAGGGGGATGACCTGTCCGCCCGCCGTCTCCACGCGCTCGTAGCGGCTGTAGACCTCCAGGGCGGGACCAATGCAAGAGAAGATGGCATCGGCGCCATGGATGCCTTCGTTTTCCAGCCTGGGGAGCCATTCGGCCACCTTGCGGTTCATCTCGTCCAGGACCCGCCGCCACTCGCCCACGCCGGCGTTCTCCGACCGGGGTCGGCAGACCAGGAAGACCGACGAGGCCAGCACCGCCGAGTTCTTGGCCCGCATCCGGGCGCCCCGTTCCGTCTCAATGGGCCAGGAGGCGGTGACGGTCCAGCCGGCCCGCACCAGGGCGTTCAGGAGCGCCTCCCAGCCGGCCGTCCCCTTGTGAGCAAAGAGTACCACCGCCAGCCCGTCGGGCCGAAGCACCCGGCGGCATTTGGCCAGGGCATTCTCCATTTTTTGCTCAAAGAATTCGCTGTCCTTGGTCTTTCAGTCCGGCGGTTGCACGTAGTAGGCGATTAGCTCTTCGTCCTTAGGCGTAAGCGGCCAGCGAAACAGGTCGGGATGAAGATCACCTGCTATTCGTTTGAGCCACACATAGCAGAAGTCCGATAGATCAGCGTAAGGCACCGCGGCATAGTAGGGCGGGTCGGTGACCACGTAGGGAACTGACCCATCGGGGAGAGGGATGGCCGTGGCCGAGCCCTGCCGGACGGTGCCGGAACGGAAACCCTGCGCGCCTTCCTGTTCCAGTACCTGGGCCACCTGCTCCAGAGCGTATTCCAACCCGCCCACCAGTCTGGGCATCAGCGGGTTGGCCTCGGCAAAGTCCGGGCGCATCGGGAGGCCGCTGCCTTGAACAAAGGCAGAAATCATATGATCCAGGGCATAGAACGAAATGGAACTTGAATAATGAACCAAATTGCTCACTGCCACCGCCAGGCAGGTGGCGACGGCGCGGGCGAAGGGGGCATCGCCGGTCTCCCGAAGTACCTCCTGATGCGCCTCCCGCACCAGGCGCACAAAGGTGGAAAGGGCCAGCGCCTGGCGGGGGGTGAAGAGGTCGCCCCAAGTCGCCATGCCCCACTTTCGCACGGAGAACGCGCGGCTGGCTCCGGGCCCACGTGCCTCTGGAGCAGGCTCATCCGGCACCAGGGGCAAGGGGCCCCGGTGCTCCCGCTCCCGGCGGGCGAGCTCCTCGGCGGCCTTCCGGACGATGGCCACATCCTGCTCCGTCGCCAGCCGAAAGCCCCGGCCGCCGTCGGGCCGCAGGGTGATGACGGCGATCATGCGGGCGTCCCGGGTCCCGCCGCGCTTGGCCCGGATCTGCTCCCGCACGCGCGCATACGGTGTCGTGTAGCCACACACCGGGCAGGTGGCGGAGAAGCGTTTCACGATGGGCGACTGGACCTCCGCCTCCGACTTCGGCTCGAAGATCTCAAACACGACCTCCTTGCGCGCCTTGTCTCCCCGATAGCGCAGGGCCACCCGGTGTTTCTCCTTGCGGGAAAGCCACAGAAGCCCCACCAGGGGCACCTCGGCCCCGCAGCCGGGTCCCTCGCAGCGGATGGTTCGCGCCCAGAGATAGGCCAAAGGCTCGGAACCGTCCGGCTCCAGGGGATAGAAGGGTCGGAGCTCCTCGATGGCCCGCTCCCGCACCCACTGCCCCCACCGGCGCACCGCCTCCGCCAGCCGCAGGCCGTAGGTGGGCAGATACTCCAGGGCTACCTTGTTGAGGAGCACGGCCACCGGGTTGAGGTCGCCGGCGAAGGCATCGGCGCCGATGCGCAGGGCTTCGAAAGGAATGGACCCGATGCCGGCGAAGGGGTCCACCACCAGGGGCGGGCCCTCGGGGTGGGCGGCGGCCACCAGTTTCCGGGCCGCCTCCACGAACGATCGGTTGTGGGCGTTCTCCCAGGCGGCGAAATGGGCGATGAAGTCCAGAAGCGCCTTGCGCAGGGTGAGCGGGTCGGAGAGGTCGCGACCGGTAAAGGGCCTCAGGGCTTTGCGCGCTTCCCGGCGGAACGCTTCCGGGCAATTCTCGTCGGCCGGGTCGGGCAGGAGGGTCGCCATCAGCACCGCCCGGCAGGCGGCCAGGGGACGGGTGGCCCACCAGACGTGAAGCGTGTGCAGGTGCCCCTTGCGGACGTTCTGGTCCTTACGGGCGTGCTCGGAGATCACCCCGATGGGCATCTCATCGGCTTCGATAAGGCGGCGTATGCTCTGTCGGTCCATAACTGCCATCCTCCCGTGGAAACCTCTTCGGTCGATTTGCACGAGCGGTTATTTTACTCGTGGCGTCCATAATCTCCTGCTTGCCAGCCATGTGAAGAACTCGTAGCCGGGACCGGTGTTACGAAGTCATCCCGCATTCGAAATGCGGCAGACGAACCGTGCTCTACCAGCAAGTCAAGCAGAAAGAGGACGGCTTCCCGCAGATCCCTTTGACGCTTCAGTTCGAGGGGTCTGCCGTAGACGTATCGCTGGAGTAAAACTTCCAGCAGGAAGATAGTGTCCCCTTGCATCAATATCTTCCGCGGATCTCCTTGCCGGAGACGCTTCGCGATGCGCATAAGTGCTTCGGGAAGCGATTGCTCTCCGACGTGGTACAGGAACTTAATGTAGCTATGCAAAACGGTTGAAGACGGCGGTAAGTCTTCGAATAGGGCGTGCACATTTCCTGCGTATCCTTCCAGGCTTCGCCAGTGGCGAACCTCCTCCTTCCACCACGTTCCGAGGAAAATAGCCGATACCATTCCCCTTCCTATTGCATGCTCATCATCTATTCTTGAAAGCCAAATTGCCTGTCGCACGCCGTCTGCAAACTCCTTCCAGAGTGACCAGAACTGCGGGGTATTTGGTTGACGATCTTCAGCAGCGATCAATCCAAGTAGAATCCAATAAACTTTGTCCGGATGACGATCGATGGCATCGACAATAGGCCTTGCGATGCTTAAGGCGCTGTCAGCTGGGGTGCGGAGCAAGAATTCCTCAAGCAAATTGGTCAGGGTGGCCTCTGTCTCATAGTCCCTTTCTGGACGCTCTGCGTATCGATCTCGGCGCCTCTCATCATCCGAATCCCACCATTCGACAAGCGTGGATGCAAGCCGCTCGAACGCCGAAATCGCTTCAGGCTCGGTAGGTCTCTGCTCGAAGATCGCAAGGATGTATTTGTTGGCCTCGGCTCCAAACCAACTGGAGGTGTCCATCTGACTGTAGGCTTGATTCGCGATGCCATCGGCTTCAAAGAACCGCTGGCGAATGAGAGCAGCAGCATCCTTCTGGATCTCGTCGAGTTTTCTCTGCTGTGCATACGGTTTGCTTCTCTCTGCGTCTAGTGCCTCCTGTACCAGCGTTGCTTCCGTCGCAAGTGCGTTTACACAACGCAGGGTCAAATCACGATCGATCGCCCAGAGATGCTTGCCGATACCTAACGCCGCATACCAACGAACTTCATCAACCGGATGAGTTAGCGCGATTACCAGTGCGCGCCGAACTCGGTCCATTTGGACAGCGTTCAGGTCCTTTCCCAGAAGCAGAGGCAGCACCCACGCACACGGCCGATCGGCAGACATGCTGTTTCGCTGCACACGTGCAAGGTGATTCCACTGGTCTGATTCTCGTTCTATCTCTGAACAAACAACATCCACGCACCAGCTCCGTTCGTCCTCCGACATTTCATTCAAGTGGTCACGAACGCAGACAGCGGCAACGACGCCTGGACCACCTCGACCCAGGTCGTAATCTCCACCACCGTCCTCTTCAGCGCTGATGGAGCGAGCTTCTTGCAATCTCTGCTGCCACTGGGTGGGATCATAATTAGCAGCTTCTTCGTAATTAAAAGTTTTAAACCCCCACCTCAGCAGGTCGAGCCTGGCATTGACGGACTGCCTCTGGGCGTTGCTTTCGTCCACCATCTTCTTGAGATCAGGCTCAGGCTCTTTGAGGTCCAAGCGAATGAACTGTCGGCCGGTGTCTTCGGAAGAAGTTGGCTCTCCTGGGGGATTAGAGGCCTCGACTTCGTCCTCGGCTACGCTGTATTGGCGCAAGTCCATTCGATGAAGCGCCAGTCTCCAGATCCGGTCATTCTCGTCCTGCTCCGCAACCGACGGCAGAGCTTTACGGTGTTCATCTATGATTTTGTAGACCTGCGGAGCTAAGGGCCCTAATTGTAGATTTAGAATTGCATGCTCCAGATCCCAGCGCCGATGAGGAAATGCGTCTGCTTCCTTCCGCTCCGTCTCGTAGATCTTTTCTCTGACATCCAGTTGAGGCAGCAAATCTGCTATCCGGGAAGGAGCCTGAAATTCGTTCGCAAGCCGTTGCCGATCGAGCAAGATGCATTCTCTCGAACGAAGCAACACCAAAAGGGTTTGACCGCACGCATGGGGATAGGCGGTCGCGATGCTTGCGACCACCGCCGTGAGCACGGCAGATTTGCTCCGTTTCAGAATGCTCAGGAGGACTTCATCCAATTTGTCTGGGTGAGCCTCCGCAGACTCCAGAAGCCACCGCTCCAAGGCCATGAGAAGGGATTGCAGCACATACGGGCCGACCGAGGTTCCTCGATACAGGTTCCAGAGCCGAGCGTTACACCACTGCTTCCGGATGGTTCCATCCGGGAAGGTTAGTGTGATCTCGAAGGGTGGTTCAATATCGGACTGCACTCTCGGGTGCGCATACCATTCGGCGCTGTGGTTGAAAACGTCGATGATGAAGTTAAGACCCTGTTGAGGATGATATCGGAGAAGCCAAAGGAAAGGGCCGCGGTACGCGCTCGCTGGGAAGAAGCGAAAGCTTCTTTGTGGCTTAATCCCAAAAACGGGTTCAAGGTGCAGGTCAATTGAGTAGTGCCACTCCCGGCTAATGTCGGCCTCCGAGCACAGCAGATACTCCTTCGCCACTGATACTACAAGCTCAGGCATATCCCTGGCTACCGGTATGCCTTCCAGATCTTCAAAGATGATCTCCCGCAATTCTTCCGATAGGCGACCTCGCTCATCGTCGCTGCAACGTCCTTGCAAAAGAGCGGTGAAGCGTTCCGGGTCCGCCTTCGGGATCTTGGCAATCACCTGCAGTGTCCGTTTCCGCTCCGCTTCCGCCCGGTAGTCATCAAAGCCAGGCAGGAGCCAGTGAGCGATCGCTGCGACGGATTCGGCCCCATCGGGGTAGGGATTCTTCCAGGTAACGCCCCGAGCCCAGTCCTCTATAAGCCCAAGAAACAACAAGCGATCTTCCGAACCGAATGAGTATAGATGCTTTAGGATCAATCTCAGAACGCACGCCCACGCCGGCCCGTCCGGTATGTTGAAGAGCGATGCTGGAGGCACCAGCGTTCCAAACCAATCAGGGGTGGTTACGCATGCAACCCGCAGAAGATGGATCACTCGGCGAAGGAGGTGCTTATTGTCCGCTAAGAGCTCTTCGCTATGGCTCTCCAAAAAATCCGTTGCGTATGGCGAACGCAAAAGTGACACCAATGTGTCGTCACGGAAGTGGTTAGGGAGATCGCTATTACTCACTGCAACCCGAAACAATGTATCTGCACCGGTGCAATCGCGTTGGACGAGTTCAGCCACCCACTTGCGGTATGCCCGCCGCACAGCAGGGTGCGTACCAATAGTGGCGGCAAAGTCTTGGACTGCGTCCCTGTGCCTCAAATACTGCTCTTCTATCCAATGCAGGATCGCCCAGTCTTCAAGGACATCATGCGCTGGCGCGATGAGCACATCACTTTGGGGGTGAGACACAATGAGCGAGTCCTCCTGAAGAGCCCTCATAGCTTCAAGATCGAGGTCCCCGCAGTCAGCATATTGGGATAGTGTCTGCGCTCGCCGCAGGGCGATTTGCACGAACGCATCCGACCGCCGGCGGGGCATCCCGCCTGTGCTACGATCTTCAGCGCGGATGATCTCCCGCCAGAAGAGCGCGCGAAGTTCCCACTCGCTCTGGGGTAGCGCACGTTCTGCCGACCAGTTAATCTGAAGGGCTTTATCAAGGAAGTAAGGGTTACGAAGCATCTCACGAAGCGCTGCGTTGTCGAGAGGGCGGGCCAAGGTAGGGTATTCAGCTTTTACCTTACCCAGTTCTTCATCGTCCAAGGGGGGAACTTTGACAACGGAATGGCCGAGGTCTGCACGCTGCAAGAAGGCAGAACGAGCGAGATCGGTCGAATAGTCACGGCACGTGAGCAGGAGGCGCCAGCTCTTATCTCGGGCTACAAGCGCGAGAAGATCGGTGAAAGCATCACGGGTAGACTTTTCAAGGAGGCGTTCTACGCTTTCGACCAATAAGACTTTTCGGGCTTGGCTGGCGAGGATCGCTTGAAGCTTTTTGCCGTTCGCTGGGATCTGGCTACTTTGCAACGCTTCATCCAAATGAGTGCATGCAAACTCTTCTGCGCGGAAGCTGAATATGAAATGATCACGGCTAAGGATACTGATGACATCCTTGGCAATGACAGACTTACCGCTGCCAGCGGGTCCTGAGAGCAGAACGATTTGGGTGGATTCCAGCTGTTCGATGACCTGCTGTACCAGCCTAACGCGCTCCAGGTGGAGGTCCTTCCCTATCGTAGAACGGATACCATCGAGGATGAGCGCGGAATGGTCTTTCAATGCTTGTAAGACGCGCTGCTCATTTCTACCAATAGGCGAATGGCGTTGCCGCAAGTTTTCGGGAAGATCCTCGTACTTGAAGCTGCGAGCCAGAGGCATTCCCCGGCCCGCTTCTTGGAGTAACGTGTTCCACGTTGCTTCCGCAGCCTCAAGCGCATCATGTTCGTTTGCCGTGTATGCAAGAAGAGTCTTGATGTGGGCTTCCATCTGCCGCGTTTCAGTGTGTAAGTCCAGGCTAAGAACGTGCAAAACGCGGAGGAACGGCCAGAGCTCGGCCGCAGACAAGCTTCTCCCTTCGACCTCACTGATGATCTTTTGGATCTCTTCACAGTACTGAGCAGCTTTTTTGCTAACGAATCCCGGGGTCGCCAACCGATGCTCAAAATCGCTAGCGTCACGAGATGCACGTGCACAGTCCAGGAGCCCAGAGAAGTGTTCAAGGAGCGTGTTCGTACCTCGCTGTGTGACGAGGGCAAAACGGTCGGTATCCGGCGAGAAGAGATCGGAGTTCTGGAAGTCCCTCCAGAAATCCTGCAACGCCTTCTTACATTCGGCATCAGCAGCACTGACGGTAAAAGTTCGCTTTACCTGACCCGCTAACTTCCGGCGCTCGCCTGAACCTGTCTGGCCAACAATCAGGAAATCATCGGTGTGCCAACCAAGGCGCTCGGTTTGTAGATGTACTTCTACGACCAAACAGTCGAGCAATATGGGCGGGATAGCCCGCACAAGGAGCTGGGCAAGCCAGTAGGCAACAACGTGTTGCTCAAAAAAGGTGCCTGCTCCACCGGTAGAAGCGGGACTTGATACGCGTCCCACGTTCAACGCACCGGTCATTCGATCTGCTGCGGTATGAGGGATTATTCCTTCAGTTTCCTTACCCATGGTTATCGACCTTCTCTATCAGAATGCATCACACAATGTCTAACCAATAAAGCTCAGCCCCTGTCGGGGCACCGGAAGAGGTGAGTGGGCTGGAGTCGTTAGAGGTACACCACTCCTAGGTGAGTCGGCTTCAATCAGTTGCCACATCTTTTCCCTCATCTTGGCGAATTGCTTGGGGCGCAAGCTGATAATACTCAATCTTTACGATAGGCTCCCACGGTAGCCGCGCCGGGTCCCGGATGGGCAAGAGTTGTGGCCGGGTAGCGCAATGGAAGACCACGTAAAGCCAGTAGTCGCCGCCCAATCGTCCGGCAGTTTTGTACTCGTTGCGGGTCAAGACAACCGGGCCCGTTCCCGCGCGTCCTTTGACCTCAATGAAGCGTACGCTGCCGCTTTCGGGATGCCGCGACAGGATGTCAAAGCCGCGGTCTTCGGCGGAGACATCCTCAGGCAGCCAGCCGCGCTTGCGCTCGTAGTGCATGGCTTCTTCCATGGCGATGCGCTCCACTTCTTCGTCGTGCACCATCGGGGCAAAGTTCTGGCGTTCGGGATGCGGGAGGACGAGGGCCGAGCCAATATGCGTGAGGTCAGCGATGGTCAACTGCCGCTCCCGCTGGAGCTCTTGGCGCCGGCGTTCCAGCCGCGTGTTGAGCTCATCCAGCCGCCGCTCCGCCTCGCCGAGCGCCAAAGCCACATCTTCCCCTTGTTGCTGCCGCTGCAGGAGGTCTGCGATCTGCTGCTGCTGGCGGTCAATCAGGGTGAGAAGGCTCAGCTCCACATGGCGGGCGATGGTCTCCAGCTCTTTCTGGCGTTCCTGCCGGACTTGTTCCAGAAAAGGCTGAAGCCCGCTCTCCAGCAGGAAACGCTCCACTTCTTCGCGCTGGAAGGATATGGGCGGATCTCCGAAGGTTTTGGTCTCCGCTGGGATGAGGTCCAGAAAAACCGTGGGCTGGCGCAGGCGCATTTCGCCCGAATCGGCCACCTCTACGACAAAGAGCTGTCGGTGGAGCGTGTTGCTGCGCCCGTCGGCGATGGAAGCGGCATAAACCTCTAGGCGGAAAGGCCCCGTGCGATGGATGTCGTAGAATATTGCCCCCCGACGCAGGTCTGTCTGGACTCTCTCCCAGACCTCCTCGCGGACGGCCTCAAACAGGGGGTGTCCGGGGGTCACCCATTCCAGGGTAGGGTCTTCGCCAAGCCGCCGTTTGTCAAAGGTGATCCTGCCATACTCCCGCCCCAGCGGTCCGAAGCGGGGTTCCAGCCGCTCCCCGACGAGCTGAAGGTGGCGCGGGATGCGCCCCACGGTGTAGACGCCGTTGCGGCCTTTCGGGGTGGGGAGGCCGGCCGCGGGGGCCGCCTGCAGGAAGAAGGCCTCCACCACCTCCGGGACCAGCCGCCGCTCTTTGGCCTCGGCCGTCCGACCCAGGATGGCGGACAGGTTGAGCT
>Ga0197142_1003115_pt1 | contig 14088 bp, 5 predicted proteins | sample GBS60_MetaG_FD_148614 | JGI IMG/M metagenome (GOLD analysis project Ga0197142, IMG submission 148614) | Sediment microbial communities from Great Boiling Springs, Gerlach, Nevada, United States - GBS 60_MetaG | ecosystem: Environmental > Aquatic > Thermal springs > Hot (42-90C) > Sediment... | reverse complement strand
CTTTCAGAGAGAGGACCTTGGTGATGGCGGCGGTCAGGGTGGTCTTGCCGTGGTCAATATGGCCGATGGTGCCCACGTTCACATGGGGCTTTTTGCGCTCATAAACTGGCTTGGACATGAGTGGATTACTCCTGGTAGATTACAGAAAAGCTGGAAACAGATAACGGTGGTTTTAGGCAACAAGAAGAACCCGGAGGCGATGGCAATTCCAATCGTGTGTCCGGCCATGCGGCTCCGCGTTCTTCCTTACGTGAGACGTGCACTTGTCCGGCCCTGAAGGGGCTTGCACTGACCGCTGCCAGGCGCAAAGGAGTTCCCAAAGGCAACGGCGAGCCTGACCGTTGGCGGGTGGCGACTCGCTTGAGCTGAGAGGAACCCAGCAGGTCATGCTGCCGGTTCATCAGAGTCCGGTCGTGTCAGACGCTAATGTCCGCACGCAAACTTGGATAGTATAACAGGCAATGGCCGTTTCGCCAAATTGCGAGGATGGGAAAATGGAACGCAGGGCAGAGAAGGGCGACGAGACCTGAGCGGTGTGCTCAGGCCCCAGGCCTGCCTTCAGGTCAACGTCTGACACCCTCCAGGATGGCTTTGGAGATGGTTTCAGGCACCGGCGCGTAATGGGAAAACTCCATGCTGAAAATGCCGCGACCCTGGGTCAGCGAGCGCAACCGGGTCGCATAGCCGAACATCTCGCCCAGAGGCACCTTTGCGCGAATGGCCTGCATGCCCTTGGAATGGACTTCGAGACCCTCGATCTGACCGCGGCGGCCGTTGAGGTCGCCGATGACATCCCCCAGATATGCTTCGGGGACCACGACCTCGACTTCCATAATCGGCTCCAGGAGGATAGGCCTGGCCCTGGGAATGCCCTCGCGCACGGCCAGGGAACCGGCAATGCGAAAGGCCATTTCGGAGGAGTCCACCTCATGGTACGAACCGTCGTATACAATGGCCTTGACATCCACAATGGGATAGCCGCCGATCACGCCGCCTTCCAGGGCTTCGCGGATACCGGCCTCAACGGCGGGAAGGTATTCCTTGGGCACGGTGCCGCCGACGATGGCATCTTCGAACTGGATGCCCGAACCCGGCGCCAACGGCTCAAAACGCACTTTGACGTGGCCGTACTGCCCGCGACCGCCGGTCTGGCGCACAAAACGGCCTTCGGCCTCCACCGGTTGGGTGATGGTCTCGCGATAGGCCACCTGCGGCTTGCCCACATTGGCGCTGACGCGGAACTCGCGAATCATGCGGTCGGTCAGCACCTCCAGATGCAGTTCGCCCATGCCGGAGATGAGCGTCTGTCCGGTATTCTCGTCCACTCGCACCCGGAACGTGGGATCCTCATCGGCCAGCCGGCTCAGGGCATCGGCCAGTTTATCCTGGTCGGCTTTGGTGCGCGGCTCGATGGCCACACTGATGACCGGTTCGGGGAAGGTGATGGATTCCAGCAAAATGGGATGATCGGGGTCGGAAAGGGTCTCACCGGTGAACGATTGTCGCAAACCGATAATGGCAGCAATATCACCGGCGCCGACTTCTTTCACTTCCTCGCGCTTATCGGCAAAAATCCGCATCAAACGTCCAATGCGTTCTTTGCGATTGCGACTGACATTGAGCAATTGATCGCCGCTGCGCAAAATACCGGAATACACCCGCACATAGGCCAACCGTCCCACATAAGGGTCGGTCAGGATTTTGAAGACAAGGGCCGTCACCGGTTCGTCGAAATCGGCGCGACGGGTGATGGTCTCGCCCGTAGGAGGGAACACACCGGTGATGGGCGGCCGGTCGAGGGGAGAAGGCAGACAATTGATAATGGCATCGAGCAGGGGTTGGATCCCTTTGTTGCGCAGGGCCGATCCGCACAGGACAGGCACCAACTGGCCCTGCAGGGTGGCGCGACGGAGGGCCTGCCACAGTTCCTCAGGGCTGATGGTTTCGCCCTCCAGGTATTTGAGGGTAAGGGCCTCGTCCGTCTCGACGATGGCCTCGACCAGGCGTTCGTGGCGGGCCTGGGCTTCGTCAAGCAGCTCGGCCGGGATGGGGATTTCTTCGGGGCGAGCGCCCAATTCATCGGTGTAGATCAGCCCGCGCATGGCGATCAGGTCGATGGCGCCCTGGAAAGTCGCCTCGAGGCCGATGGGCATCTGGATGGGCACGGGATGGGCGCCCAGGCGGTTGCGGATCATCTGGACGGTGCGGTCGAAATCGGCGCCGACCCGGTCCATCTTGTTGACAAAGCAGATGCGCGGCACACCGTAGCGGTCGGCCTGTCGCCATACCGTCTCCGACTGAGGTTCGACCCCGGCCACGGCATCGAAGACAACCACCCCGCCGTCCAACACCCGCAGGCTGCGCTGGACCTCGGCCGTGAAGTCGATATGGCCGGGTGTATCGATCAAGTTGATCTGATGGCCCTTCCACTCGCAGGTAATGGCAGCCGATTGGATGGTGATCCCGCGCTCGCGTTCTTGCTCCATGTAGTCGGTCACGGTCGTGCCTTCGTCCACGTTGCCCAGCCGATAGGTCTGGCCCGTGTAATAGAGCACGCGCTCGGTCGTCGTCGTTTTACCGGCATCGATATGGGCAATAATGCCGATGTTGCGGATGTGCGCAAGGTTACGATTGACGGTCATAAGCGGAGGAAGGAGCCAAAGGAAGGTTATGGGGCGGAAAAGGGCGGGAAACCGACATCGGTGGGCAATTCTCTCGGACCTGACCAAGCCCGACAAAACCGGCGCCGGGCGAGAAAAGCGGCTGAAAGCTGCTACCTCCGTAACAGTTTCAGCCGCCCTGGAATCGGCTTCAGGCCGAGACGAAGCGTGCGAAGCGCCTAGAAGCGATAGTGGGCGAAAGCCCGGTTCGCTTCCGCCATCTTGTGCGTCTCATCCCGTTTGCGGATGGTCGCACCCTGGTTATTGGCCGCATCGAGCAACTCGGCAGCCAGCTTCTCGCTCATGGATTTGCCGCTGCGCTTGCGCGCGTTCTGGATCAGCCAGCGATGGGCCAACGTCTGGCGGCGTTCCGGACGGATTTCCATAGGGACTTGATAGGTGGCGCCACCCACACGACGCGGTCGGACCTCGATCTGAGGCGTAGCATTGCGCACGGCCTCTTCAAAGACTTCGAGGGGATTGCGCTTGGTGCGCTCGGCGATGATGTCGAGGGCTTCATAGAAGAGGCGCTGGGCGACGCTCTTCTTGCCGTTCCACATCATGCGATTGATAAAGCGCGCCACTTCTTCACTGTGGTACTTGGGATCGGGTGCCACCTCGCGACGAGGTGGACGATAGCGACGAGGCATCGCGATCTCCTTGGCAAAGGGTCAAACTCGCTTCAAAACAGGGGATTCGGCAACGGTGAGACGATTTCAAGACATATCGGCAGGTACCCTCCAGGCCCTACGCCGAACGGCCGCTTACCCCGGGCTTATTTCTTGCCCTTCGGCGCGGCTATGGCAGCACCCTTGGCGGCTATCTGTTGGACCTTCTTGGCGCCGTACTTGCTGCGCCCGCGCTTGCGATTGGCCACGCCGGCGCTATCGAGGGCGCCGCGCACGATGTGATAACGCACACCGGGCAAATCCTTGACACGGCCACCCCGCACCAGCACCACCGAGTGCTCCTGCAGATTGTGGCCGATGCCGGGGATGTAAGCCGTGACCTCGATGTTGTTCGTCAGGCGAACACGGGCGATCTTGCGCAAGGCCGAGTTGGGCTTCTTGGGTGTGGTGGTGCGCACGACCGTACACACCCCACGGCGGAAGGGATTGCCTTTGCGCAGTTTTCGGGTCTTGCCGGTCAGCGCATTGTAGATATAACGCAAAGCAGGGGCCTTTTCTTTACGGACTACCGGCTGGCGGCCCTTGCGGACAAGCTGATTGATGGTAGGCAATGTCGCTCTCCTGAAAAACAATGAACACAAAAAAGGCCAAAGCAAACTGCAAGTCGGGCCTTTGCGCCCGACTTGCGACAGACTATCCTAGCACAGGCAGGGGAAATGGTCAAATCGGCTGGTCGTCCGCAGGCGGATGGGGGAAGCCGCCGGGCCGCAGTTTGGCCCGGCGGCTATCATCCCGGTCGGCGGGCCCGGTTGTCTATTCGAGAAAATCATCGCCCTCCAGGGAAAGGTCGCTATCTTCCCCCAGCAGGGCTTCGAGATTGGGTTCGGGCAGGCCTATGCCGGGCGGCAGGCCCATTTCGGCCACGGTCTCGCTGCTGAATTCGGTTTCCAGGATGCTATCGAGGGTCTCGATGGGGGCTTTGGCCTCCTGCGCCGCTTTCTCCTGGATGGCCGCGCGGCGGCGCGCGGCTTCCAGGCGGGCGCGGAAGCCGGTACCGACGGGGATAAGTTTGCCGATGATGACGTTTTCCTTAAGCCCACGCAGGTGATCCACAGCCCCGCGCACGGCGGCATCGGTCAGCACTCGGGTTGTCTCCTGGAAGGAAGCGGCGGCCAGGAAGCTATCCGTGTTAAGGGAGGCCTTGGTCACGCCCAGCAGGGTATGTTCGTAGGTGGCCGGCTGACCACCGGCAGCGATCACGCGCGCATTTTCCTCGCGTACCACGGCGTGATCGACCAGTTCGCCGGGCAGAAAATCGGTATCGCCGGGCTCGATGACGGTGACACGGCGCAACATCTGCCGCAGAATGATCTCGATATGCTTGTCGTGAATGCTGACGCCCTGCGACCGATAGACCTTTTGCACCTCATCGAGCAGATACATCTGACAGGCTTCGCGACCCTGGATGCGCAGCACCTCGCGTGGGTTCTTGGCGCCCTCGGTGAGCTGCTCGCCGGCCTTCACGTAGTCGCCCTTGTTGACGCGCAACCGGGCCGAAGGCGGAATGGTCTGCTTCCAGACTTCCGTGTCTTCACGCCGGATGATGACGCGATGGCCCTCGATGAAGGCCTGACCGTCCATGCCTGCCAGCAGCTCCTCGCCTTCGGCGCGACCGCGTGCGATGACCGTATCGGCCTGCACCCGATCGCCGTCGGCGATGAGCCGTTCGTATCCGGCCGGGATGCTCAGCTCATGACGCACCAGCCGGGTGTTGGTGACACTGACAATGCGCTGCTCGCCCTCCCAGGTGACATCGAAAATGCCGTCGATCTCGCTGATCAAGGCTTCGCCTTTGGGCACGCGTGCCTCGAACAGCTCTTCGACGCGCGGCAGACCCTGGGTGATGTCGCCGCCACTGGCCACACCACCGGTATGGAAGGTGCGCAGGGTGAGCTGCGTGCCGGGCTCACCGATGGATTGCGCGGCGATGATCCCGACAGCCTCGCCCAGGGCCACCAGACCGCCCCGGGCCAGGTCGCGTCCGTAGCACTGGCGACAAATGCCGAAGCGGGCCTCACAGGTCAGCGGCGAGCGCACGAAGACACGGGTGATGTTCGCCCGCTTGATTTCGGTCACGTCGTCTTCCTGCAACAGCGTCCCCGCCGGCACCAGGACGGCCCCGGTTTCGGGATCGATGACGTCATGGAGGACCACGCGGCCGATAATCCGTTCGTCGAAGGTCAGGCTGGCACGGCGCGCCCCCTCGGCATCCAGCCAGATGCCGGCCGTGGTACCGCAATCCTCCTCGGTAATGATGACATCCTGGGCCACATCCACCAGACGGCGGGTCAGATAACCGGCATCGGCCGTGCGCAGGGCCGTATCGGCCAGACCCTTACGGGAGCCATGGGTGCTCAGGAAGTATTCCAGAGCCGTCAGCCCTTCGCGGAAGTTGGAGCGTACGGGCAGCGGGATGATGCGGCCGGAGGGGTCGGCCATCAGACCGCGAATGCCGGCCAGCTGGCGAATGGGTTGCACACCGCCTTTCGTGGCACCCGAACGCGACATGGCCCCCAGGCCCTCACGCGGGTCGAGGAGTTTTTGCACTTCCTGAGTGATGGCGTCGGTGGCGTGGGTCCATAACTCGACGATCTTGTTGTACTTCTCCTCCTCCGTGATCAGACCGCGGCGGTACTGGCGCTCGGTCTTCTCCACTTCGGCCGTAGTTTGTTCGATGATGCGATCTTTGCTCGCCGGGACATGGATATCGCTGACGGCGATGGTCGTCCCGGAAAGGGTGGCATAGTGGAAGCCCAGGTCCTTGATGGTATCCACCACCGTGGCCGTCATCTCCGGCCCCAGGCGCTTATAACACGAGGCCACCACTTCGTTCAGGGCGCCTTTATCCAGCACTTTGTTGATGAAACGCAGCTCCGGCGGCATGTGATAGTTGAAGATGACGCGACCCACGGTCGTGTCGATCAGACCGCTGGGCGTTTCTTCGTCGGGGATGATGGAACGCCGGCTAAGGGCCTGAATGATCAGGCGATAGTCGTTGGGCTCGATGCCGGGGATATCGAGAATGCCGCGGCGCCCGTATTGCTGCAAACGGGCCACGATGCCGCCGGCGCTCTGGATATCGGCCCGGTGCAGAGCATCGGTGATGCGCTGGCCCAGCTCCAGCTCCTCGACCTCGATCTCGTTGAGCCAGCTCTTGTACAGGAACTTGATGGGCGCGCGCAGACTCACATGGCCTAACTCGTAGGCCAAAAGGACTTCATCGTAATCGCCGAAGACCTTGCCGGCACCCTTGGCCTCGGGATCGGCCACGGTCATGTAATAGCAACCCAACACCATGTCCTTGGAGGGGCCGACGATAGGCTCGCCCGAGGCCGGCTTGAGCAGATTCTTGGTCGAAAGCATGAACTCGCGCGCTTCCTGCACGGCGGCATCGGACAGCGGCACATGGACGGCCATCTGGTCGCCGTCGAAGTCGGCATTGAAGGCGGCGCACACCAGGGGATGAAGCTGGATGGCGCTGCCCTCGATCAGCACAACCTCAAAGGCCTGAATGCCCAAACGATGCAGGGTGGGCGCCCGGTTCAGCAAGACCGGTCGCGTGGCGATGATCTCCTCCAACACATCCCAGACGGAAGGATCCATCCGGTCCACCAGGCGCTTGGCGCTCTTGATGTTATGGGCGAAGTTGTGCTCGACCAGCTTGCGCATGACAAAGGGCTTGAACAGCTCCAGGGCCATCTTCTTGGGCAGGCCGCATTGGTGGAGCTTCAGATCGGGGCCGGCCACGATGACCGAGCGGCCGGAATAGTCCACGCGTTTGCCCAGTAAGTTGCGGCGGAAGCGTCCCTGCTTGCCCTTGAGCAGGTCGCTGAGGGACTTGAGCTTGCGCTTGCCGCTGCGGCTGACGGCACGACCGCGACGGCCGTTGTCGATCAGGCTATCCACGGCCTCCTGCAACATGCGCTTTTCGTTGCGCACGATGACATCGGGCGCGCCCAGTTCCAGCAACCGCTTGAGACGGTTGTTGCGGTTGATCACGCGACGATACAGGTCATTGAGATCGCTGGTGGCAAAGCGACCGCCGTCCAGCTGCACCATGGGCCGCAGGTCGGGTGGGATCACGGGCAGGACGGTGAGGATCATCCATTCGGGCCGGTTACCGCTCTTGCGGAAGGACTCAACCACGCGCAACCGCTTGGCATCCTTCCGCCGCCGCTGCTTCGAGCGGGTGCTGCGAATGCTCTGGCGCAGTTCCTCGGCCATCTTATCGAGGTTGATCTTCCGCACCAGCTCGTAGATGGCTTCGGCCCCCATGCCGGCCTTGAAGATGTTGCCCCAGCGGTCTTCGAGATCGCGATATTCGCTCTCGGAGAGAAGTTCACCCTCGCGCAGGCTCTTCAGCTCCTGGATTTGCGCTTCGATCTGATGACGAACGGTCTCCTTTTGGGCGGCGATGACATCGTAAACGCGCTGCAAAAGGGCTTCGGCCTCCTGGCGGTGCACCTCCCGTTTGCCCGCGGCCAGGTTACGGGCCATCTCGATTTTCTGGCGGCGGATGTAATCCAGATCACCCAAACGGGTCTGCAGGGCCTGATGGAGCAGTTCCTGATGCTGGCGTTCGACCACCACGCCGGCCTCGAGCAGGGGATCCTCGCTCCAGGGCAGCCTGATGGGAGCATCCAATTTTTTGCCGAGATGGGCCTGCAAAATCTCGCGAAGCTGGGGTCCGATGACTTTGGTCAACTCGGTGGTCTGCTGTTCCAATTCGGCCTCGGCCGCCTCGATCGCCGCCGCCTCCTCGGCATCCACCGCCGCCAGCGCCTCATCCCGGGCCCGCTCGATGGCGGCGATCTGTCCGCTGGATTCGGCCTCGATCCGGGCAAAGCGGGCCTGCATCTCCCGCTCCAGCCGCTGGAGGGTGCGACTGCGTTGCTCTTCATCGACGCGGGTGATGATGTATTGGGCAAAATAAAGCACCCGCTCCAGGTTGCGCGGGGAGATGTTGAGAAGCAGGCCCAGGCGGCTGGGCACGCCCTTGACATACCAGATATGGCTGACCGGTGTGGCCAACTGAATGTGGCCCATGCGCTCGCGGCGTACGCGCGCCGGAGCCACCTCGACGCCGCATTTGTCGCAGACAACCCCCTTGTGGCGAAGGCGCTTGTACTTCCCGCAGTAGCATTCCCAGTCCTTGGTGGGACCGAAAATGCGCTCGCAGAAAAGACCATCGCGTTCGGGCCGCAGGGTGCGATAGTTGATCGTTTCGGGCTTTGTCACCTCACCCTTAGACCACGCCAGGATCTGTTCGGGTGAGGCCAGACTGATCCGAATGGCATCAAAATTGTTGACTTCCACGATAAAGACCTCCGAAAACAGGCGGGTCGGGACGACGCCCCGACCGGACACCCTTAATCGCGACCGGCCATGGGGCCGGGTGTGCTCAGACTGAAGCCAAGGTTAGGAAGCTGTTCGCTCAGGTCTTCTTTGCTGAACTGGATGCTCTCCTCGTTCTCGTTGAAGACCTCTACCGCCAAAGCCAGGGATTGCAACTCCTTGACCAACACGCGGAAGGATTCGGGCACGCCCGGTGGCTGGATCGGTTCGCCCTTGACGATGGCCTCATAGGTACGCACACGACCACCGACATCATCGGATTTGACCGTGAGCATCTCCTGGAGGGTATGGGCCACACCGTAGGCCTCCAAGGCCCAGACCTCCATCTCGCCGAAGCGCTGGCCACCGAACTGGGCCTTGCCGCCCAAGGGTTGCTGGGTGACCAGGCTGTACGGGCCGGTCGAACGGGCGTGGACTTTGTCTTCGACCAGGTGATGCAGCTTCAGCATGGTGATAATGCCGACGGTGACCGGCTGGTCAAAGGGTTCACCGGTTTTGCCGTTATACAGGCGCATCTTCCCGGTGGTCGGTACGGGCCAGCCCGATTGTTTGGCAAAGGCCTGGGCTGCCTGAGGCAGTTGCGGGTCGTCAACGGCGGGCACGTCCTCGACGCCGAAGTGCTTCAGCCACTCGTGCAGACAGATGGCAATGGCCTGTTCATCCGCTTTGGCGCGCTCGGCATGAGACCGGGGGTCATCCTCGTACACCATGACGAAATCGGGATCGTAGCCTCGTTCGCGCAGCCATTTGGCCAGGACCATGCGGCGGGCGTACACCTTATCGAAGTACATGCGTTCGCCGTCCACGTTTTCAGCGGCCAGCCAATGTTCCAGATAGGCCAGGCGGGCGTCGTCATCGCTCTCAAAACGCGGGGAACCGTCCTCATCGGTAAAGCCACCATGCTCGGCCACCCAGGCCCAGGTAGCCTGGGTCACATCCCGCCAGGCCTTGTCGATCAACCAGGCACGGGCCAATTCGGCCTCGATTTCGCGCTCGGAGGCACCGTCAAATACCGGCGTCATGGCCCGAAAGCCCAACCGGCTGGCCGCCCAACCCAGGTGTGTCTCCAACACCTGGCCGATGTTCATACGGGCAGGCACACCCAGGGGGTTGAGCAGAATATCCACAGGGGTGCCATCTTCCAGGAAAGGCATATCGGCATCGGGCACAATGCGGGAGACAACCCCCTTGTTGCCGTGACGGCCGGCCATTTTATCCCCGGCCGTGAGTTTGCGGCGCTGCGCCACGCTCACACGGACCATCGCCTCGACCCCGGCCGGCAGCTCGCGATGGTTGTCGCGGTTGAACTCCCGGACCTCGACGACCTTGCCGCGCTCACCATGAGGCAGGCGCAACGAGGAATCCTTCACCTCCCGCGCCTTTTCGCCGAAGATCGCGCGCAGCAGCTTCTCTTCCGGCGTCAGTTCGGTCTCGCCCTTAGGCGTGATCTTGCCGACCAGGATGTCGCCGGGCAAAACCTCGGCGCCGATGCGGATGATGCCGCGTTCGTCCAGGTTTTTCAGGGCTTCTTCGCCCACGTTGGGGATATCGCGGGTGATTTCCTCCGGCCCCAACTTGGTATCGCGGGCCTCGACTTCGTACTTCTCGATGTGGATCGAGCTGAACACGTCATCCCGCACCAGGCGCTCGGAGATCAGGATGGCGTCTTCAAAGTTGCCACCTTCCCAGGAAAGAAAGGCCACCAGCACATTGCGGCCCAGGGCCAGCTCGCCGTTTTCGGTCGAGCTGGAATCGGCCAGGACATCGCCTGCTTCGACCCAATCGCCTTTGCAGACCACCGGCCGCTGGTTGATGCAGGTGGATTGATTCGAACGATTGTACTTGCGCAGCGGATACTCACGGCGGGTGCCGTCCTCTTCTTCCACGATAATCCGCTCCGAGCCGGCACTGACAACCCGACCACGGTGCCGGGCAACGACCACATGCCCGGAGTCTATCGCGGCCGGTTTCTCCATGCCGGTACCTACCGTCGGCGCCTCCGGTTGGATCAGCGGAACGGCCTGACGCTGCATGTTCGAACCCATCAGGGCGCGATTGGCGTCGTCGTGCTCGAGGAAGGGAATGAGCGCGGTCGAAACCGAGACGATCTGCTGCGGCGCCACGTCCATGTACTGGACGTTACGCGGGTCCTCGAGCTCAAAGGTCTGATGGCGGCGCACCGAGACGCGGCTGCGCAAGAAGTGGCCCTTCTCGTCCAGAGGGGTCGAGGCCTGGGCAATGGCATACCGATCTTCCTCATCGGCGGTCAAATAGACGATCTCGTTGGTAGCCACCGGCTCGATGGGCAGTTTGGGCAAAACCGCGGCTCGCGCGGCCAGCCTGGCCGCCAGCGCTTCGTCAATAACGGTACCCCCGGTAGCCAGGGTTTCGCCCGTCTCCGGGTCCACCACATGCTGGCGTAGGATATGGCCCACCGCTGCATCGGGCCGATTGGGGATTTCGTGCAAAACGCGACGGTAGGGCGTCTCGATAAAGCCGTACTCATTGATGCGGCTGTAGGTGGCCAACGAACCGATCAGGCCGATGTTGGGACCTTCGGGCGTCTCGATAGGACAGATGCGGCCGTAATGGGAATGGTGCACATCGCGCACCTCGAAACCGGCGCGCTCGCGACGCAGCCCTCCCGGCCCCAACGACGACAGACGCCGCTTGTTGGTCAGCTCGGCCAGCGGGTTGGTCTGATCCATAAACTGACTGAGCTGAGAACCGCCGAAGAACTCGCGGATGGCCGCCACCACCGGCCGGATGTTGATCAGGGAAAGAGGGCTGAGCTGTTCGGGATCGCGAATGCTCATGCGTTCACGCACCACGCGCTCCATGCGCAGAAGCCCTATGCGCAGCTGATTTTGCACGAGCTCGCCCACGGTCTTCACCCGGCGGTTGCCCAGGTGGTCAATATCATCGCCTCGCTCGACGCCGTTGTTGATGCGGATCATCGTCCGCACCACGGCGACGATATCCTCTTTCGTAAGGACGCGGTGGTTGAGGGGAACATCCAGGCCCAGCCGCCGATTGAGTTTGTAGCGACCGACCTTCCCCAGGTCGTACCGGCGGGGATTGAAAAGCAGGTTTTCCAGATGCGCGCGGGCGTTTTCCAGGGTTGGCGGGTCGACCGGCCGCAAGCGGCGATAGAAATCGAGAAGCGCCTCTTCAGGGGTACGCTTATCCGGGTCCTCGCGCTCGATGGTGGCCAGAATATATTGATGATCGGGGGCGTTGTCATCCTCGGCAAACAAGGCCAGGATCTCCTCATCCGTGCTGTATCCCAGCGCGCGCAGGAGGATGGTCACCGGTAACTTACGTTTGCGATCCACCTTGACCGCAATGACATCCCGCCGCGAGGTTTCCAGTTCCAGCCAGGCCCCGCGGTTGGGGATCAACTTGGCGAAGCACAGCTTACGCCCGGTCTGCAGATCCTCTTCGGCGGTGAAATAGACGCCGGGTGAACGGATAAGCTGGCTGACCACGACACGTTCGGCGCCGTTGTAGATAAACGTGCCGTTAGCGGTCATTTGCGGGAAATCACCCATGAACACTTCTTGTTCCTGGATTTCACCGGTTTCCCGATTAACCAATTTCACTTGTACATAGAGAGGGACAAAATAAGTCGTATCGCGTTCACGGCATTCGGCTTCGGAATATTTGGGTTCACCAAAACGATAGTCTCCGAAATGAAGCTCAAGACTTTTGTTATAAGAGACAATAGGCGAGATTTCGTCGAAAAGCTCGCGGAGTCCCTCCTCTTGGAACCAACGATACGAATCAAGCTGAACTTTGATGAGTTGGGGCAAAGCCATAATCGTATTGAGACGAGCATACGATTTGCGCTTGAGTGCCCCGTTTGTGGATGGTGTGAAAGCCATGCGTCAACTACTCCTGAACAGAGCCTGAGTGACGGCAGATCAATAAGGCCTCGGCATCACCCTGCCGAGCAGGGCGATACCGTCAAAACGACGAAAAGCCAGCAAGAGCGGAAAAGCAACGCGGGATCACCGTAGAAAACCGAGTCTCTTCCGGACAAGGTCCGTAGCCAGGCGGAAAACCAACAACATACGCACTCCTGAGTAACGGCCGGTCGTCCCCTTGGGTCATGGCAAGTCTTTCTGTCGAGATTTTTCGTCACGCGCGCCAAGACCCACCATCATGGTTCCGGCGGGTCGTTGCAGGAAGGAAACCGTGTGTTTTTGTGGTAAGATAGGAACCTGGAGAGAAGGCCAGGGAAAGGAACGACAGGAGGCTCAGGGGGAAGGACGGTCTGGATCGAATAGGATGAATTTATAGTCTGCCACAGGTGGGTCCAAATGTCAATTTGGACCGCGCGGGCGGGGTGCACGCGTAATGTGGCCGTGAGTTTAGGGATTGGCCTTCGTCCGCCCTACGGATGCATCGCAGGTAGGTAGACGCGCGCCCACGAGCAGGCCACCCTGCTTTTGCCGAGATTCCCCGGGCTTTCCGTCCCAGGCAGGCAGCTTGAGTAAGTGGCTAATAACGCAACCCCTCCGTCGGGCGGAAGGTCGCTCGACAGCAGGTGGAACGACAGGGAGAAAGGCGCAGCGGCCGTAGAGCTTCCGCTCAACTAATCATCTTTGATGGACCAATACATATTTGCCACTTTCTTCGGAAAACGTATAAAAAATGACGCTTTTGAATTTATCTCCCTGCCTATTTATTCCATACTGTGTTATTACAATATTATAGAAATTCGGATTTTCTCCTAAAATAAAATCAATTTTAGAACCATATCCCCAGTCAAAAAATATAGTACCACCTTCCGCAAAAGACTCTTGCAGTTCGCTTACAGGAAAACTCGCTATAATTCGCAAACTACCTTCAATTTCAGCAATAATCGTAACAGATTCTCCTTCATAACCCTGTCCTGCCCAACCCGATCTGAGAAGCACAGCATATTTGTTAGGGCCAATTCGAATCAATTCGCCTTTTGGTACATAACCAAATGAACCAAGCGAAATTATATTTCTCTGAAAAACACTAAGTCGCCACGAGTTATTTACAATACGGAAAATAGCCCCACCAATATCGGCCTGACAGAGGTGACACGTGTTATAAGCACCATCTGTGATGACAATACATTTATCTTCGTAATCCTCCCAATAACAAGCGATTACGTTAATGCGAACAGTAGTCGTATATTCAGCAACAGGAGCAGGTAGAAGCGCTTCCGTGTCATAGATGGCGAAAGCCTCGTTACCGTACATGGCCGCTAACGCCTGTCTGGGCGTCAGCACCCCGACGGTTTGCTCAGGTTCTACCGACGGTGTAGGAAGCACCGAATAGGACGGGCGGGCATATGCGCAAGCACAGAGAAACATCAAGACCAGGCAAAGCCAGGTCATGGCCATTGC